>Ga0209056_10002867_pt1 | contig 18474 bp, 17 predicted proteins | sample GraSoiAngelo_114_FD_185876 | JGI IMG/M metagenome (GOLD analysis project Ga0209056, IMG submission 185876) | Grasslands soil microbial communities from the Angelo Coastal Reserve, California, USA - 14_0903_13_40cm (SPAdes) (version 2) | ecosystem: Environmental > Terrestrial > Soil > Grasslands... | reverse complement strand
CTGGGCACGGCCGGGAAAGGGGAAACGGGAAAGGGGAAAGGTGATCCCGCGCCGCTGCTCCGGGATGCAGCGTCACCCGCACCTTTCCCCATTCCCCATTCCCCGGGTGTTCCCCCGGAGAAGGGTCCCCTCACCCTCGACCGTCTGCGCTCACTCTGGCCCCGGATCGTCGAGGACGCGCGGCGCGAGAAGCCGATGCTCGGCGCGTTGCTGCCCGCGGTCGAGCCCAGCGCGATCGACGGCACGACCGTCGTGGCGCGGGCGCTCGACCCGGTCCACGCCGAGGGATTGGAGCGGCAACGGGAGTCGCTGGCTCAGTTGATCGGTCGCTATGTCACCGAGCCGGTGCGCATCAGGCTCGAGGCAGCGGGGAGCGGGGAAGGGGAGCGGGGGGAGCGGGGGCAGCGGTCCGCGCCGCGGCCAGGCCGTCTCACGGAGCAGGGGGTGCGGGCGGAGCGGCTGGAGGCGCTGCGCGCGCGTGACCCCGGTCTCGATGCGGCCGTGGATGCGCTGGACTTGGAGTTGCTCGAGTAGCTTGCCACCCGTTTAGGCGAGGGGTAACTTTCGACGTATGGCGGATTTATCCAGCCTGCTGCAGCTGGGACAGCAGATGCAGTTCCGGCTGTCGGAGATCCAGTCCCAGCTGGCCCAGCAGACGGTGACCTGCACGGCGGGTGGCGGCATCGTCGCGGCCACCGCCGATGGGCGCGGGCAGATCCGCGCGATCAAGATCGACCCCCAGGCGATCGCCCAGGGGGACGTGGAAATGCTCGAGGACCTCGTGCTCGCCGCGGTGTCGCAGGCGCAGCAGCGTGCCGCCGAGCTGTACCAGGCGGAGGTGAAGAAGCTCGCCTCGGGCCTGCCGTTCCCGTTTCCGCTGCAACCGCCGCTTTAGCGCGCCGTGTCGGCCATCGATGATCTCGTGACGGAGCTGGCCAAGCTCCCCGGGATCGGACGGAAGACGGCGCAGCGGCTCACGTTTTACCTGCTGAAGCAGCCGGCGGAGAGCGCCACGCGCCTCGCGGACGCGATCCGCACGGTGCGCGAGCGTGTGACGACCTGCGGTGTGTGCGGCACGCTCACGGACGAGGACCCGTGCGCCATCTGTCGCGACCCGCGGCGCGACGCGAGCGTGCTGTGCGTGGTGGAGGAGGCGTCGGATGTCACGGCGATCGAGCGGGCCGGACGCTTTCGCGGCCGCTATCACGTGCTGGGCGGGCGGCTGTCGCCGCTCGAGGGCGTCGGGCCCGAGGCGCTGGGGTTCGACCGCTTGCTGGCGCGCGTCACCAACGGAGGCGCCGTCGGGGTGGTGGAGGTCATCATCGCGACCAATCCCTCCATGGAGGGGGAGGTCACTGCGACGTACCTGCAGCAGCTGCTCAAGCCGACGGGCGTGCGGGTGACCCGCATCGCGCGCGGCATCCCGATCGGGGGCGACCTCGAGTACGCCGACGGCGTGACCATCGCGCAGGCGCTGCTCGCGCGGCGGGACATGACCGAGTCCGACAAGACCGAGGCCGGGTGATGGCGGGTGCCGCGAGCTGGTCGTTCTCCGAGAGCGACTTCAAGCAGATCCAGCAGCACCTCCAGGCGTTTCTGCGCGACTCGAACGCCCGGTGCGCGCTGCTCGTCGATCGCACCGGTCAGCTGGTGGCCACCGTGGGCGACCCACCGCAGTTCGACTCCGCCGCGTTCGCATCGCTCACCGCCGCCGACTTCAGCGCCAACGACCAGCTCGCCAAGATGATCGGGGAGCACGAGTTCGCCTCGCTCGTGCATCAAGGCGAGAAGGAGTCCATGTTCCTCGCCGACGTGGCGAAACGGGTCATTCTCGTCGTGCTGTTCGACCAGCGCACCACGCTCGGCCTCGTCAAGCTGAAGGGCAGGGGAGCCGTGGAGCATCTGAACCGCGTGTTCGAGGCGATGTTCAAGCGGGTCGGCACGGGACCGGCGGCGTCCGAGAAAGGCCTGCTCGAAGGGGCGGAAGACGAAATTGACAAACTCTTCGGTTGAGAGGACGCGCGCCCCATGTCGATGATCAACTACGCGTCCCGCGAGATCAACTGCAAGCTCGTGTACTACGGCCCCGGGTTGGGCGGCAAGACGACGAATCTCGAGCACATCTACGGCAAAGTCTCGCCCAACACGCGCGGCAAGATGATCTCCCTCGCCACCGAGACGGAGCGCACCCTGTTTTTCGACTTCCTCCCCGTGGACCTGGGCACCATCCGCGGCTTCAAGACACGGTTCCACCTGTACACGGTGCCGGGACAGGTGTACTACAACGCCAGCCGCAAGCTCATCCTCAAGGGGGTGGACGGCATCGTATTCGTCGCGGACAGCCAGATCGAGCGCATGGAGGCCAACGTCGAGTCGATGCAGAACCTGTACGACAACATGTCCGAGTACGGCTACGACCTGACGAAGATCCCGTTCATCATCCAGTACAACAAGCGCGACCTCCCCAATGCGGCGCCGTTGCGCGACCTCCAGGCGTCGCTCAATCCCGGGTGGCCGATCGAGGACGGGACGCACCAGAAAATCACGCCCGATCCCACGCACGCCGGCGAGAACCTGGTGGAGAAGGTGGGCAACGAGTGGATCGGCCGCGCGCCCTACCTCGAGGCGGTGGCGGTGCGCGGCGACGGCGTGTTCGACACCTTGAAGACGGTGAGCAAGATGGTTCTGAAGACGCTCAGCTAGCGAGCGGTCCCCCGTCCTATGCGCTGGACCCTGCCCAACATCCTCACTCTCGCGCGCATCTGCCTCACGCCGGTCATCGCGCTGCTCCCCTTCATCGAGGGGTACTGGCCCAAGGTGATCGCGTTTTTGATCTTCCTGGCGGCCAGCGCGTCGGACGTGGTGGACGGCTACGTCGCCCGCCGGCGTAATCAGGTGAGCGAGCTCGGTCAGCTGCTCGATCCCGTCGCCGACAAGCTGCTGCTCTTCGCCATGCTGATTCCCATCTTCTGGCTCACGCGCCACCCAACCATCCTGTACGGGATCCCCTGGTGGGGCAGCTTGCCGGTGTGGGTGGCGCTGCTCCTGGTGGGACGGGAGCTGCTCATCACCGCCTTTCGCTTCTTCGCGAAACGGCGCGGCGTGGTGATCCCGGCGGCCGGCGCGGGGAAGCTCAAGGCCGTGGTGCAGAACGTCTTCATCGGGGCGACGATCGCGTGGTTCGCCTGGCGCGACGCGCTGCTGCGCCACGGCTGGACGGGCCGGCTCGAGGAGGCGTGGAACAAGTTTCACGGGTGGTTCGTCGCCGTGACGCTGGCCGGCGCCATCTTGCTGACCGTGTACTCGCTCATCGTGTACCTGTACCGCTACCGCGCCGTCCTGAAGGGCGGCGGGTGAAGCTCGAAATCCTCACCATCGGCACCGAGCTGCTGCTCGGCCACACCGTCGACACGAACGCCGCCGAGCTGGGCCGCGCCCTCGCGGCTGCCGGCGCGGAGATCACGCGCCGTACCACGGTCGCAGACCGCCCCGAGGCGATCCGCGCGGGGCTGGCTGAAGCCCTGGACCGTGCGGGGTTCGTGATCACCACCGGCGGCCTCGGGCCCACGCGGGACGACATGACCAAAACGGTGGTCGCGGATCTGTTCGGCAAGCGGCTCGTGCTCGACGAGCGGCTGCTCGCGGGTCTCGAGGCACGCTTCCAGCAGCTGGGACGCCCCATGCCGGCGCTCAATCGGACGCAGGCGGAGGTGCCCGAGGGCGCCACCGTGCTTCCGAACCCGCGGGGCACCGCCCCGGGGTTGTGGGTGGAAGACGCACTTGGCCGGGTCGTGGTGTTGCTCCCCGGGGTGCCGCGCGAGATGCGGGGCCTCCTCGTCGAGGAAGTCCTGCCGCGCCTCGTCGCACGCCACGCGGGTGAGCCGCGCGTGGTGCTGTCCCGCACGGTGCGCACCACGGGAATCGCGGAGTCGGCGCTCGCCGAGCGCGTCGGGCCGATCGAGCCGGAGATCGCGCCGCTGACGCTCGCCTACCTGCCGTCGGTCGAGGGCGTGGACCTGCGTGTCACCGCTTGGGGACTCGGGGCCCGGGACGCCGCGGCGCGGCTCGCCGCGGTGGTCGAGCGGCTGCGGGCGGCCGCGGGCGAGCACGGCTACGGCGAGGACGGCACCGATCTCGCCGGCGTCGTGCTCGACGCGCTGCGCGCCGGGCGACACCGGCTGGGCGTGGCCGAATCGTGCACCGGGGGAATGGTCGCCGAGCGGGTCACCAACATCGCGGGCGCGTCGGCCACATTCATCGGCGGCGTGGTCGCCTACGCCGACGTCGTCAAGACGGCGGCGCTGAAGGTCCCGATCGAGACGCTCGAGGCGCACGGCGCCGTGTCCGAGGAGACGGTGCGCGCGATGGCCGAGGGAGCGCAGCGCCTGTTCTCGGCGGATTGCACGATCGCCGTCACGGGCATCGCAGGGCCGGGCGGGGGCACGCCGGACAAGCCCGTCGGCACGGTGTGGCTCGCCGCCCGCGTCCACACCGCCACCCGCGTCGTGAAGCGCGTGTTTCCCGGCGACCGCAACGAAGTCCGCCACCGCGCCGCGCAGGCGGCGCTCGATCTGCTCCGGCGCCTCCTGGTCGAATCCTGAATGCCTGCGCTCACCGCGCCCGACGGTACGCAGCTGGTCTACGATGCCTACGAGGCCACCGCGCCGCGCGCCGCCGTCCTGGCGCTGCACGGCTGGTTCGACCACGCGGGGCGCTGGCGCGAGACCGGCGAGCAGCTGTGCGCCGCGGGGTACTCGGCCTATCTGCTCGACCTGCGGGGTCACGGCCGTTCGGGAGGGCGGCCCGGGCATCTGTCCCGCTTCAGCCAGCTGCTCGGCGACCTGCAGGCGTTCCGTCGCGTGGTGCGCATCCGCACCGAGCGCCCCCAGGTGCTGCTCGGGCTCTCGTTCGGGGGGCTCGTGGCGCTGCGCTACCTCGAGACGCAGCCGAGCGACCCGATCGCCGGTGCGGTGATCGCCGGGCCCTGGCTCGGGCTCGCGTTTCGGCCGCCGGCGTGGAAGCTCATCGGCGGGCGCATCCTCGCGGACCTGTGGCCCACACTGCCGATTCCCGCGCGACTCGATCCCGACACGCTGAGCCGGGATCCGGCCGTGAATCAGGCGTACGCCGAGGACGCAGCCGTGCACAGCGTGATGACGCCGGGGGCGTGGCGCGAGATCCAATGGGCCCAGCGGGCCGTGGTGGCGGACGGCTATCGCATCGAATCGCCGCTGCTGTTCCTGCTGGCGGGCGAGGACCGCGTGGTGGACGCGCATCAGGCGCGCGCATTCGCCGACGGCTTGAAGGGCAGCGTGCGGGTCCGCTGGTACCCGGAGATGTACCACGAGGTGCTGCACGACCCGCAGCGCGACCAGGTGTTCGGTGACCTGGTAGCGTTTCTGGCGGGGCGGCTCTAGATAGTAAGAGAGCTTGGTGCCAAAACGGCGGACTTGAGGCGGCACATCGATTGCTAAAGAAACGCAAGACCATGGACGATAAAGACAAACAGCCACAGGCGGCCGGGCCCGATGCTGCCGCACAGCTCCAGGGGTCCGGGGGGAGTGGGGGAGGCGCGCTGCTCGAGCCACCGGAGGAAGCGGTGGCCCGACTGGAGCGCGAGGTCGCGGATCTGAAGGACAAGTATCTCCGGCTCGCCGCCGAGTACGACAATTTTCGCAAGCGCGCGCTCAAGGAGCGGACCGAGGTCTGGGAGAAGGCACAGGCCGATCTCGTGCTGCGTCTGGTGGATGCGCTCGACGATCTGGCGCGCTTCGCGCACGTCGACCCTGCGCAGACCGACGCCAAGACGATTCACGACGGCGTGGACCTGGTGGAGCGCAAGCTGTGGAAAGAGCTGGAAGCCGCCGGGGTGACGCGGGTGGATCAGAGCGGCGTGCCGTTCGATCCCAACCTGCACGAGGCGGTCACGACGGGGCCGGCGGACCATCCCGCGAAGGATCACACCGTGGGGGCCGTGCTGCAGCCGGGATATCAGATGCGCGGTGCCCTGATCCGGCCGGCGCGCGTGGTGGTGTTGCAGTGGCCAGGGCGGGGGACGGGAGACGGATCGTAGATGGCCGGCCAGCAGGACTACTATCAGATCCTGGGTGTTTCGGAGACGGCGACCACCGACGAGATCAAGAAGGCGTTTCGCCGGCTCGCCAAGCAGTACCATCCCGACCGCAACCCCAACAAACCGCAGGCGGCGGAGCGCTTCAAGGATATCAACGAAGCGCACGACGTGCTGAGCGATCCGGAGAAGCGCAAGAGGTACGACCGGCTGCGCCGTTACGGGGCGTTTGCGGGAGCCGGGAGTGGCGGCGGGACGCGGGGCACGCCCGGCGGAGCCGGGCCCGGTGTAGAGTTCGATTTGTCGGATCTGGGCTCCTTCGGCGGGCTCGGCGATTTGTTCTCGTCGATTTTCGGGCGGCGCGGCGGCGACCCCCGCGCCGAGGAGGACGAGATCGAGACCGCCGTCTCGATCCCGTTCCGGGTCGCCGCGCTGGGTGGCCGGGTACCCGTCACGCTCACGCTTCCGGAGGTGTGCCCGACGTGCAGCGGGTCGGGCGGCGCGCCGGGGACGACGTTCTCGACGTGCCCCGAGTGCAAGGGGCGCGGCACGATCTCGTTCGGTCAGGGCGGGTTCGCCGTCACTCGGCCCTGCCCGGTGTGCCGCGGCCGCGGGCGCGTGCCGGCGCAGCCGTGTCCCACCTGCCACGGATCGGGCGAGGTGCGGGTCGAGAAGCGGCTGGCGATCACCATCCCGGCCGGCACGGAAGACGGCACGCGGCTGCGTCTCAAGGGGCAGGGAGCCAAGGGACGGGGCGACGTCGTGGTCGCGATCCAGGTCGAGCCCGACCGCTTCTTCCGGCGCGACGGGCTCGACGTCATCGGGGTCGTGCCGATCAACCTGGCCCAAGCGCTGCTCGGCTCGAAGATCAAGGTACGGACACTCGACGGGAAGCGCGTGGTGCTCAAGGTGCCGCCTGGCACACCGCACGGCCAGCGGTTCCGCATCCCGGGCCAGGGCATCGAGCGCAACGGGCGGCGCGGCGATCAGTACATCGAGATCCACGTCGAGATTCCCGAGCGCTTGACGGCCGAGCAGGAAACGGCGCTGAAGGCGTTCGCCGAGAAGAGCGGGATGAAATACTAGGGTCAGGGGTCAGGGGTCGGGGGTCTGGGGCTTGCTCCTGAGCCCGTCTGATGATACCGTAGGAGCCTGTGGCGACGCGCGCTCTGTCAAACTCGAATTGCAACGGCAACCCCAAGGGGGCCGCAGGGGCGTAGCGTCGCGGGTTGATCGTGAACGCACGCCCCCGGGCACCGAGCGGTCCCGGGGGCGCATGTTTTCCTGACTCGTCGCATCTGTTCACCGCTGTGCGTCTGTGCGTTTGTGCGTCTAGCTCTTTGGGGTGTAGGTCAATTGGCAGACCGCCCGGCTGTTAACCGGGAAGTTGGAGGTTCGAGTCCTCCCGCCCCAGCTCTGCAGCTGAAGCCCTCCGTGTTTCCGTTCCCGTCGGCATGAGAACGATGACGATGCAGAGAGCGGCGGGCGGCAGGTTCGGACATGCCGCTCCCTTGCTCACCCCACGCCGAGGAGCAGATACTATGGGCATGGCCGCCCCCACCTACTGGACCGCGGACATGGTCCGCCAGCTCCCCGACGACGGCAATCGCTACGAAGTCGTCTACGGGGAGCTGCTGGTGACGCCTGTTCCCCGTCTCGGGCACCAGCTCCTCGTGAGCCGGCTGTTCCTCCCGCTCGGCAATTACCTGGCTCACGAGCCGGTCGGGCTCGTGCTGACGTCGCCGGCCGACATCTCATGGGGACGGGACGTACTGGTGCAGCCGGACCTGTTCGTTGTTCCCTTTGCCGAAGCGCGGACGGGCGATTGGTCCCGCCTCCGGTCGCTACTCTTGGTGATCGAAGTGCTGAGCCCCTCGACAACGCGAGCCGACCGCTTCACGAAGCGCCGTCGATACCAGGAGGCCGGGGTGCCGCTGTACTGGGTGGTGGACGGTACCGAGCAGCACGTCGAGGTGTGGACGCCCGACGCCGCGTTCCCGGCGATCGAGCGGGCGCAACTGGTGTGGCGGCCGCCGGGAGCGGGAACGCCGTTCATGTTCGACCTGGCCGAGCTGTTTCGGCCGGTGTGATCCTCGCAACGAACGCTCCAGAGTGATCATCCTATGAAGACGATCAAAGGCCCCGCGATCTTTCTCGCCCAGTTCGCGGGCGACACTCCACCGTTCAATTCACTCGCGGGGCTGGCAGGCTGGGCCGCATCGCTCGGCTACCAGGGCATTCAAATCCCGACCTGGGACGCGCGGCTCTTCGATCTCGACAAGGCGGCCGCGAGCAAGAGCTACTGCGACGAGGTCAAAGGGGTGCTCGCCGAGCACCGCCTCGTCATCACCGAGCTGTCGACCCACCTCCAGGGCCACCTCGTCGCCGTGCACCCGGCCTACGACGCCGTCGTGGATGGGTTCGCCGCACCGGCGGTGCGGGGCCATCCCGGCGCCCGAGCCGAGTGGGCGGTTGGGCAGGTCAAGGCCGGGGCGAAGGCCTGCCGCAACCTCGGCCTCGACACGATGGTGAGCTTCACCGGCGCGCTGGTCTGGCCGTTCCTGTACCCGTTCCCGCCGCGGCCCGCGGGCCTCGTCGAGACCGCCTTCGATGAGCTCGCCCGACGCTGGAAGCCGATTCTCGACTATTGCGACTCGCAGGGTGTGAACGTCGGCTTCGAGCTGCATCCCGGCGAGGATGTGTTCGACGGCGCCACGTACGAGATGCTGCTCGAGCGGGTGGGCAATCATCCGCGCTGCGGCATCAACTACGACCCCTCGCATTTCGTGCTGCAGTGCCTCGACTATCTCGACTTCATCGACCGCTACCACGAACGGATCGTTGCCTTCCACGTGAAAGACGCGGAGTTCAATCCCACCGGCCGCCAAGGCGTCTACAGCGGCTTCCAGCCGTGGCTCGAACGTGCCGGCCGGTTTCGCTCGCTCGGCGACGGCCAGGTCGATTTCCGCGGCATCTTCGCGAAGCTCGCCCAATACGGCTACGCCGGCTGGGCGGTACTCGAATGGGAGTGCTGCCTTAAGCATCCGGAGGACGGGGCCCGTGAGGGCGCGGGCTTCATCCGGGACCACATCATCCGGGTGACCGAGCGGGCCTTCGACGACTTCGCCGACTCGGGCGTCGATCAAGGCGCGAATCGCCGCCTGCTCGGCCTCGAGCGAAAGATCCCGTGATCGAGGGGCGCGGTGACGCCGCGGCAGGGGGTCGCATCCGCCTCGGCATGGTCGGGGGCGGGCAGGGAGCTTTCATCGGCGCGGTCCACAGGATCGCGGCGCGACTCGACGACCAATACGTGCTCGTGGCCGGTGCCTTATCGTCCGCGCGGCAACGCGCCATCGATTCGGCGCTCGAATTGGGCCTCGCCCGCGAGCGGACCTACGACGACTTCGCGGCGATGGCCGCCGCCGAGGCGAAGCGCCCCGACGGGATCGAGGCGGTGGCGATCGTCACGCCCAATCATTTGCACGCGCCGGTCGCGACGGCGTTTCTCCGGGCCGGCATCCATGTCATCTGCGACAAGCCGCTCGCGACGACGGCCGCCGCGGCACGCGACCTCGTGCGCCTGACGGAGCAAAGCGGCAAGATCTTCGCGGTGACGTACAACTACACCGGCTACCCGATGGTGCGCCAGGCGCGCGCCATGGTCGCGGCGGGCGAGCTGGGCGAGATCCGCGTGGTCCAGGTCGAGTACGCGCAGGACTGGCTGAGCGAGCGGCTCGAGGCCACGGGCCAGAAACAGGCCGCGTGGCGCACCGACCCCGCGCAGGCGGGCGCCGGCGGCGCGCTCGGCGACATCGGCACGCACGCCTACCACCTGGCCTGCTTCGTCACCGGGCTCACGCTCGAGGCGTTGTGCGCGGATCTGACCACGTTCGTGTCCGGCCGCCGGCTGGACGACGATGCGCAGATCCTGCTGCGCTTCCGTGGCGGCGCGCGCGGCATGCTGTGGGCCAGTCAGGTGGCGCCCGGCAACGAGAACGGATTGCGGCTGCGGGTCTACGGCACGAAGGGCGGGCTCGAGTGGCAGCAAGAGAATCCCAACGAGCTGTGGCATGCGCCCTTCGGCCAGCCGCGACGCCGGCTCACGCGCGCTGGCCCGGGCGCCGGGCCTGCGGCGGCGCGGGTTACGCGCATCCCCGCCGGCCATCCCGAGGGGTATCTCGAGGGCTTCGCGACGATCTACACGGAGGTGGCCCACGCGATCCGTGCCGCCCGGCGGGGACAGCGGCCCGACGGCGAGCCGTTGTTCCCAACCGTCGCGGACGGTCTCCACGGCGTGGAGTTCATCGAAGCCGCGGTGAAATCAAGCACGAACGGAGCAATCTGGGTCAGAAAAGAGCAGCCGTGACCGATCCGGCGCGGTTAATGCACTCTTCGCACCCGGCCCTGTATCGAGGTGTAGCGACCATGCCTGCGTTGCAGTGGGCCCGCCTGAACGCCGATCTCAACCTCCGCCTGCGCCGGGGCGCCTGGTACCGCGTGCTCGAGCTCCACCCGCTCGAGGCGGTGCTGGACGTCCGCGGCGGGCGTGTGACCGTGCCGCGACCCTTTCTGGAGATCGTAGGCACGCCGCCTCGCCGCTGGACCGTCGTCGCGGAGCTGCGGGATGCGTCGCAGGTGCCCCCTGCCTGGGGAGGCCGCTACGCGGTGTGCCCCAACTGCCGCGAGCGCCAGCCCCTGGAGCGTCGCAGCAGCGACATGCGCTGCGGGCGCTGCGGCGGTGTGTTCGACATCGGCTGGAACGAAGGGTACCTCGCCGCGGGTTAGCCGCCATGTTAGCCGCCGCTTGCGGGCGTGACCCGAACCATCACCACCCCGTGCGCCGGCACGGTGGCCATGAAGCGCCCAGGGAACGTACCGAGGTCGGCGTGGGCCCACAGGTCGCGGACCCGCGCGGGGCCGCGGATGCCGAGGGCGCGCCATGACGCGGTGATCACCGTCTGCAGCGTCGAGCGGTTGAACAGCACCACCGCCCGCGACCCGTCGCTGAGCGGCTTCGCCCAGACCTGAAGGTCGGGAGCCGGCTCCTGCACCAGCATCCCCTGCAGGCCGAGTGAGTCCTGGTCCACCGCGACGACCTCCTTATTAAGGAGGATGTCGCGGGTCGCCGCCGGCATGGAGCGGACATCGTTCCCCGCCATCAGCGGCGCGGCCATCACGGCCCACAGGCTGAAGTGCGCGCGGTACTCATCCTCCGTCATGCCGCCGTTCCCGACCTCCAGCATGTCGGGATCGTTCCAGGCGCCGGGGCTCGCCGCCAGGGCGTACTGAGCATTGAGATCGAGCAGCGCGATCATGCTCGCCCAGCGGTCGCCGATGTCGCCGGTGGTGCGCCACAGGTTGCCGGTGCGCGGGCCCCATTCCCACGGCCGGTTCGAGCCCCACTCGCAGATGCTGAACACGATGGGGCGACCCGCTTTGGCGAGCGCGTCACGGAACTTGGCGTATTGTGTCGGCCCGTCGAGCCCCTCGGAATTGCACCAATCCTCCTTAACGTAGTCGACGCCCCACTCGGCGAAGGTCCGGGCATCGATCTCCTCGGAGCCGTACGTGCCGGGGCGGCGCTGGCAGGTCTGACGCCCGGCGTCGGTGTAGAGGCCGAACTTGAGCCCCTTGGAATGGACGTACTCCGCCAGCGGCTTCATGCCACCCGGGAAGCGGACCGAATCGGCCACGAGCCGGCCCGTCGCGTCGCGGGCGACCTGCCAGCAGTCGTCGATCACGAGATACTGATAGCCCGCGTCGCGCATGCCGTCCTTCACCATTGCGTCCGCCGTCTCCCGGATGAGCTGCGCGCTGACGTCGCACCCAAAGTGGTTCCAGCTGTTCCAGCCCATCGGCGGCGTGCGGGCGAGGCGGTTGTCGAGCGGGGGCGCCGGATCGCGCACGACGGCGAGACCGAGGCCGAGGCACATGAGCGTGGCGAATCGCGGGAACACGAGACGGCTCCTTTCGGGGCGTTAGGGGTCAGGGGTCAGGGGTCAGGGGTTAGAGGGTTTACGCGCGCGACGTGCCAGCGCGAGCATCGCGACGCCGAACACGAACAGCGCGGCGCCCCACACCAGGTCGATCGGCACGCCCGCGGGGGCCGTGCCGGGCGTGCCCAGGGTCGCCCATCCGTAGCCCGTAAGGAGCAGGCCCAGCAGACTGAAGAACCCGCCGATCGGCAGCCGCACGTCGAGCGACATCAGAAGAACACCGCGTTCAAGATCACGGTCACCGCCAGCACGACCACCGCGAGCGTGACGGGGCGTTGGAACCAGCTGACCGCCGTGTCGACGGGTTGGGGCGTCAGGCCGTACACGAGGCCCCGCAGCTGCTCCGGCGCGCGCGGTCGGGTGACGAGGGACACGAGGATGGTCACCACGAAACACGTCGTCCAGGCCACGATCGCGGTCCAGAACGTCTGCGCCAGCTCGCTCGGGAAGGTCGTGACGACGCCGAGATAGCCGCCTTTGACGCCCACTGCGGCGCCGGCGGGGAGCGACAGCCCGTGGTGCACGGCCGCCGCGAGCGTGCCGGCGACGAGCCCCGTGAACGCGGCGTGCCCCGTGGTGCGCTTCCAGAACATCCCCAACGCGAATGTGGCGAACAGCGGTGCGTTCACAAACGCGAACACGAGCTGCAGGAAATCCATGATGTTGTTGAACGACGCGGCCACGTAGGCCGCGGCGATCGAGATGGCGACGCCGGCCAGCGTGGCGAAGCGCCCCATGGCCAGATAATGCGCGTCGGGCGCGCCCGGACGCACGTAGCTCTGGTACAGGTCGTAGGTCCAGACGGTGTTGAACGCGGTGACGTTGCCGGCCATCCCCGACATGAACGACGCGAGCAGCGCGGTGAGGCCGAGCCCCAGGAGGCCCGCGGGGAAGAAATGCAGCAGCAGCATCGGCGTCGCGAGGTCGTAATCGAGCACGACGGCGCCAGACGCGTCGCGCAGCGGCGCGCCGGTGCGCGGGTCGAGTTTCGGCGGCACTATGCCCGCCGCTGGCGCGCCGGAGGTTATGGAGGTTGGGGAGGTTGTGGAGGTCGAAGAGACACCCGGCGCTGCTGCGCGCACCCCACTCGTCGGGCTCACGACCAGCGCCAGCATGCCCGGCAGGATCACGAGAAACGGGAACAGCATCTTCGGGAACGCGGCGATGAGCGGGGTGCGCCGGGCGGCGGTCATCGAGTTCGCGGCCATAGCGCGCTGCACCACGAGAAAGTCCGTGCACCAATACCCGAACGACAATACGAACCCGAGTCCCATCACCAGGCCGAACCACTCGACGCCCACGGGATTGGTGGACGCGTGTCCCATGAACGCCCAGCTGCGCGTATAGGCGCCGGGCGCGAAGCCATTGGCGGTGGCGTGGTCGGCGAGCCGCGCCACGAGTCCTGACCAGCCGCCCACCGCGCGCAGGCCCAGGAACACCAGCGGCGCGAATCCGAGCACGATCAGGAAGAATTGCAGCACCTCGTTGTAGATCGCGCTCGTGAGCCCGCCCAGGAAGATGTACGCGAGCACCACGCCCGCGGCCACGAGGATGCTCAGGTCGAAGCTCCAGCCGAGCAGCAGGTTGAGCAGCTTGCCCATGGCGTAGAGCGAGATGCCCGATGAGAACACCGTCATGATGGCGAACGAGACGGCGTTCAACGCGCGGGTCTTTTCGTCGAAGCGCAGCTTGAGATACTCGGGTACGGAGCGGGCACGCGAGCCGTAGTAGAACGGCATCATGAAGAGGCCGATGAACACCATCGCGGGGATCGCGCCAACCCAGTAGAAGTGGCTGGTGGCGATGCCGTACTTGGCGCCTGAGGCGCCCATGCCGATGACTTCCTGGGCGCCCAGGTTCGCCGACACAAAGGCGAGTCCCGTCACCCAGGCGGGAATGGCCCGTCCCGAAAGGAAAAAGTCCTCGCTGGTGTGCACGTAGCGCCGTACCGCCGCGCCGATGCCGAGCACGAACGCGAAGTACAAGAGCATCACCGCGTAGTCGACCCAGCCGAGCGTGGTCATCCTAGAGGACTAGAACCCGTGACCAGAGCGGGGGGTTGACGCCCGCTGGTGCGAGCGTGCGACATGCGCGTACCCGTCGCTATTGCTCGCACGCAACGAACGTCCCCTCCCCGGCGCCACCGAGAGCCACGCGGCGCGGGCGCGTCGGGTGCGGCGTGACGGCGTCAAATTTGAAGAGCGACTGTCCTGACCCGTTGTACCCTTTGGGCCGTCCAGGGGAGCGATGTGAGTCAGGTCAGGGTGCCGTCCTTTGACCACCCGGCCTCGCCCGAGGCTGGGGACCCCGAGCGCCGCGAGGCTGCGGCGCCCGCCACGCCCATTGTTTCCCCCTTCCGCCACACCGTCACCCGTCAAGCGGGCCGCCATCCGGCGGCTCCGGAGAACCGTCCCATGCATCGAATCGTGTCCTTGCTCTCGCTCCTGGCGCTCGCCGCCATTCCGAGGCTCCTCGAAGCCCAGGGTGCGATCTCCGGGACTATCACCGACCTGTACACGGCCGCCCCGCTCGCCGGCGTCACGCTCAGCGTCGTCGGGACGACACTCGGCAGCGCGACCGACTCGGCTGGCCGATACACCGTGTCGAATGTAGCCCCGGGCACGCACCGGCTGCGAGCGCGCCGGCTGGGCTATGCGCCCGCCGACACGACCGTCGTCGTGCAACAGGGCGAGCCGACGCTCCTCAATCTGCGACTGCAGCCGAGCCCGTTCGAGCTGAATCCCGTGGTGGCGATTGGGTACGGCGAGCAGGCCAAGGGGACTCTGACGGGCGCCGTGAGCGCCGTGTCGGGCAAAGAGGTGCAGAGCGTCCCGGCGGTCAACCTGTCGAACACACTGGGAGGCCGGCTGCCCGGCCTGGTGACGGTCAACCCCAGCGGCGAGCCGGGCTACGACGGGGCGATCATCCGCATCCGCGGCAGCCATACGCTGAACGACAACAGCGCGCTCATCGTGATCGACGGAGTGCCGGATCGGGACGGCGGCCTGGAGCGGCTCGACGCGCGGGACATCGAAAGCATCAGCGTCCTGAAAGACGCGACGGCGGCGATTTACGGGTCCCGCGCGGCCAACGGCGTCATCCTGGTCACGACCAAGCGTGGGCGCAGTGGTGCCGTGCAGCCACCGGAGCTCACGGTGAACATCAACCAGGGCTTCAATCACCCCACCCGGATTCCCCAGATGGCGGATGGCCCGACGTACATGACGATGATGAACGAGATCAACATGTACCGGAACCTGCCACCTGCCTACACGGCCGACCAGATCCAGAAGACGCGCGCGGGTACCGATCCCTGGCTCTACCCGAACACCGACTGGTTCGGCGCGGTCATCAAGCCGATGTCGTTCCAGACCAGAGGGAACGTCGCGCTACGCGGCAGCAGCGAGCACCTCGGCTATTATCTGTCCCTGAGCGGTCAGACCGAGGATGGCTATTACCGGAACAGCGCGACCCGCTTCAATCAGTACAGCTTCCGCAGCAACATCGACGGCCGGGTCACCGACCACCTGAGCCTGCGGTTCGACGTGGCGGGGCGGCTCGAGGACCGCAACTTCCCGGTCCGCAGCGCCGGCTCCATTTTCCGCTCGCTGATGCGCGGCAAGCCGAACCTTCCCGCGTACTGGCCAAATGGGTTGCCGGGTCCCGACATCGAGTACGGCGACAACCCGGTCGTAATCGGGACGCCGGCCACGGGATACGACGACGACGGGCGTGACTTCGTACAGGGCACCCTGGGCGGGGAATTCAAGGTGCCCGGGATCCGCGGTCTCACGGTCCGGGGCAACGCGTCCTACGACGTGCGCTTTCGGGACGAGAAGACGTGGCGCACTCCCTGGACGCTGTACACCTGGGACTACAAGACGCGGGACGCGAACGGCCAGCCCGTGCTGCAGGCGGCCAAGCGGGGATTCAGCACGCCGCAGCTGAGCCAGTATGATGGGCGGGGTGTGGGCATCCTGTTAAACCTGGTCGGCGAGTATCGGCGCCAGTTCGGCCCGCACACCGTCGGCGTGCTGGGCGGCGTCGAGCGGCAGACGGCGGACAGCTCCTACGACAGCGCCTTCCGCGATTATTACGTCTCCGATCAGGTGGACCAGCTGTTTGCGGGAGGCGATCTCGGGAAGACGAACAACGGCACGGCGTGGGTCGCGGCGCGGCAGAACTACTTCACCCGCATCAACTACGCCTTCCGGGACAAGTATCTCTTCGAGTTCGTGGGGCGCTACGACGGCTCATTCATCTTTCCGGTGGCGAAGCGCCTCGCGTTCTTCCCGGCTGTTTCAGCGGGGTGGCGCATTTCGGACGAGCCATTTTTCCGCGACCACGTACCCCTGTTCGACGACCTGAAGCTGCGCGTCTCGTGGGGCAAGACGGGGAACGACCGGATCGAGGCGTGGCAGTACCTCGCGACGTACGGCTTCGGGGGCGGGTACGTCTTCGGGGTCAATCAGGTCGTCCCGAGCGTCTTCCCGACGCGCATCCCCAATCCGAACGTGACGTGGGAAGTTGCGAAGCAGTTCGACGTCGGTCTCGAAGGCCGACTGCTGAGCAATCGGCTCTCCTTCGAGTTCGATCGCTTTACCGAGCGGCGCAGTAACATCCTGGCGTTTCGAAACGCCTCCGTGCCCCAGACAGCCGCCATCCCTCTGCCGCGCGAGAACATCGGGGTGGTCGCCAACCAAGGCTACGACGGCTCGATCACCTGGCAGCAGCAGATGGCGAGCGACGTCTCGTTCCAGGTGACCCTCAACGGCGGCTATGCCCACAACAAGATCCTGTTCTGGGACGAGCCGCCCGGCGCGCCGCCGTGGCAGCGTTCCACGGGCTATCAGATGAGCACCGGCCTGTACTACAAGGCGATCGGCGTGTTCCGGGACTCGGCCGCCGTCGCCAACTACCCACACTGGGCCGGCGCCCGCCCGGGCGATCTCATCTTCGAGGACGTCAACGGCGACGGCAAGATCGACGCGAACGACCGCATCCGGATCAATGCGAACGGCGATCCCAAGTTCACCGGCGGCTTGAGACTCGCCGCGCAGCTGAAGAACTTCGACGTCAGCGTGTTCTTCCACGCCGCCTTCGATGCGGTGCAGTACTTCCGGACCGAATCCGGCGACATCGGCAACTTCACCCAGGAGTACGCGCAGAATCGCTGGACGCCGGAGAATCCCGACGCGCCGGGCCCCCGCACCTTCAACCGGACCGACGAGTACTGGGTCGCGAACGCGAACACGTATTTCCTGCGCGATGCGTCGTTCATCAGGTTGAAGTCGGTCGACGTGGGATACCACCTCCCGGCTCACGTGGCGGCGGCCATGGGCGTACACGACGTGCGGCTCTACGCCAGCGGATACAATCTCTACCTGTGGGACAAGTTCCAGATCTTGGACCCCGAGACGCGGGACAATCAGGGTCAGTACTACCCGCAGCAGCGCGTGTTCAATGCCGGCGCGTCCCTAACGTTTTGACAGAGACGATACCATGAGATCACAAGTCCGTATCACCACGGCCGCGGTGCTCGTGCTCCTGGGGCTCTCGAGTTGTAACGGGGTCATGGACCTCACTCCCAAGGATCAGTTTGCGGACGAGGCGGTGTTTACCGACCCGAATCTCGCACAGGCCTTCGTGAACGACATGTATCGAGGGCTGGGGCACGGTCTATACGAGATCATGCTGGCGTCGATCAGCGACGAGACCCACTTCATCCACAACTACAACACGGAGCCGATCGTCAAGTCGATCATCACCGCGAGCGACCGGGGAGCGATCGACGACGGCCGCTTCGCGCACTTCAACTGGGGACCCACCTACTCCCGCATCCGGCAGACGAACATCTTCCTCAGCAAGATCGATGGGACCACGTTCGACGCCGCCTTGAAGCAGCGGATGAAGGGCGAAGTGTTCTTTCTGCGGGCGTATTTCTACCACAACCTGATGCGGATGTACGGCGGCGTGCCCATCATCACGAAAGTCTACGGGCTGAACGAGGACTACCAGGCCGCGCGCAACAGCTTCCAGGAGACGGTCGCCTTCATCGTGGCCAACGCCGACTCGGCGGCCGCGCTGCTGCCGTTGTCGTACAGCGGCATCGACCTCGGCCGGGCGACCAGGGGCGCCGCCCTGGCGCTCAAGGCGCGCGTGCTGCTGTACGCGGCGAGCGATCTCTACAACGTGAACCCGAGCGGCCAGCCGGAAAACGGCTACACGACGCCGCAGGACCGCACCGCGCTCTGGCGGGCGGCGAAGGACGCGGCCAAGGCGGTGATGGATCTCGGGATCTATGGTCTGTTCCGCCCCACTCCGGCGAACGCCCAGGAAGCGACGAAGAACTACGGCGACCTGTTCCTGCAGACGATGAGCGAGGAAGTGATCCTGAGTCGCTTTTTC
>Ga0209056_10002866_pt1 | contig 18475 bp, 18 predicted proteins | sample GraSoiAngelo_114_FD_185876 | JGI IMG/M metagenome (GOLD analysis project Ga0209056, IMG submission 185876) | Grasslands soil microbial communities from the Angelo Coastal Reserve, California, USA - 14_0903_13_40cm (SPAdes) (version 2) | ecosystem: Environmental > Terrestrial > Soil > Grasslands... | reverse complement strand
AGGGTGGGCGGATTGTGTCGGTGCACCACTCCGGCGCATGCGGTGTGCCGGTGGCGTTCATCGATTTCTCCTAACGGGCGGTCGGATGCTTCGACGGCTCAGCACGAACGGATCGCGCACCATTCGGGCGCACCCGTCGTGCACGCGGCGTTTGTCATTTCTCGTGACGTGTTTTTCTATCGCGCGGTGTAGGGGCGCAGCACACGGGGAATCGAGATGCCGTCTGCCTTCGAATTCTGTGAGATAACGAGAATGCATCCAAATGGGCATGTGCTGCGCCCCTACGGCACGGCGCTCCCGGTACTTAGCGTCTGCTAAAATCGAGGTAGAAGACAAAGGAGGAAGCAGTGAGAGAAGTGGTCATCGTTGAGGCCGTGCGGACGCCGATGGGACGGCGCGGTGGGACGCTTTCGGGCGTGCATCCCAATGACCTGGGAGCGCACGTCCTGAATGAAGTCGTGAAGCACGCCGGGATCGAATCGTCGATGGTAGAGGATGTCGTCTTCGGCTGCGTGGACCAGGTTGGCGAACAAGGTGCGAACGTTGCGCGCAATGTGCTGCTGACGGCGGATTTTCCGTACGAAGTTCCGGCGACGACCGTCGACCGGCAGTGCGGCAGCGGGCAGCAGGCGATCCACTTCGCGGCGAACCTGATCCAGGCTGGGACCTGCGACATCACGATCGGCGGCGGCGTCGAATCGATGTCGCGGGTGCCGCTGGGCGTTAACATCATGCAGGGGCCGGGCGCGCCGTTTCACATGGCGCTGATGGAGAAGTACCCGCTGACGCCGCAGGGCATTTCGGCGGAGGAAATAGCGAAGAAGTGGGGAATCGAGCGGCCGGAGGCGGACGAGTTCGCGCTCGAGAGCTACGAGAAGGCCAAGCGGGCGCGGGACGAAGGCCGCTTTGATCGCGAGATCGCGCCGATCGACGTGAAACTCGAGGGACTGCCCACCACGATCAAGACGGACGAAGGCATCCGCGATACATCGCTCGAGAAGCTGGCGTCGCTGCAGCCGTCGTTCCGGCCGGACGGCATTCACCACGCGGGGAACTCGTCGCAGATCACGGACGGCGCAGCGGCGCTGCTGCTGATGGCGCGCGAGAAGGCGGACGAACTGGGGTTGAAAGCGCGTGCCCGCATCATTGGGCAGGCAGTGGTTGGTTCGGACCCGGTGCTCATGCTAACCGGGCCCATTACCGCGACACCGAAGGTGCTCAAGAAGGCCGGCCTGGAGCTGAAGGACATCGACTTGATCGAGATCAACGAGGCGTTCGCGTCGGTCATCCTCGCCTGGAAGCGCGAGGTCAAGCCCGACATGAGCAAGGTGAACGTAAACGGAGGCGCGATCGCTCTCGGGCATCCGCTCGGCGCGACGGGCGCGCGACTGATGACCACGCTCCTGCACGAGCTGGAGCGCACGGGCGGACGCTATGGAATGCAACTGATGTGCTGCGGCGGCGGCCTGGGTACGGCGACCGTCATCGAGCGCCTGGGATAGCGGGCTCGATCCACTTTCCCCGACGCTTTTCCTGGCGACGAGCACGGAGTCCGCTGGTAGAAGTGCCGCCGCCAACTGTGCAATCGGGTCCCGGGCAAGTAATCGTCCTCAACGGAGCGTCGAGCTCCGGGAAATCGACCGTCGGTCGAGAGCTCCAACGGATCTTGCCCCGGCCCTACCTGTTCACCGGCATCGACTCTTTTCTTCCTATGCCCCGCCCCGACGGGCACGTTGGGATGACCTGGACCGCAAGGACCAATGACAACGCGGGCGCGCCGACGGCGCCTCTGCGGTGGGTGTTCCCGGCGCACGGTGGTGACCCGGTGCACATTGAGTTCGGCGAAAGCGGGCATCGATTGATTCGCGGGATGCACCGCGCTTTGGCAGCAGTGGCCTTCGCCGGAAACGACGTGATCGTGGAGCACGTCCTCCTGTACGAGGAGTGGAAGCGAGACTTGGTCGAGGCGCTCAGAGGGGTGCCTGTCTGTCTGGTGGGGGTTCATTGCTCTATTGGAGTGCTCGAAGAGCGAGAGCGGCGAAGAGGCGACGCGGTGGTCGGACAGGCGCGAGCACATTACGAGGCAGTCCATACTAACCTTGATTACGACATCCGGATCGACACTTCCGAGGAGGAACCTCGTGCTGCCGCCGAGATTATTGCCAAAGTCGTTGCCTCCAAAGAGTACCCGGACGTAACTCTATTCAGAAACATTGACTGCCTCCAAATCCCCGTTCCGGACCTCGACGCCGGTCTTGCGTTCTACCGCGACAAGCTCGGGCACGAGCTGATCTGGCGCACGAAGACCGCAGCCGGTCTGCGGATGCCGGAGACCAACGCCGAGATCGTCATCCAGACAGAGCGATCGCAGCTGGAGGTGAACCTGAGGGTCGCTTCGGCGGACGCGGCGATCGAGCGCATAGTTGAAGCGGGCGGGAAGCTGGTCGCGGGGCCGTTCGACATCCAGATCGGGCGGTGCGCCGTCGTGCTCGATCCGTGGGGAAATGTGCTCACCGTACTGGACGCGAGCAAGGGGTATCTGGTGACAGACGACGCGGGGAACGTTACCGGCATCGAATCTCGGTGACGCGAGCCTTGCCTCGCCGCTATGCCTCGTTCGGTGGTCGTTCAGATTTCAGGCGGCGGGTTCGACGGGGCGGACGACGGGGTGTGCGGCCCTGCGAGAATCCCACCAGAGGAAGAAGGCGGAGACTGCCAAGACGGCGAACCCAAGAAGGCTGAGGACCAGGTAGTTGCGGATGAAGAGCCAAACGACGTCGACGCCTAGGTCGATCAACTCTTTCTCGAACGGGTCCGCTTCGGTCTCGGCCGTACGCAGGGCGAAGCGGACGGCGACAGCGCCGGCCAGCGAGATGACCGCGGCGGTTGCGGTGGCGGCCGCGAGAGCGAGCAGCCGCACGTAGGACTTGAGGTTAAGCCAGAGAAGAGCGGCAAGTACCAACGACAGAAATCCGAAGAGTGCGGCCGCAATCAGATAGATGGTATTCCATTTCTGGGTGACCAGCCCAAATGCGCGGTTAAGGCCGCCCGCGGTCGAAAAGCGGGCGATATTTTGCTGGCTTTTGCTATCAGTTTGCGCCCAGGCCGACATTCCGTCGTCGTAAATCCGGTCAGCGGACTGGTCCAGAAGACGTTGTCGTAGTTCTTCGCCTTCGATGCGAGCGGCTTCGTCCTTTGGGATTTCTACCGGTACTGGAAAGTTGGGCACGCGTATGGGGTCCTGGTCGCTTGTCTGAGCAGCTGCATGCAGGTCGTTCGTGACCTGCGGGAGGATGGCATCGATGTCCGTGGTTATGGCAATGCCCCTGCGAAGGATGCGATGTGCGGTGCCGTCAGCGCTCACCTGAAAGGCCGTGAGGAACAAGAAAAAAGCGGCAAGCGTGAGCGCGAGAAATGCTGCGACCAGCCACCGAGACGCAACGTGCAGGAGGGCGCGGCGCGTCACGGCATTTCGAGCACGACGGTGCCCGCAAGCATGTCGTGCAGGGCGCGGCGCTCTTCGTCGAAGAACACCGGCGCGGCGCCGATGCCGAGCGGCAACATGCTCAGCGGCCAGACGATTGCTCTCAGGAGCGCGCGTGTTGCGGACAGCGGCTCACCGTCGCGGTCGGTCACTTCAATGCGGACGGCGATCATGCCGATGCTCTGGCCGCGCCAGGTCCACAGCGTGAAGAAAAGAAACGGCACAAAGGGGATATAGGTGAGCAGGACGATGTAGACCCACTTCTCCTCGGTGCCGGAGAGTTTGGAGTCGGAACCGAGGGCGGCGGGAAGGAAGGCGACGGCGAAGAAGAGCAGGAAGAACGAGCCCGTGACGATGAGGTCGAGAATGAAGGCGACGGCCCGCAGCGAAAAACCTGCGTAGGGGAGGATGGCGGCGTGCCGGCTGGGTGACGTTTGCGCTTGTCCAGTTGCGGCCACTATGTGCGCGATTATAGCAGGGGGAGGGGTTAGAGGTCAGTGGTCGGTACGGAGGTTGGATCGCGGAGAGGGGCGACGGCTGGTAGGGCAACCGCGGGCGGGCGACCGCCGGTAGCCCTTACAGCGCGAAAGGGAGGTTGGCGCGAAGGAGAGTCCAGGTCGCCGCGGGGCGGCGCAGGGTGATCCAGGCGAGGAGGCCCATCGCCGGAAGCGAACGGGCGAGGCGGAGCAGCACACGCGATGGGTAATCGATATCACCTTGGCGGGAGGCGAGCTGCTGAAGGCCTTCGCTGCGCAGAGCGCGAACGACGCGCTCGACCTCGCCCTCACTGAGGGCCAGACCAAAGTGTCGGATGCGAAGGCTGCGGAGGAGCTCGCGGCCGATTTCGCGCTTCCAGGCGCGCTCGTAAGGCGCGAGACCGGCGGCGGTGCAGTCGTCATTCACAAAGGCGCGAAGGACAGCGGCTGCGGCCTGGCGCGCGGCGACGAGACCGGTGTAGATGCCGCCGCCGGAGAACGGCTTGACCTGGCCGGCGGCGTCGCCCACAAGGAGTACGTTGTCAGCGTACGATCTCGGGGCGAAATCGAGAGGGATTGTGCCACCGTAGAGGCGGCAGGACTCGATGCCATCGAACAGGCGGGGAAAGAGCTGCGTGAGGCGGCGGTAGCAAGCGATCGGCTTGACTGCGTTACTCGAGCCGATACCAGCGCGGACGCCTCCGTCGCCGGTCGGAATTATCCAGCCGAACCAACCCGGCGCGAGGTCGTGGCCGACGAAGACGTGGACGAATTCTTCTCGCGGGGTCTTTAACCGGCCTTCGATACCCAGGCAGTAGACCTTCTCGGCGGGACCGGGCAGCCCAAGGCTGCGGGCGACGCGCGAGTGAGCGCCGTCAGCGCCGACAACGACGCGGGCAGTGAAGGCGGAATCGCGGCCGTCGGTCTGCGTATGCAGGCGCACGTGGCTGTTCTCACGCTCAACACCGGTCAGGCGAGCGCGGACGAGATCGGCACCAGCGACTTGCGCCTGCTCGGCAAGCGTCTCGTCCCAGCGGACGCGGTCGATCGCGACGGCGCGCGTCTTGTCGCCGCCGAGGGCAACTTCACTGCCCCGGGCCGTGTGGACGAAGGCGCCGGTGATGCGGTGAATGATCGCGTCTTCGCCGATCTCCGCCTCGCGCAGGGTGCGAGGGCTGATGAGGCCGGAGCAGTGGGAGGGAACGCCGACGCGGCGGTGCTCTTCGAGCAGCCGAACGCTGAGGCCGGCGCGCGCGAGATTTCGGGCCGTGCGCGAACCGGCGGGTCCGGCGCCGACGACGGCGACATCACAGTGCAGCTGCATTTAGGGAGAATTATAGAGGTGCCTGGTGTTAGGTGTTAGGTGCGACGGCGTCTGGCGCGCACGAAGGTAAGGGGCAAGGTTCGCACGTTACACGGTTAGGGTATGACCAATACTTGCCCCGGATAGATACGGTTCGGGTCGCCGCCGATTACGCCGGCGTTGACCTCATAAAGCCGCTGCCAGCCATCGAGGCCAAAGCTGGCTGCGATTCCGGAGATGGTGTCGTCGGGCTGGACGGTGTACGTGCGCGGCGCGGTGGTTATAGGCGGCGTCGCGCGGATCGCGGTGACCTCCGCCTCAAGGTGACCGACGCGGCCCGCGAGCTGCGATACGGACGCGTTTAGCTGATCGAATTCGGCACTGGACATCTCTTCCTCCTCCCCAATCGTCGCCGAGGCGACAGCCTGCCACATTTCTTCGCTCATGTGCTCGTGGGACCAGAAGCTCACTCCGTGCGACCCTCTCACCCGCGCCTGCCGCGCGAACTCCCGCACCTCGTCTGGGTACGGATAGCTGACGATCCCTTCGCGGTAGAGGCCGCCGGCCGGAAGTACCTGCCCCGGCGCGAAGCCGAGCGCCGCATAGTCTTCGTACGTCCAAGCGAGCGATTGGTCGACGGGCCAGCGAAAGGCGTTCCAGTAGACCTGCGGGACGGCCCCGGTGCAACGCCGGCGGAAGATCTCGAACGGGAACGTGCGGTGATAGCGGGCGATCGCGAAGCTGCTGAAGTAGATGGGGTAGTCTGGGCCGATCGCGTCGCGAATGCCACGGCAAAGCGCGTCCGCGGCCCGCGGATTCCCCTTGAACTCGGCCTCGACATCGAGCACGAGCAGGTCGGCCTGACCGTATTGCGCGGTTTCGAGCGCCCGCTGCGCCTCGCCGGCCGGATCGTTTCCGTAACAGTAGCCCCAGCCGCCGACCGCGACGCCATGTGCCTTCAGCTCGGCCGCGATCTCCCGCCAGGGGCGGCCCTGGTCGAACCAGCGCGGGCCGTTGAACGCCTTCACGAGGACACCAGCACAACCTGCCGCCTGAAGCCGCGCCGCAATCCGCGAGGCATCTCCGCCGTCGCAACGCTGCCAGTTCCAGATCCACACCCACTTCGCCGCCAACATCATCGCCTGCATGATGCCTTACCTCTTCCCGATCTCCAATAGACAAATGGCACTGGAAAACATCCGTATTCAGCTCTCAGCACTCCGCAATCGGCAACTATGCAGTTTTACTAACACCTAACACTTAGCACCTGAGTTGCTATACTGTGCGGGAATTGCGCGACAGGTCAGGCCGCTTGAGCGAAGATTTGAGGCTCGTGCCCTTCGACGTTCCCGAGCTGCGTCACGGGGCGACCGGCGACTGGTGGGCGCTCGGCGAGCTCGAGGGCTCCGTGCGCAACCCCGACGGTTCCCGCCGGACATTCACGGTCGAAGTCGGCCTATCACTCATCCCGCACGGCGACATCCTTCACCGGGAGGAGGAGTTCTGGCGCATGGTCGCGGAGAAGCTGCCGCTGATCGCACAGGAGCTGCAACCCAGGGCGTAGGGGCACAGTGCTGCGCCCGAGTGCCGCCCCTGATCAGGGCCTCGGCGCGCCTCTGAACTCCGTCTGGGCGCGCGCGAGCAAATCCGAATTCAGCACGAGGTCCACTCCCGTCATAGCAAGCGCCTGCGCGACCTGGAGCATCGCTTCGTGTGCGGCGTCGGTAGCGCTGATGTGAGTAAATCCGGGCGTGTGGTTCAGCGCCATCGCGCCGATGGCGAACGTCGGATGTATCGACGGCACCAGCCAACTCACGTTTCCCATGTCGCTGCTGCCGGTGGAGTCGACCGGTATCTGAAGAAACTTGCGGCCCAAGCTCTCGGCGTTCGCTTTGTAGGCCGCCGTCATCGCCATGTTGTTGTTCATAGGCTCGTAGACGAACTCCGACCACTTCACCTCCAGTTCCGCACCGCTCGCCTGCGCGCCCGCTTCGAAGCAGCGGATGACACGCGCCTTCAGGTCGGCGAGGTAAGCGGGGCGCAGCGCGCGGACCTCGAAGCTGCCCTCGGCACGGTCCGGGACTACATTGTGCGCCGACCCGCCGTAAGTAATGATGCCGGCTACCCGCGCGTCGCGGCGCATATGCTGGCGGAGCTGCGCGATCGCCTGGTATGCGGTCACGAGCCCGTCCAGCGCGTTGATCCCGGTCTCCGGGGCGACTGACGCGTGCGCCGCCCGCCCTTTGTAGGTTACCTCGCACGACTCGACGCCGTACATGGGAGGCGCGCCGATGTCGAACGGCGCCGGGTGGGCCATCAGCGCGGCATCGACGCCCTCGAACGCGCCGCGCGCGATCATAATCGCCTTGCCGCCGATGTCCTCTTCGGCCGGTGTTCCGAGCAGGATGAGCGTGACAGCGTCCGGCGATAAGGCGCCCTTGAGGCCAAGCGCGCCGCCGAGGCCGGCCGTCGCGATCAGGTTGTGGCCGCAGGCGTGGCCGATCTCCGGCAGGGCGTCGTACTCGCAGAGGTAGGCGAGAGTGACCGGCCCTTCGCCCCAGCGCGCGCGGAATGCGGTGTCGAGGCCGAACGCGCCGCGCTCGACCGCAAACCCGCGCTTCTCCAGCCGGTCGGCGAGCAGGCCGCTCGCGAGCTTCTCCTCCATCGCCAGCTCCGGATTCGCGTGAATCTCACGCGAGATCTCGATCAGGTCATCCCGCGCGGCCGCGACCGCTGCCTGAGCCATGGTCTTTGCTTTGCTGATCTGCGAGCGGTCGGTCCCAGGCGTTGTCACAGCGCGCTCTATAGTACACGAGCCGGTGCTATAATTCGGCACGCGTATGGAATCGTGGGTTGTTGGCTTCGATGGTGACGCCGATATCGAGCGCCATTCGGGCGCCGTCGAGGCGGCGACGCCTTCGCAATCGAAACAGCAGTCCCCGCTGCATGTTCGCCTCGTCTCGGACTACATCTGTCCCTGGTGCTACATCGGCCTTGCACGCCTCGAGCGCTTGATGGATGAGTTCGCAGTCGACTTCGACGTAAGCGCGTATGAACTGCGCCCCGGCCTCCCGCCGGAGGGACTGCCGCGCGATCAGCTCCAAGCGAACCGCGTGTACCCGCCGGGCTACCTCGACAACATGCACCGCATCGCGCGCGAGGCCGGGATCGAGATGAAGCGCCCGCCGTTGGTCCCGAACACCCGAAAAGCACACGAGGCGACAGAGTTCGCGAAAGAGTCGGGGCGCCTGCTCCCGTTCCACCGCGCCGTCTTCCGAGCGTACTGGGAGGACGTGGAGAATATCGGTGACATCGATGTGCTATGTCGCATCTGCGCCGAATGCGGTCTCGATGCGGCCGAGCTGCGTGCGGCTCTCGAGGGCGAACGGTTCGCGACGCCAGTCCAGGGGGAGATCGATTGGAGCCGCGCCGTTGGGATCACTGGTGTTCCCACGGTTGTATTCGAAGAGAAGTTCAGCGTTGTCGGCGCTCAGGAGTATAAAGTCTTCCGGGACATCGCGAGACGAATCGTTGAGGGAAAGATCACGGGGGAATAACAGATGGCGAGAACCGCAGTAAAGCGGGATACCGTCTCAGTGGGCGAAGCCGTCGCGCAGGCGCCGGGCGTTACGCTGTCGGACCTGCGGCAGGTTGTGCCCGGGCCGGGGATGCCGACCGAGGCGCGCATCATGCGATCCAACAACAACCTTGACCTGGCGCGCCACGACGATGGACGGATCTACTTCGCATTCCGCTCGGCGCCGACGCACTTCGCGCACCCGGCCTGCCGGTTCTACGTCATGGCAAGCGACGACGACGGGGAGAACTGGCAGCTCGAGGCGAAAATCAAGCGCGGGCGTGACATGCGGGAGCCTCGGCTACTGTCGTGGAACGGCCGGCTCTTCCTCTACTTCTTCGAGGCGGGGAGGACAACGTGGAAGTTCGAGCCAAATGGAATCTTCGCCTGCGAGCGCAGGCCGGACGGCATGTGGACAGAGCCGGTGGAGATTTCGCCACCCGGCTATGTCGTCTGGCGGACGAAGGTCGTGAACGGGGTGCCCTACATGACCGCGTACAGCGGCGGCGCCAACCAGTACGCGAATACCGATGAAGAGCTCGGCGTCGAGTTGCTGACGACAACCGATGGATATCGGTGGACGCCGGTCAACAGCGCTCGCCCGGCGGTCTACCGGGGCGGCGGCTCTGAATGCGACTTCGAGATCGCCGATGACGGAACGCTCTACGCGGTGATCCGTAATGAAGGCGGCGGCGACGGCTACGGTTCGCTTATCTGCCGTGCGCCCGCGGACGACATAACGGACTGGCGGTGCCGTCTGAACCCCCGCAAGTACGATTCGCCGCTCGTTTTCAAGCACGCGGACGAGATCTACATTCTCGGCCGCCGCCACCTGCGGGGCAACGGCCATTATGATCAACGCTGGCCGTTTCTGTCAGCGCCGCGGAAGCGGTTTGCTTACCAGATACTGTACTGGCTGTCGCGTAAGCGGACGTCGCTCTGGCGCATCAACAAGGAGACGCTGCGCGTGAAACGAATATTCGACCTGCCATCCCGAGGAGACACCTGCTTCCCGGCGTTGGTACCGCTCAACGAGCGCCAGTACCTCGTGTACAACTACTCGTCGCCGTTGGAGGGACCGGACAAGTTCTGGTTCTGGGGTCAGGTTACGCAGACGAGGATATACTCGCAGGTACTGACCTTCGATCAGCCGAGGAGCCAGGAGCCAGGAGACAGAGATACGAGGACGAATGGACTTTCGCTTCATGCCAATTCGTAGGGGCGGGTCTTTGATGTGGGGTGGAAAGGTGGGTGGAGACCCGCCCGCAACGCCCACGCGTCAGGATCAACACGAAAGGAACTAGCCATGGACTTCCGATTCAGCGACGAAGAAGAGACCTTCCGCACCGAGGTAAAGGAGTTCCTCCGCAGGGAGCTGCCGTCCGGTTGGGACGAGCAGTTCGACGCCGAGAGCGAGATGGGAATGGCCGCCCAGGGCGACTTCGCCAAGCAGTTCCAGAAGAAGCTGGCGGACAGAGGGTGGATCGCGCTGCCGTGGCCGAAGGAGTACGGCGGAGCAGGCGCTTCGGTGATGACGCAAATGGTCTACAACGAGGAGATGGCTTACTCCGGCGCGCCTACGGGATTCAACATGGGCGTCGCCTGGGTGGGCCCATCGCTGATGATCTACGGCACAGAGGAGCAGAAGAAGCGGTTCATGCCGCGGATCACGAACCTCGAGGACACCTGGTGCACCCTCTACTCCGAGCCGGGCGCGGGCTCTGACTTGGCCGCCCTCCAAACCCGGGCCGTACGCGACGGCGACGAGTGGGTCATCAACGGCCAGAAGATCTGGACGTCGGGCGCCCACCGCTCCAACTGGGGCTGGCTAGCGGCGCGCACTGACCCCGAGGCGCCGAAGCACAAAGGCATCAGCATGTTCCTCGTCCCTATGGACTCTCCGGGCATCACGATTCGGCCGCTCATCAACATGGCGGGGCAGCACGGCTTCAACGAGGTGTTCTTCGAAGACGTGCGCGTCCCGGCCGACATGCTCGTCGGCCAGGAGAACATGGGTTGGTACCAGCTCGCGGTGGCCCTCGACTTCGAGCGCTCATCGATTGCGGGATCAGCGCGGGCGAGGCGCCTTTGGGAGCAGCTGCTCTCGTTTGCGCGTCAGCAGACCTCGTATGTGGACGCGAAGCCGGAGATACGGCACCGGCTCGTGGAAGTCGGCATCGAGATCGATGTCGCCCAGTTTCTGTCGTACCGTGTGGGGTCGATGCAGCAGGCGGGCAAGATCCCGAACTATGAAGCGACGATCGCGAAGCTTTATTCAACAGAGCTCGGCCAGCGATTGGCGCGCAGCGGGATCGAGCTGCTAGGCATGTACGGCCAGCTGCACCCGAAGAGCAAGCACGCGCAGCTAAAGGGTCGCATGGAGCGCTATCACCAGTTGAGCGTGGCCGAGACGATCGCCGGCGGCACCAGCGAGGTGATGCGCGGCGTCGCAGCGATCCGAGGGCTGGGCCTACCGCGCGGTTAGAGGGCGTAAGAACGCTTCGGGACGCGGGGCGCTGACGTGGATGAAGGCCAAGAGTTAACGATTATCAGCTACGCCCTGTCTTACTAACCAAATAGCCATGAGAATGCAGAAACGGCCGGACGCCGAAGAGGTGCGACGGACGCGGGATTTCTACGACTGGTGGGCGCCATTCTATGACGCCACTAACTGGCTCGCCGCGCGCCTGAGGGGCGCGTCCGACTCAGCCGAGCGCCGGAAAGCTGTGGACCAGCTGGGGCTGGCGCCGGGTATGCGAGTGCTCGAGGTCAGCTGCGGAACTGGTACAAACCTTCCATTATTAAGCGAGGCCGTGGGGCAAGCGGGGCTCGTGGCAGGAGTGGATATATCGGCGCGGATGCTGCGGCGTTGCCGTAACAAGCTGCGCAGAAAGAGCGACCAAGCAAGTCTCCTTTTAGGAGACGCGGCGAAGCTGCCCTTCACCGACGGCTCGTTTGATGCGGTCTTCCATCACGGAGGGCTCGCGGAGCTTCCCAATAAGCGAGCGGCGATTGCGGAGATGGCGCGCGTGACGCGACCTGGGGGCAAGGTCGTGATATGTGACCCGGGCTTACCGTACGATCGGCCTGCCAGATGGATCAACCGTCAGATGCTGAAGTTACAACCGGCGTACGCGGCGCCGCCGCCCGTCAGGCATTTGCCGGCACACGCGGAGAACGTCGAGGTTAGTTGGATTCGGGGGGAAGGATGGTACTTGCTCGAGTTCACTAAGTCCATCGACGGCGCCTGAAGTCGCTGGGCCACGTTCGAAGGTGATGGCCCTAGCGAAGGCTTTTCGGATAGCGCTTGATGAAGTCGAAGATTCTATGGGAGCGGGGGTGGACGCGGATGCGTACCTGGCGCTTAATCTTGAGCTGCGACAGATAAGCGTCCGCGACAGCGCCGAGATAGCGGCGGGCGATCCCTTCATATTCAGGGGCGATCCCTTCGATGGGCTCGAGGGACGCATTGCCCTCGACAAGCAAGACCTTGTACGGAGGGCGCGCGTCATCGATCGTTAAGGCAACGGCGTTATCGGCCTCGAGTGCTCGGACCTTTGACGCCTTGGGGCCGGTGACCATGACGATATCGCCGTCGAGGACTGTGAACCAGATCGGGACGACGCGCGGCCGGCCGTCGAGGCCGGAATAGGCGAGGCGGGCGAGATTGGGGCCCTCGAGAAGCGAGGCGACGACGGGATCGTCGAGGGGGAGATCGGTCACGCTGGCAGGATAGCACAGGATAAAAAGAAGCCGGGCTGAAGGCCCGGCCTCTTGCATCGGAAGCGAGATTACGAAGACTTGATCTTAATCTGCTTCGGCTTCGCCTGTGCCGACTTCGGCAACGTAACCGTCAGGACGCCGTCCGCGAATGCCGCCTCCGCCTTGTCCTGGTCCACGGCCGCTGGGAGCGGGATGGAGCGGGAAAAGGCGCCGTAGCGGATCTCACGGCGGTAGAAGTTCTCGCCCTCGGTCTTGTCGTCGTACTTCTTCTCGCCCTTGACGGTGAGAATGCCGTCGTTGACGGAGATGTCGACGTCTTCGGCCTTCACACCCGGCAGGCTCGCCTTAACGACGACCTCGTTGTCGGTCTCAGAGAGATCGACGGCCGGCGTGAGGTCGAATCGGCGGATGTAACCGGTGGGAACGCCCCAGTGGGCAGGGTCGAGAACGCGGCTCAGGCCGCCGATCTCTGCGAACGGATCCCAGCGAACTAGAGTCTTCATTGGTGTAACCTCCATTTATGATTCTTGTAGATAGCGTCATTGTACCGGCATACTATGTTGATGTCAAGAGATTTGATAATTACTCTATCAATTTCTATGTGTGTGGGCGTTTGACTTTTCCTACGCCGCCTCGTAAAATTTTGCTTACGAGGAACTGATGGCAAGAGACTATTACGATGTGCTTGGACTCAAACGGGGCGCTTCTCAGAAAGAGATCAAGCAAGCCTACCGCAAACTGGCGCGCAAGCATCATCCGGACGTAAATCCGGGCGATAAGGGCGCCGAGGAGCGCTTCAAGGAGATCAACAGCGCCTACGAGGTGTTGAGCGACGCCGAGAAGCGCAACAAGTACGACCGCTACGGCGAGCGCTGGGAGATGGCCGAGGCGTTCGAGAAGGCGCGGGCCCAGCAAGGGGCAGGCGGCGCCAGCGGCAACTGGCAGAGCTACCAATTCGACCTCAACGACCTGTTCGGGCGCGGTGGAGCGTCGGGCGGCCAGGGGTTCGAGAACCTATTCGACCTCTTCGGCGGTCGCGGCCGGCGCAGCCGCGGACCTACGCGGGGCCAGAACATCGAGTACGCGACGGAGATCTCGCTGGAGGAGGCGTACGCCGGGACGACGCGGACGCTGCAGCTCCAGAGCCAGGAGCCGTGCGTGACCTGCGGCGGCAGCGGCGAGATCGCCGGTGCGGTCTGCCACGTCTGCGAGGGCCGTGGGGTCGTTGTGCGCCCCAGGAGGCTAGAAGTAAAAATCCCAGCCGGGGCGCGAGACGGCACACGGGTGCGTCTGGCGGGCGAAGGAAGCGCGGGCATGGGCGGTCCACGAGGCGACCTCTACGTCGTCGTTGGGGTGCGGCCGCATCCGCGCTTCGAGCGCAAGGGCGATGACCTCGTAACGGAAATGCCCGTCCCGCTGGACGATGCTGTCCTCGGGGGCGAAGTCGAGGTGGAGACGATTGCAGGCAAGCGGATCGCGCTTAAGGTCGCTCCGTTGACACAGAATGGGCGGACGATCAGGCTGGCTGGTCTAGGCATGCCGAAGCTAGATGCCAAGAGCAAGGAGAAGGCAAACGGCGATTTGTTGGCGAAGGTTCGCGTCGTGCTGCCGGAAGAGCTGTCCGACCGCGAGCGAGAGCTGTTCGAGAAACTGCGCGCAGAGCGCAAGAAGACGAAAGAGAAAGTGGCATGACACAGCAGGAACAAGGAGCCATAAGACAAGAGCCCGCAGCTAAAGAAGCAATGGACGCCTACTCGCTGGCGGTGTCGAGCTCGGCAGAGCGGGTGGGGCCCGCAGTTGTGCGCGTGGAGACGGCCGGAGCCGCCCCGCCGCAAGGTCGCCCAGGACAGCGACCCGGCAGGCGGGACCGGCGCGGCCCAGACGGACGAGGCGGCCAAGAGGTCCCGAGCGGACAAGGCTCGGGCGTCATCTTCGATTCGGCGGGGCGTGTACTAACGAACGAGCACGTCGTCCGCAGCGGGCGTTCGCTGAAGGTCATCCTGCCCGACGGCAGATCGTTCCCCGCGGCGGTCGAAGGCGCGGACCCACGGCTCGATATCGCAGTCCTACGGCTGCCGGACGCGAGTCACTCGCTCCCGGTGGCGGAACTACACGGCGGCGCGCTGCGGGTCGGTCAGCTCGTGGTCGCGGTGGGGAATCCGTTCGGGCTCAACTGGACGGTGACGGCCGGCGTGGTCAGCGCGCTGGGGCGCAAGCTTCCCGTCTCGCCGGGCGTCGAGCTGACGGACCTGATCCAGACAGATGTGCCGATCAACCCAGGCAACTCGGGTGGGCCGCTGGTGGACGCGCAGGGACGAGTCGTTGGGATCGCCACTGCGATTATGCCGTGGGCGCGAGGGCTTGGGTTTGCCATCCCGGTGAGCACTGTGCTCGGCGCTCTGGCGCGCTTTCGCGAGGCGCGCTCTCACGACGGCCACCGGCTCGGGGTGAGCGGGATGACTTACCTGCTAGACGAACGGATTGCTAAGGAGCATAAGCTTTCGCAGGCGAGTGGCGTACTGCTGCTCGAGGTGGTCCCCGGTTCGCCGGCGGAACGCGCCAGTCTGCGCGTGCAAGACATCATCGTGTCGATCGATGGCACAGCCGTCGGCGCGGCGACGGAGATCAGCGAGCGGCTGACGAAGGCGTCTGCGGACGGGATGGACGTGACGTTCCTGCGGGGGTCGCGGCTGGGACGGACGAAGGTGGTGCTGGGATGATGGGAAGAGCAAGGAGCCAGGGTTTGGAGGCAATTAGCGAAATGGCAATTGGCAAACGGAAATCTAAGGACGGTAGGCGACTGGCCTCGATTTTGAGGCGGTGATATAGAGATGCAAGACAATTACGAGAGAGAGAATCAAGAGCCGTGCTACGTTATCAGCGTAGCGGCGCGGATGGTGGGTCTGCATGCCCAAAGCCTGCGCCACTACGAGCGCATCGGCCTTATCCAGCCGAGCCGGTCGCACGGAAGGCAGCGACTGTATTCGCATTCGGATGTGGCGCGACTGCGGCACATCCAGCGGCTGATCCAGGACCTTGGGGTGAACCTCGCCGGGGTCGAAGTTATCATCCGCATGAACGAGCGCGTCCGTAAGATGGAAGAGGAAATGGAGCGCCTGCGGGCGGAGCTGCAGTCGTACCGAGACCGGGTGCTGCCGGCGGTACACAATGAGGAGCCAGGAACCAGGAACTGGGAACATCGGGAAGAGCCCAGGGTGTAGACACCGGGAGTTCGAAGCTCCGTGTTCCCGATCGCAAACTAAAGAAATGCTGGTGAACGACCAATGATGAGACAAGACAGATTCACAGAAGGCGCGCAGGAGGTGCTGGCGGAGAGCCAGCAGCTCGTACGCACAGAACGGCATTCGCAGTGGGACGTGGAGCATGTCCTCCTCGCGCTGCTGCAACACGAGCGCGGGATTATGCCGGGGCTTATGGAGAAGCTGGGCGCGGACCGCAACGCTTTGAGGGAAGCGGTGGCGAGGGCGCTTTCGAAGACGCCGAAGCTCCAGTATGACGTGGTGCAGATCTACACGACTCCGCGGATCGTGCGGATGCTCGAGGCGGCGAACGCCGAGGCCGAGCGGCTGAAGGACGAATACGTGGGCGTCGAGCACATCCTGATCGCGATCGCAGATGAGCGCGAGGGAGAGTCGGTGCGCATACTGAAGCAGTTCGGCATCGACAAGGAGCGCATCTACCAGGCGCTTCAGGAGGTGCGTGGCGGCGCGCGCGTCGACAGCCCTACGGCGGAGTCGAAGTACCGCGCGCTGGAGCGCTACAGCATCGATCTGACGGAGGCGGCGCGGCAGGCCAAGCTCGACCCCGTAATAGGCCGCGAGGACGAGATCAAGCGCGTGATGCAGGTGCTGAACCGGCGCACGAAGAACAATCCGGTGATCATCGGCGAGGCTGGCGTCGGCAAGACGGCGATCGCCGAGGGTCTCGCGCAGAAGATCGCCGCCGGGGACGTTCCCGAGAACCTTAAGGACAAGCGGCTTCTGGCGCTGGACATGGGCGCTATGGTCGCGGGGTCGAAGTTCCGGGGCGAGTTCGAAGAGCGACTGAAGGCGGTGATGGACGAGATCAAGCGCGCGGCGGGCGAGGTGATCATCTTCATCGACGAGATTCACCAGGTGGTGGGCGCGGGCGGCGCGGAAGGCGCGATCGACGCCTCGACGCTGATGAAGCCGGCTCTTTCTCGCGGCGAACTGCACGTGATCGGCGCGACGACGATGGACGAGTACCGCAAGAACATCGAGAAGGACGCGGCGCTGGAGCGGCGGTTCGCGCCGGTATACATCGACGAGCCGTCGGTCGAGGATACGATAGAAATTCTGAAGGGGCTTCGGCCGCGCTACGAGGCGCATCACAAAGTGACGATCACCGACGCGGCTCTGGAGGCGGCGGCGAAGCTCTCGGAGCGGTACATTACGGACCGCTTCCTGCCAGACAAGGCGATTGACCTGATAGACGAGGCGGCTTCGAAGCACGTAATCGAGGCGCAGAGCATGCCCCCGGAAGTGCGCGAGCTGAAGGAGACCGTCGAGAAGCTCCAGCGCGAGGCTGACGCCGCCGCGGAGCGAGACGGCGGGCGCCCGCCCGACGAGTTCCAGGCGGAGCTCGAAGCCGCGCGCGAGGCGTTCGAGCACGCGCGCGACGAGTGGCTGGCGCGCGAACAGATCGAGCTGATCGTGGATGAAGATGACATCGCGGAGCTGGTGGCGAAGATGACCGGCATTCCGGTGCAGCGCATGATGGAGGGCGAGCAGGACAAACTGCTCCAGATGGAGGAGCGCCTGCACGAGCGCGTGATCGGCCAAGAGGAGGCGATTGCGGCCGTCTCGGACGCGATCCGAAGGGCGCGGGCCGGGTTGAAAGACCCGCAGCGGCCGATCGGCTCGTTCATCTTCCTGGGTCCGACGGGCGTGGGCAAGACGGAGCTGGCGCGCGCGCTGGCTGAGTTCCTGTTCGACGACGAGGACGCGATGGTGCGTCTGGACATGAGCGAGTACCAGGAACGGCACACCGTATCGCGGATGATCGGCGCGCCGCCCGGCTACGTCGGTTACGACGAGGGCGGACAGCTGACAGAGGCGGTGCGCAGGCGGCCGTACCGGGTGATCCTGCTCGACGAGATCGAGAAGGCGCACCCGGAGGTCTTCAACGTACTCCTACAGGTCCTGGATGACGGCCGGCTGACGGACGGTCAGGGGCGCACGGTGGACTTCCGCAACACGGTCATAATCATGACGTCGAACCTCGGGAACGAGCAGTTCCAGCGGCCGACGCTGGGCTTCGTGCCTTCGTCAAAGCCGACGAAGAGCGAGAAGGAACGTCAGAAGGCGGATGTCGAGAAGGCGCTCAGGCAGACCTTCCGGCCGGAGCTGCTGAACCGCGTGGATGAGATCATCGTCTTCGATCCATTGACGGAGGAAGACTTGAAGCAGATCGTGGAGTTGCTGTTGACGGACGTGCGCGAGCGTCTGGGCGACCGCAAGGTCGATCTGGAGCTGACGGAGGCGGCGAAGGCGGCGCTGGTGAAGGAGGGGTATGACCCCGTCTACGGCGCGCGCCCGCTGCGGCGGACGATCGAGCGACGGGTGGCGAACCCGCTCTCGCGCCGCATTCTCGGCGGCGAGTTCAAAGAAGGCGAGACGGCGCTCGTCGACTACGTCGACGGTGAGTACGTCTTCGGGAAGAAGGAAGCGCCGCGCAGGCGCGAGAAGGCGGCGGCACGGGCCGGCTAGGCTCACGCTTCGAGGGCAAAAGAGAGGGCGGTCGCCACGGCGACCGCCCTCGTGTTTTCGCTTCGGCCCCAGACTAAGTCGTAACCGCTAATTCGTCACAGGGTTCGGGAAACAATATGCGCGGCTGACCCGGCCTCGCAGTTGGACAGCGAATCGTTGCCG
>Ga0209056_10002864_pt1 | contig 18487 bp, 16 predicted proteins | sample GraSoiAngelo_114_FD_185876 | JGI IMG/M metagenome (GOLD analysis project Ga0209056, IMG submission 185876) | Grasslands soil microbial communities from the Angelo Coastal Reserve, California, USA - 14_0903_13_40cm (SPAdes) (version 2) | ecosystem: Environmental > Terrestrial > Soil > Grasslands... | reverse complement strand
GCCGGGGTCGGCCGGGCTCCGCGGGAAGAGGCTGGACAGGTCGCGGCCGACCATCGCGTGCACGAGGCTCGCCTCCGTCCACCGGGCCGCGGGCGCCGTCGCCACCCGGCGGCCGTCACGGAGCACCGTGACGTGGTCGGCCACCGCGAAGATCTCGTCGAGCTTGTGCGAGATGTACACGATGGCCCGGCCCCGGCCGGCCAAGCTTCTGACGACCCGGACGAGCTCGCGGACCTCCTGGTAGGTAAGCGACGAGGTCGGCTCGTCGAGGATCAGCACGCGGGGATTGGCGGAGACGCCCTTGGCGATCTCGACGAGCTGGCGTTCGGCGACGCTCAGGTGAAGCACCCTGGCCGCGGGATCGAGCGAGATCCCGAGCCCGTCGCAGAGAGCGCGCGCGCCGGCCTCCGCCGCGCGCTGGCTGATGAAGCCCGGGACGAGCGAGTACGGCTCCCGGCCCAGGAAGATGTTCTCGGCGACGCTCAGCTCGGGCACCAGGCTGAGCTCCTGGTGGACCAGCGCGGTGCCGAGCGCCCGCGCCTGCCGCGGATGACCGATCCGGACGGGCCGCCCGTCGATGAAGATGTCGCCCGCGTAGTCGGCGTAGAAGCCGGCGAGCACCCGCATCAGCGTCGACTTGCCGGCCCCGTTCTCTCCGACCAACGCGTGGACCTCGCCGGCGGTCAGGTCCAGGTCGACCGCGTCCACAGCCACGGTCGCTCCGAACGCTTTCGTCACTCCCCGCATCTGGACGATCGGCACGTTCGGAATACGCGGATGGCTCCAGTACCCGTGGGCTGCGCCGCCGGCTACGCGTTCTCTCGGGTCCGCCGGCCCGGATCTGCTGGCGTGTCCCCGCACTCCACCACACTCGTGATCAGGCTGTCAACGCGGTTGGCCGAGGTGGCCGCTGGGACTCCGCGGCGGCCCGACAAACGGCGGCCCAACCGCTTGACAGCATAGGTCCCGCGGCTTAGGCTCAAACCGCTTTTTCGGCATCATCTGTCGGTCTTGATGCGCTCCGGGCTCGTCGGTAGAGACGCCAATCGCGAGGAGGGCCTGCCGTGACGCTACCAGTCAAGATGACGATCAACGGGACGAACCACCGCCACGAGGTCGAACCACGCATGCTCCTCGTGCACTACATCCGCGAGGTCGTCGGGCTCACCGGCACCCACGTCGGGTGCGACACGAGCCAGTGCGGCGCCTGCACGATTATCCTCAACGGGCAGGCGGTGAAGGCGTGCAACGTGTTCGCCGTCCAGGCCGACGGCGCGCAGATCATGACGATCGAGGGGCTCGCCAAGAACGGCCAGCTCCATCCGATCCAGGAAGGCTTCTGGGAGAAGCACGGGCTGCAGTGCGGCTACTGCACGCCGGGGATGATCATGGCCGTCTATCAGCTCCTCGAGCGCTACCCGAAGCCGACCGAGGCCCAGATCCGGCACCAACTCGAAGGCAACCTGTGCCGCTGTACGGGCTACCACAATATCGTCAAGGCCGTGCAGTACGCCGCCGAGAAGATGGCGGGGAGGTAACCGGTCATGGCGACCGCGACTGGGACGAGGCTCTTCGGCGCGGCCGAGAAGCGCCGCGAGGACCCGCGCTTCATCACGGGGCGCGGCCAATACGTCGACGACGTCAAGCTCCCCGGCATGACCCACGCGGCCTTCGTGCGGAGCCCGCACGCCCACGCCCGCCTCAAGCGCGTCGACACCGCGCCGGCCCGGGCCGTGTCCGGCGTCGTCGCCGTGTACACGGCGCAGGACGTCAAGGTGGGCGCGCTGCCGTGCGGGTGGATGCTGCCCAACATCAAGGTGCCACCGCGGCCGGCACTGGCCTCCGGCAAGGTCCGGTACGTGGGCGAGCCAGTCGCCGTCGTCGTCGGCGAGACAGCGTACGCGGCGAAGGACGGTGCGGAGGCGGTCCGGGTGGAGTACGAGGCGCTGCCGGGCGTCAGCGACCCGCGGAAGGCACACGACAAGGGTGCCCCCCAGCTCTTCGACGACATCCCCCAGAATCAGTGCTTCTACTGGACGATCGGTGACAAGGCCGCCACCGAGGCAGCCTTTACGTCCGCGGCCAAGATCGTCGCCCAGCCCCTCCGCAACCAGCGGCTGATCCCGAATGCGATCGAGCCCCGCGCGTGCGTGGCGTCGTACGCGCCTGGCACCGGCGACCTCACGCTCTGGGTCACGTCGCAGAATCCGCACGTCCATCGCCTTCTCATGGCGGCCTTCATCCTCGGCATCCCGGAGACGAAGATGCGGGTGATCGCGCCGGACGTCGGCGGCGGGTTCGGTTCGAAGATCTTCGTGTACAACGAGGAGGTCGTCGCCGCCTGGGCCTCCAAAGTGGTCGGCCGGCCGGTGAAGTGGACCGCCGAGCGGCGAGAGAGCTTCCTGAACGACGCCCACGGGCGGGACCACGTGACCGAGGTCGAGATGGCGTTCGACCGGGGCGGCAAGATCACGGGCCTCCGCGTGAAGACCCACGCGAACCTCGGCGCCTACCTGTCGACGTTCGCGCCCCTGATCCCGTCGTACCTCTACGGCCCGCTCCTCTCGGGGGTCTACCGGATCCCGGCCATCTTCTGCGAGGTATGGGGGATGCTGACGACCACCGCCCCCGTGGACGCCTACCGCGGTGCGGGGCGGCCGGAGGCGACGTACCTCCTCGAGCGCACGATGGACCGAGCGGCCGACGATCTCGGCGTCGACCCGGCCGAGCTCCGGCGGCAGAACTTGATCCTGCCCTTTACGAGCGGGACACCGTACCAGACGCCGGTGGCGTTCGCGTACGACAGCGGCAACTACGAGCCGGCGCTGAACCGGGCGCTCGAGCTCAGCGGCTATGCGAAGGCGCGGCGGGAGCAGGAGGAGGGGCGGAAGCGAGGGCGGTATATCGGCATCGGGGTCAGCACGTACATCGAGGCGTGCGGGCCGGCACCCTCCGCGGTGGCAGGTTCGCTCGGCGCCGGCGCCGGGCTCTGGGAATCGGGACAGGTGCGGGTCCACCCGACGGGGGCGGTGACGGTCTACACGGGCTCGCACTCCCATGGGCAGGGCCACGAGACGACCTTCGCCCAGCTCGTCGCCGACCAGCTCGGCATTCCGATGGCGCAGGTGGAGATCGTGCACGGCGACACCGCCCAGATTCCGTTCGGGATGGGGACCTACGGCAGCCGCTCGGCCTGCGTCGGGGGCTCGGCCATCCTGATGTCACTCGACAAAGTCAAGGCGAAGGGCCGGAAGATCGCGGCGCACCTACTCGAGGCCAACGAGCAGGACCTGGTCTTCGAGGGGGGCAAGTGGTCGGTGAAGGGCTCGCCGGGCAAGGCCAAGACGTGGGGGGAGGTCTCGCTCATGGCGTATCTCGCCCACAACCTCCCGCAGGGGATGGAGCCCGGGCTGGAGGCGACGTCGTTCTTCGATCCCCCGAACTTCACGTTCCCGTTCGGGGCGCACGTGGCCGTCGTGGAGGTCGACGCCGAGACGGGGCAGACGAAGCTCCTGAAGTACGTCGCGGTGGACGACGTCGGTCGCGTGATCAACCCGATGATCGTCGACGGCATGGTGCACGGCGGGATCGCCCAGGGGGTCGGGCAGGCGCTGTGGGAGCACGGGGTGTACTCGGACGACGGCCAGCTCCTGGCGGCCACGATGATGGACTACGCGCTGCCGAAGGCCGACCAGCTGCCGTCGTACGAGACCGAGCGGACGGTGACGCCGAGCCCGGTGAACCCGCTCGGCATCAAGGGCGCAGGCGAGACGGGCACGATCGCGGCGACGCCGACGGTCGCCAACGCGGTCATCGACGCGCTCGCGCCCTTTGGCGTCGCGCACATCGACATGCCGCTCACACCCGACAAGATCTGGAAGGCCGTGAAGGCCGCCAGGAAATAAGGAGACGATGGCCCATGTACCCCGCGTCATTCGACTACCACACACCGGGCAGCGTGCAGGAGGCGATCACGCTGCTCGGCAAGCTCCGGGACGACGCCAAGCTCCTCGCCGGCGGCCACAGCCTAATCCCGATGATGAAACTCCGGCTCGCGCAGCCGAAGCACCTGATCGACCTCCGGAAGGTCCCCGGGCTCGCGGGGATCCGGGAAGACGGGGGCTCGATCGCGATCGGGGCGATGACTACGCACTGGCAGGTAGAATCCTCCAAGCTCCTGCAGGCCAAGATTCCCGTCGTCTCCGACGCGGCAGGGATGATCGGAGATCCGCAGGTGCGGAACCTCGGGACCATTGGCGGCTCGCTCGCGCACGCCGACCCGGCCGCCGACATGCCGGCGGTGATGATCGCGCTCGGTGCCGAGTTGGTCATCGAGGGCCCCCGAGGACGGCGCACCGTCAAGGTCGACGACTTCTTCAAGGGCCTGATGATGACGGCGGTAGGACCGGATGAGATCCTGGCCGAGATCCGCGTGCCGGTGCCGCCGGCCGGCTCCGGCGCGGCCTATCAGAAGTTCCCGCACCCGGCCTCCCGCTTCGCGGTCGTGGGCGTCTGCGCCGCGCTCACCGTGGATGGCAAGGGGATCTGTACGAAGGCGGGCGTCGGCGTCACCGGCGCCGGCACCAGGGCCGTCCGCGCCAAGGGCGTCGAGGCGGGCCTCGCGGGCAAGGCGCTCGACCACGCGGCGATCGAGGCGGCGGCCGCCAAGGCCGCCGACGGCGTCGACGTCCAGGCCGACCTCCAGGGCTCGGTGGAGTACAAGTCGCATCTGGTCCGGGTCCACGCTCGGCGCGCGATCGAAGCCGCCCTCGGCCGGGCGAAGGGCGGGAAGTAGAGTCCCGCGGGCGCCGCTCCGCGGGCGCCGCAGCTCTTGCCCCGCCGACGTCAGTCCGGTCGGCCGCCGGAAGCGCGCGGAGAGCGCGAGGCCGTGAGGCGCGCCTCGAGCTCCTCGAGCGTCCTCGGCCAGTCTTCGCGCAGGAGCCGCGAGAGGGCGCGGTCGGCGAGGAGTCGGCCCCCCGTCTGGCAGCGCGGGCAGTAATTGGTCTCGTTCTCCGCGTAGACAATCCGCTGCACGGGCGCCGCGCACTCGGGGCACGGCTTCCCGTGGCGTCCGTGCACCGCCATACCCTCGCGGAACGCGGTGACGTTCTCGGGAAAGCCGTCACCGGTCTCGCGCCGGAGGCGCTCGGTCCATTCGCTGAGCGTTTGCCGCGCCGCCGCGAACAGCCGCGCGCTCTCGTCGGCACTAAGCTGCCGGGTGAGCTTCACCGGCGAGAGCCGCGCCCGGTGGAGGATCTCGTCCGAGTAGGCGTTGCCGATCCCGCTGAAGAGCCGCGCGTCCGCGAGCGCGCGCTTGAGCGTGTGGCTCTCTCGGCGGAGCGCGGCCTGGAACGCCTCGAGGTCGGCCTCGAGCACCTCGAGCCCGCCGGGGTCGTGGAGGGCGAGGGCGTCCCCGCCGCGAACCAGGTGCAGCGAAGCGCGGCGCGTCGAGCCCGCTTCCGTCATGATGAGGGTGCCGGGCGCAAAGTCGAACGCGACAAGCCCTACCCGACCCGGGAGGCGGGCGCCGGCGCCGCGCCAGTGGAGCCGCCCGGCGATCATCAGATGAAAGACGAGGAAGAGGCCGTCGTCGAGCTCGACGACGATCCGCTTCCCGAGCCGCCGGAAGCCGCGCACGGTCCGGCCGACGGCGGCCTCGAGCGGCGGGTCGACCGACCGTAGCACGAACGGATTCGCCAAGCGTGTGCGCTCGAGTCGCGCGTCCAGGAGACGCGCCGCGAGCGCTTGGACGTAGACCGCGATGTCGGGGAGCTCGGGCACGGGGCGGGCCAGTCAGGGACGCGGGTAGCGCCGTCCTGGTATTGCGACCGGGTGGCGGAGGCCGCGCTCCTGCAGTATCCTCCGGTGGCAGGTGAAGCGGTTCGGTACGGAGCCACGTCGCTGATCGCCGCTCTCGTGCTCGCCGGCGGCCTGAGCCGGCGCATGGGCCGGGCCAAACTCCTCCTCGACGTGCGCGGGCGACCCGTCATCCGGCGAACCGTCGAGGCGCTCCTCGCCCACGTGGCCGACGTCGTCGTGGTCACCGGGACCGAGGACGCGGCGCTCCGCGCGGCGCTGGCCGAGCTCCCCGTCCGCTTCGTCAACAACCCGCGCCCCCAGGACGGGCAGGGGTCGTCGATCGCGGTCGGCGTCGGCGCGCTCAAGCCGTGGACGCGCGCGGCGTTGGTCGCGCTCGGCGACCAGCCCGGTCTCCCAGAGTCCGTGATCCCCGCGCTCCTTGGGGCCTTCGCCCGCACGGGGCTGCCCGTCGTGGTGCCGATCTACCGCGGCGGCGTCCAGGGCAATCCGGTGCTCTTCGGCAACGAGGTCTTCGGCGAACTCGCCGCGCTCACGGGCGACCTCGGTGGCAAACCGGTCGTGCAGGCGCGCCCGGAGCGCGTGGCGCAAGTCCCGCTCGACCTGCCGCTGCCCGCCGACATCGACACGCCCGAAGACTATGCGCGTCTTCATGTAGAATAGGAAGTCATGCGCAAAGAGATCCGAAGAATCCAAGAGTTGATGGAGGCCGCGGACTACGTGACCGATGCGCCGGTCGCCACCTCGGTCCATCTCGCCACGATCCTCCGCAAGCCGCTCCTCATCGAGGGCCACGCCGGTGTCGGCAAGACCGAGGTGGCGAAGGTCATGGCCCGGATGCTCGGCGCGACCCTGATCCGGCTCCAGTGCTACGAAGGGCTGGACGCCGCGATGGCCCTCTACGAGTGGAACTACCAGAAGCAGCTCCTGCACATCAAGCTCGAAGAGGGGAGCGGGACGCCGACCGAGCAGAGGGAGGCGGCGATCTTCTCGGAGCCGTTTCTCCTGAAGCGGCCGCTGCTTCAGGCGATCACCCAGGAGACCTCGCCGGTGTTGCTGGTCGACGAGATCGATCGTAGCGACGAGGAGTTCGAGGCCTTCCTCCTTGAGATCTTCTCCGAGTGGCAGATCACGATCCCCGAGATCGGCACCATCAAGGCGGCCCATCCGCCCCACGTGATCCTCACCTCCAACCGCAACCGCGAGCTCTCCGACGCCCTTCGTCGGCGCTGCCTCTACCTCTGGGTAGACTACCCGTCCTTCGACAAGGAGGTCCGCATCGTCGAGCGGAAGGTGCCCGGGGTGAATGCCCGCCTCGCTCGAGAGATCGCGCGCTTCATGGAGTCGCTCCGCGCCGTCCGCCTGTCGAAGGTCCCCGGGGTGGCCGAGACGCTGGACTGGGCCCGCGCCCTCACCGCCCTCCACGCGGATCACCTCGACGCGGAGCTCGTGGCGGAGACCCTCGGCTGTGTCCTGAAGGACGCCGACGACGTGAAGCGCTTCCGGGCTGAGGTCGCCAGCGCGGGGATCGGCAAGTTCATCCCGGTCGAGGGGTAGATGGCGGAGCGGGACCTGCAGGGCGCCGTCGTCCGGTTCGCCGGGCTGCTCCGGCGCCACGGGCTGCCCGTGACGCTCGGGGAGGTGACCGATGCGGCGCGCGCCCTCGGGCACCTCGACCTCTCCGACCGTCACGAGGTCTTCCTCGGCCTCCGCGCCGTGCTCGTCTCGCGCGTCGAAGAGATACCGACCTTCGAGCGCTGCTTCAACGCCTTCTGGCGGGCCGCGCCCGCCGACGATCCCGTGATGCGAGGGCTGGTCGCGCCGCGTGACGACCGTGGCCCCGAGCCGGCACCGGTCGAGACGCCCGCGGTCGCGGGGCAGAGGCGTGAAGGGGTCGCGCTCGAGACCTGGAGGGCGGACGAAGACGGCGACGCGGCGGGCGAGCCGCTCGGCGTGCCCTCGGTCTCCGACCGCGACGCGCTGACGACGCAGGACTTCTCGACCTTCACCGCCGAGCAGCTCGACGAGATCGCGCGGCTCACGATCCAGATCGCCCGCCGGCTCGCCCGCCGCGCGAGCCGCCGCCGACGGCCAGCCAAGCGCCGTGGTCTTGTCGACCTCAGGCGGACGTTCCGGGCGAACCTCACGCGCGGGGAGATCATCGACCTCCGGCGGCGCCGGCGGAAGCAGAAGAAGGTCCGGCTCGTGCTGCTCTGCGACGTCTCGGGCTCGATGGATCTCTACAGCCGGTTCCTGCTCCAGTTCCTCTACGCGCTCCAGAACGTGTTCGGTCGGGTCGAGACCTTCACGTTCGCGACGCGACTCACTCGAGTCACCGAGCACCTGCGGGGCCGGCCGTACCGGCAGGTACTGCGGCGGCTCGTGGACGTCCGGGACTGGTCGGGCGGGACGCGGATCGGCGCCTCGCTCGCCGAATTCAACCGGCAGTGGGGCTACCTGCTCGACCGGCGCACGATAGTCATCGTGCTCTCGGACGGCTGGGACACCGGTGACGTCGATGTGCTCGCGACGGAGCTCCTGCAGATCCGTCGGCGCGCGGCGCGGCTCATCTGGCTCAACCCGCTGCTGGGCAACCCCTCGTACGAGCCGCTCACCCGCGGGATGGCCGCGGCGCTGCCGTTCCTCGACTGGTTCGCGGCAGCCCACAACCTCGAGTCACTCCGCGCCCTCGCCGGCGCCCTCCGGCTCTGACGGCTCCGCGCACGGCCGAGGGGAGCGGCGCCGGCCGAGCCCGCCCGAATCGCGCGGGCCCTGCGTGCTATCATGAGGACCGTGAGCGAACTCCTCGAGCATATTGAGCAATTACGCCGCACCTCGGGGCGGGTCGCCGTCGCCACGCTGGTCAACACACGCGGCACCACGCCCCGGAAGGAGGGCGCGCGGATGGTCGTCGACGAGCACGGGCGCGTGCTCGGATCGGTCACGATCGGCGGCTGCGTCGACGCCCAGGTGATCGAGGAGTCTACTGAGGTCCTCGGCGCCATGAAGCCGCGGCTGCTCGAGATGAACCTCGGCGACGAGGAGGCGTGGGAGATCGGACTCACGTGCGGGGGCACGATCGAGGTCTTCGTCGAGCCGATCGCGCTCGACGCCCCGAGCGATCCCACGCTCGCCTACTACGAGCGGGTGCGGACCCACGCCGCGCGGGGCGGCCGGGGCGCGCTCGTGAGCCTTCTCGACGACCCGCACGGCCGCAAGCTGCTCGTGCTCGACGACGGCCGGGTGGAGGGGAGCCTCGGCAGCCCCGCGCTCGACGCGCGCTTCACCCCCGAGGCTCGCGCCGCCATCGACCGGGCCACGTCTCAGACGCTCGTCGGCGAGGGCGCCCGCGTCTTCGTCGAGGTGTTCGCTCCGCCGTCGCTCCTGCTGATCGTCGGCGCCGGCCACGTGGCGATGGAGATGGTCAAGTTGGCGAAGCTCCTCGGCTACCGGACCGTCGTCGTGGATGGCCGTCCGCGCTTCGCGACGCCCGAGCGATTTCCCGAGGTCGACGAACTCCGGGTCGGAATCCCGTCGGAGCTGATCCAGAGCTATCCGCTGGCGTCGTCGACGGCCCTGGTCCTCGTCGCCCACGACTACAAGTACGACGTGCCGGTGCTCAGGTACGCGCTCGGGCAGCCGGTGGGCTATGTCGGGATGCTCGGCTCGACCCGGCGCGCCAACGCGATCCTGAGCCTCCTGGTCGAGGACGGCGTGCCGCGCGATCAGCTCGCCCGGGTCCGCGTGCCGATCGGCCTCGACATCGGCGCCCAGACCGCGCCGGAGATCGCGCTGGCGGTGCTGGCCGAGATCCAGGCGACGCGGGCCGGCCGCTCCGGGCGACCGCTGCGGGACGTCGCCCGAGAGCGGGGAGGTCAGAACGGCGACCACGACTGAGGGGCGCCGCCCACCATGAAAGCTCGCGCGATTCGGAAGGACGCCACGCCGGCCGCGCTGATCGGGCGCGTGTTGTGCCACGACGTGCGCGACGCCGACCGCAAGGTCGCCGCGCCCAAGGGAGCCCTGATCGACGAGGCGCTGGCCCGGACCCTGCTCGCTCTCCCCTGGGAGGAGCTCCACGTCATCGAGGTCGAGGCGGGCGATTTGCTGGAGGAGCCGGCCGGCAAGCGGCTCGCCGCCGCGGTGGTGGGCGAGGGCGTCGAGGTGAAGGCGTACTCCGAGGGCAAGTGGAGCCTCGTCGCGAGCCGTCGCGGCCTCTTCCGCGTCCGCACGGATCGGCTCCGGGGGGTGAACGCGCTCGAGGGAATCTGTGTGTACACGCTCTACGACGGCCTCCCGGTCGAGCCGGGCGAGGTCGTGGCCCGGTGCAAGATCACGCCGCTCGTGATCGCCGGGTCGACGATCGAGACGATCGAACGCCTGGCTGCGGAAGCCAAGGGGCTCTTGACGGTCGATGCCTTCCAGGCGTTGACCATCGGGGCGGTGGCTCGCGAGGGCCTCGACGAGAAGCAGCGCGCCCGGTTCGAGAAGTCGCTCCACGCGAAGGTCGCCTGGTTCGGCGCGCGGCTCCTGCCGGTCCGTTACGCGGGCCCCGCCGTCGAGGAGGTCGCGCGGGAGCTCGAGGGGCTCCGCGCCGACGGGGCCGAGACGCTGATCGTAGCCGGCGCAAGCGCGCTCGACCCGCTCGACCCTGTCTTCGGTGCGCTCGTCCGGGTGGGCGCGCGGATGGAACGCCACGGGGCGCCGGCCCACCCGGGGAGCCTGCTCTGGATCGCGACCTGGCATGGGCACGTCGTGGTTGGGATGCCGTCGTGCGGCATGTTCTCGGAGGCGACGACCTTCGACCTCGTGCTCCCGCGCGTCCTGGCGGGCGAGCGCGTCGGCAACCATGAACTCGCCGGGCTGGGCCACGGCGGCCTGCTGTCCCGAGACTCGGCGTACCGGTTCCCGGCCTACCGCGCGAACGTCAGGCGCGGGGAGCTCGAGTAGGCGTGGCGGCCCCTCCGGGCCTCTACACAAGCGTCATCCGGGAGCGGTGGCGAAGGCCGCGGTTCCGCGGCGAGCTGCCCGGGGCCACCGTGACCGCGGAGGATGTGAACCCGCTCTGTGGCGACCGGGTGCGTCTCGCGCTCCGGCTCGAGGACGGCGCCGTCGCCCTGGCCAGGTTCACCGGCGACAGCTGCGCGATCTGCTCGGCCGCCGCCGACGTCCTCCTCGAGAAGATCCAGGGCCGCCGCGTGCCCGAGGCCGCGGCGGTGACCACCGAGGATCTGCTCGCGACCCTCGAAGCCGACATCCGGCCGACCCGCATGCAGTGCGTGACGCTCCCGCTGTCCGTGCTGAGGGCGGCGCTCCGTGCGGCTTGACGAGCTGACCCGCCCGGACTTCCCGATCCTCGGCCGCCTGATCAACGGTCGCCCCCTCGTCTATCTGGACTCCGCCGCGTCGAGCCAGAAGCCGCGGCAGGTGATCGAGGCGATGGCGCGGTACTACGAGACCTCGCACGCGAACGTGCACCGCTCGATCCACACGCTCGGCGAGGAGGCGACGGAGCTCTACGAGTCGGCGCGCGACCGCGTCCAGCGCTTCATCGGCGCGGCGGCCCGGGAGGAGGTCGTCTTTACCCGGGGCACGACCGACGGTCTCAACCTGCTCGCCGAGGCGATCGGCCGGACGCTCCGGCCCGGCGACGAGGTCCTGATCACGGAGATGGAGCACCACTCGAACGTGATCCCGTGGCAGATGGCCGTGCGCGACCGCGGGGCCGTCCTCAAGGCCGTCCCCGTGACCAGTGACGGCGTCCTCGACCTGGCGACCTTCGCCCGGCTCCTCGCGGGCCGTCCGCGGGTGGTCGCCGTCGCTCACGTGTCGAACGTGCTCGGGACGATCAACCCGGTGCGGGAGATCGCCGCCCGCGCCCGGGAGGCTGGGGCGCTGTCGGTGGTCGACGGGGCCCAGGCGGCGCCTCATCTTCCGGTGGACGTGTCGGCTCTGGGCTGCGACTTTTACGCCTTCTCGTCCCATAAGATGCTGGGGCCGACCGGAATCGGTGTCCTCTACGGTCGGCGGGCCGCGCTCGAGGCCCTCGAGCCCGCGCGGGGCGGCGGCGAGATGATCAAGGAGGTCTGGCTCGACCGGGCCCAGTGGAACGACCTGCCGTGGCGGTTCGAGCCGGGCACGCCGCCGATCGCGGAGGCGATCGGGCTCCTGGCGGCGGTCGAGTACCTGGAGAAGCTTGGCCTGGAGCGGATCGCCGAGCATGAGCGCGCGCTCACCGGGGCGGCGCTCCAGGCCCTCGCCGCGATCCCGGGCGTGACAATCTACGGCCCGCGCGAGCCGGAGCGCAGGGGGGCAGTGGCAGCCTTCAACGTGGCCGGCATCCATCCCCACGACGCGGCGGCGCTGCTCGACGCCGAGGGCATCGCGGTCCGGGCCGGCCACCACTGCGCCCAGCCTCTGATGCGACGGCTTGGGGTCGTGGGGACCGCCCGCGCCAGCTTCTCCGTGTACAACTCACCCGAGGAGACCGCGGCGCTCGCGGGCGCCGTCGCCCGTCTCGAGTCCATGCTGTAGGATGCACGAGCCGCGGGATCCCTTCCGCTCCCCCCGTTTCGGCCAGATCGCGACCTTCATGCTGCTGCCTCACGTCCGGGAGGCGGCCGGGCTCGATGTGGCGCTCGTCGGCATCCCGTACGACGGCGGCGCCTCCTACCGGACGGGAGCTCGGTTCGGCCCGCGCGCGATCCGCGAGCAGTCCTCGCTGATCCGCACCTGGCACCCGGTGCTCAAGGTGCACCCGTTCGAGCGGCTCCGCTGCGCCGACTACGGCGACATCGACGTCGTCCCGATCTCGATCGAGCGGACTTTGGAGGCGGTCGAGCGCGGCGTCGCCGAGATCGTGGCCGCGGGTACCACCCCTGTCTGCGTCGGTGGCGACCACTCGATCTCGCTCGGCGTGCTTCGCGCGGTGGCCGGCCGGCACGGCCCCCTTGGCGTCGTGCACTTCGACGCGCACCCCGACACGTGGGACGAATACTTTGGGTCGAAGTACTTCCACGGCACGCCGTTCCGCCGTGCCATCGAGGAGGGCTTGATCGACCCTCGGCGCATGATCCAGGTCGGGATCCGCGGCCCGCTCTACGGGCCCGAGGACTTCGCGTTCCACGAGGCGCACGGGCTCGAGGTCATCCGCATCGAAGCGGTGAAGGAGCAGGGGCTCGCGTGGGTGGCCGGCAAGCTCGCCCGCCTGGCGGGCGGCCCCGTCTACTGCTCGTTCGACATCGACGCGGTGGATCCGGCCTACGCGCCCGCGACCGGCACGCCCGAGGTCGGCGGGCTCACCTCCTGGGAGGCGCTCGTGCTCGTCAGAAGCCTCCAGGGGCTGCCGCTCGTCGGGTGCGATCTCGTTGAGGTGTCGCCGCCGTACGACGGGCCGGGCCAGGTCACGTCGCTCCTGGCCGCCAACCTGCTCTTCGAATTCGTCTCGCTCCTGGCGCTCGGACGTTGATCCGCGGCGCCCTGCTGGCGGTTGTCCTGCTGGCGCTCGCCATGCCGGCTTCGGCGGCGGCGGGGGGGCCGGTCGCGCTCGTCACCGTCGACGGAGTGATCAGCCCCGTGACCGTCCGCATCGTCACGAGCGCGCTCGAGCGGGCGCGGAGCGAGCACGCGGTTGCTCTCGTCATCCAGCTCGACACACCGGGCGGGCTCGAGCGCTCCATGCGGTCGATCGTGCAGGAGATCCTGAGCTCGGACGTCCCGGTCGTCGTGTACGTGGCCCCCACGGGGGCCCGCGCAGCCTCGGCGGGGGTCTTCATCACGATGGCGGCGCCCATCGCGGCGATGGCGCCCGCGACCAACATCGGCGCCGCCCACCCGGTGGCGGCGCTCGGCGGCTCCTTCGACAAGGAAATGAAGAGCAAGGTCGAGAACGACGCGGCGGCGTTCGCGCGGACGATCGCGGCCACGCGCGGGCGCAACGTCGAGTGGGCGGAAAAGGCCGTGCGCCAGTCGGTGTCGGCGACCGAGCGGGAGGCAGTTCGCCTGCACATCGTCGACCTGCTCGCGGACTCGACCACCGACCTCCTTGACAAGATCGACGGGCGCGTGGTGAAGACCGCGACACGGCAGGTCGTCCTGCACACCCGGGGCGCCGCGATCCAGCCGATCGGGATCGGGTTCCGCGACCGTGTGCTCAACATCATCACCGACCCGAACGTCGCCTACGTCCTCATGATGCTCGGGATGCTCGGCCTGTTCTTCGAGCTTTCGAACCCCGGGGTGATCCTGCCCGGCGTCGTCGGGGGCATTTCGCTCATCCTCGCGTTCTTCGCCTTCCAGAGCCTTCCCATCAGCTATGCCGGCCTGCTCCTGATCCTCTTCGGAGTCGTGCTGCTGATCGCGGAGGTGAAGATCACGAGCCACGGCGTGCTGGCGGTGGGCGGCGTGGTCGCGATGCTGCTCGGCTCGCTCATGCTCTTCGACACGTCGATGGCGGAGCTCCGCGTGTCGTGGTGGGTCATCCTGCCCACGGTCGGCGTCACGGCGGCCGTGTTCGTCCTCGCCGTGGCGGCCGGCCTCCGGGCGCTCGCCCGGCGGCCGATCACGGGCGCGGTGGGTATGGTTGGCGGTACCGGCGTGGCGCGCTCCGCCCTCGACCCCGCCGGGGAGGTCTTCGTCCAGGGGGAGCTGTGGCGCGCCGTCGCCGAGGGCGGGCCGATCAACATCGGCGAGGCGGTCCGAATCACGGCTGTCGACGGGCTCACCCTCAAAGTCGTCAAGGCGGCATAGGAGGTGGAGATGGGCGGGTTCGAGTCGCTGTTCGCGATCGTCCTGCTGGTCGTCGCCCTGTTCGTGCTGAGCTCGTTCGTGCGCATCCTCCGGGAGTATGAGCGGGCAGTGATCTTCCGGCTGGGCCGCAGCGCAAGGGCGATCCTGAACCCCGGCGGCCAGGGCAACGGCCCCGGACTCGTGCTGCTGGTGCCGCTGATCGACCGGATGGTCAAGGTGAGCCTCCAGACCGTTGCCTTGGACGTGCCTCCGCAGGACGTGATCACGCGGGACAACGTCTCGATCAAGGTCAGCGCGGTCATCTACTTTCGGGTGATCGACCCCGAGAAGGCGGTCGTCGCCGTCCAGGATTACCTGTACGCGACCTCGCAGATCGCGCAGACGACGCTCCGGAGCGTGCTCGGTCAGGTCGAGCTCGACGACCTCCTGTCGGCACGCGACAAGATCAACCAGCAGCTGCAGCGGATCATCGACGAGCACACCGAGCCCTGGGGCATCAAGGTGGCGACCGTCGAGGTCAAGCAGATCGACCTGCCGCAGGACATGCAGCGTGCCATGGCCAAACAGGCGGAGGCGGAGCGCGAGCGCCGTGCGAAGGTGATCAACGCCGAGGGCGAGTTCCAGGCGGCGGCGCGGCTGGCTGAGGCCGCGGAGGTGCTCGGGCGGTTCCCGATCGCCGTCCAACTCCGCTTCTTGCAGACGATGCGGGAGATCGCCTCCGAGCGGAACACGACGACGTTCTTCCCGATCCCGATCGACCTGGTGGCGCCGCTGCTCAGAGGCGTCCAGGCCCCGAAGGCGACCCCGTAGAACGGGCGGAGAGGCGCTGGCATTTCCGGGTCGGGATCGTTACAATCGGCTTCGGCGTCGGTGCGGGGGGGGTTAGCTCAGTTGGGAGAGCGCGGCGTTCGCAACGCCGAGGTCGAGGGTTCGAATCCCTTACCCTCCACCATTTCCTAACTACCGAGCACAGAAGAATTCCTGGCCGAGCGGAAGCGAGGCTGTCACGCTATGTCACGAGTTGACAGCTCTGACCTGATCGTGTCGCCTTGTCGAAGGTCGGTGTTACAGGCTCGGTCCCGGCGACGACTCCAACTCCTCCGGCAAACGACTGAGACGCTTGGCGGAATGCTTATCAGAGGCTTGGTTCTAGTAGCGTTCCCTTCTTCTTCCTACTGCCCCATTGTTCGGTAGACTTGACGAAAACGTGGTCGTGACTAAGATCCGGGATCTGGCGCCACGCGGTTGTGAAACTCGCCATCTCCCGTATCGCAGGGAGACACGAGCGCCTCCAAAGCGGGGTGGCATTGGAAACGGGACTCTCAGGTTCTTTGCGATCTGCTCGATGCCACGGTCGTTCTTGTAGCGTTCGAGCCAGCCGCGATCTCTTCCGAGCAAGATCCTCTCCCGCTTGCCGGGTACTGTTCGTCTTCTAACCTCTGACACGGGCAGGACGTACAAATCCGGCTGCCTGACGCCATCCGCGATGCGCTCTGACCTGCCGCGGTAGTGATAACCGAGGTTCATGACTTCAAATGCATCAAATGTTTTGCTGTTCACATCGCAGCCGTTCGAATCGGTCGCCATCCGGCTTTTGACTTGGATTCGAACCACCCGCCTCGTCGCACGCGGATCGGGATGAAGACATATGAGATCGTAACCCTCGTTCAATGGGGGGTGCCGGGTACGTGAGGATATCCCGACGCATCAAGTGCCCCGCGGCAAGGGTCTCAGCCCCCCGAGAGACCACCGGGAAGCGTGCGATGTCAGATCGTGACGGCTTGGTCCTCACTGCAGATATTCCTCCGCCCAGGCTCCTGGTCCGACAGTCTCTCGATGACCCACTAAAGATCTTTTCTCAGTTAATCCAAAATCCTCCAGAGGGATGCCGAGCTGGGAGCATAAGCTTCGCACCTCATTTCTTGTGAGGCGCTGGTCGTGCGGGTAGTCTGGTAGCGGTGCGTATGGCCTGGGGGTCATCTCGCCCCAGATAGTCAGGTGGGTTACGCCACGCGGGCCATGAATATCAAACCCGACCCTGCGGAGGGTGAACCCATACTTGCGGGAACGCGAGATGAATTCTCCCAGCGTCGGCATCTGGGAGAACGAGGGGGCCAACGCTATGCGGCTTGGGGCTGGGCTACGCGAATCTGCGATGGTTCGACGACCACGCCCTTGCGGGCGAGGTCATCCGCGGCGAATGGAAGGGGTGTGCTCGTTAGCGGAATCCTTGATCGCTCAAACCATTCCCAGAATCGCTGCGGCGCGCGCTTCAGACCCCGAAAAGGCTCAAAGCCCTTCTCGGTGCTAATCGCTAGATGCCCAACTATGAGCCGCCCAAGCTGATACAAGCAATCGTCAAGCGTCTGGCCTTGCGCCGCAATGTCGTATTCGAGACACTGAGCGCAGACGCGGTCGTCCTCTTGGAAGACGACCACCCGAACGGCGACTTTTCCAGGCTCCATCAGTGATGTTTCTCTCACCACAGTAATAGTCCGTCAAGAGGCAATCCACTGCAAAGGTTGAACAACGCGTGTTTTAGTGGCGCTGTCCTTTCACACACCTCTCACACACCTCATGGTCGCAATTACCTGGAATCACGGGCGAAAACGCGACCGCGACCAAAGGCGGACGCCCTCCGCGTGCTAGAGTAACCTTAGATTTAGAGTGACATTCTTGCGTCGGGTCCTGATCCGGGAGCTCCTGGCCATCGGGCTGCTCGCTGGACAGTGGGGCTGCGCGACGCCGTCTCACCTGCCACCGCCATCCGAGGACGTCAGGGCGCACCTTGGAACGGTGGGCGTCGCCGCGCCCGGCTTCGTCCCGACGTCCGCCCTCCAAGGACCCACGAGCGGTAAAGGGTCAGGCGCGGCGAAGGGGGCGGGGCTGGCCGCAGGTGAGGTGGCTGGGAGCTCCGCCTTATTTCTGTTGTTGGGCATCGGGAGTTTGAATCCTCTTGAGATTGCCATGGGTGCCATTGGGATTGGGCTCTCCCCGGTCGCTGGGCTGGCAGGGGGCATTTACGGAGCGATCGCGGCCGAGCCCAAGGAAAAAGTGAAGCAGGCAGAAGCCGCTCTGAAGAAGGCCTTCGCTGACGTGAATGTCCAGTCGGCGCTGCGGGCCCGGATGCTTCAGGCGGCCCGGGATCGCACCCGTCACCACCTTGTGCCGCTGGCGGAGCGGCATCCCGAGACTCCCGGCGAGAACACCGATGACCGGCGGCGGGCCCACGGAAATGCGGACACAGTCCTCGAAGTCCGCGTGTTGTCTGTCACGCTGGTGGGGCCCACGGCGGTCAACCCGCCTCTGGCCCTCCTCGTCCACGCCTGCCCGAGGCTCGTCCGGACGGCGGACGGCACACAGCTCTACCCTTCGGGACCGAACGCCCCTCCCGCGGTTGCATACGCGAGCGTGCCGCGAAGGTTCGTCGAGTGGGGCGCCGAGGACGCCCGCTTGTTCCGCGAAGCGATGGAGCGCGCCTCGCAGGGCCTCGCCGAGAAGATTGTCGAGGACGCATTTCTCGTCTATCTGCCGCAAGGACGCCGATGGAGCCCGCCTGCCGCCTCCCTGGGGCAGACAGCCTGCGCGCCAGCGGCCGGACAGGTGAGCCGGTGATGCGCCACCGGGTTGTCGGTTTGTCGATGCTCCTTCTACTGGCTGGCTGTGCCCCGCCAGTGTACGGTCTCCGACCCGAATACCCCCGGCCGGAGCTCGAGGGTCATGGCTTCTCTGGCCCTTTGAGAGCCGCCTTTGTCGAAGTCGATTCCGTTCAGCCGACCCTGGCGTGGGAGTCGTTCCCAGACGAGGACGAGTTGATCGGTGAGGCAGAGGAACTCCTGGGGAGAGTCTCCTACGACCTGAAGATCTACCGCGCTGAGCACGATTACCCGGCCAAGGTGATCTACGCCCGCTCCGGACTCCC
>Ga0209056_10002859_pt1 | contig 18510 bp, 16 predicted proteins | sample GraSoiAngelo_114_FD_185876 | JGI IMG/M metagenome (GOLD analysis project Ga0209056, IMG submission 185876) | Grasslands soil microbial communities from the Angelo Coastal Reserve, California, USA - 14_0903_13_40cm (SPAdes) (version 2) | ecosystem: Environmental > Terrestrial > Soil > Grasslands... | reverse complement strand
GCGTCGCCGTCGTAGTCGATCCGTTTCCGCGTGAGCCAGTGCCCGCCGATGCTCAACTTGTCATTCACCTGCAGGATCGCGCCGAAGTTGACGGCGAATCCGCTCCCGCTCGCGTCGAGCGTGGCGTCCGCGAAGTCGGTGCCCGTCGCCACGCCCAGCATCGCGAATGTCGTGCCGACCGGCAGGCCCGCCGGGATGCGCAGCGCATCGGGGACCAGCTGGGTGGACAGATCCGCCCGCTGGCGCAGCTTGAGGTGGCTGGTGATGTAGGCGACGCCAAACCCGAACTTCAGCTTCGGGCTGACCTGATAGCCGATCGTCGGCTGGATATAGATCGAGCGGATGTTGGTGTTGTAGCCGAGGAAGCGGCCCGCGAAATTGTTGGCATCCCACTTAGTTTCGAGGCCGTACGGCGCGTACAACCCGATCCCGGCCGTCACCTTCGGGCTGACGGCGCGGGTGATGTAGATGTTGGGAACGGGGATCAGCGGGTTCTTGAGGTCGCTCTGGGTGTCCAGGAAGTCGTCGGTAAAACTGCCTTGCGCCCCGATCAGCGTCACGCCAGCGCTGACATGTGTGCCGGCGAGCCCGGCCAGTCCGGCGGGACTAAAGTAGATGGCGGAGCCGTCCGCGCAGGGCCTGGCGGCGGTCACGCCGGCCCGGCCCATCGCGCACGTGTTGTGCTCGTACACGCCAAACCCTTGCCCGGCGAGCGGGCGGAGGGGCGCGGCGACAAGCGCAGGGGCTCCGGCGAGCAGCAACAACGCAAACCGCCGCATACGCATTCTCCAAACGCAGAATTAGGTAGATGGTGAATCCGGCCGCGATACGGTAGCATTGCACCGATTCAAAGTCAAACTCATGCCACGACCCGCGATAGACCTGTTTCGCAAAACGTTTGGGACAACACCTAGGGCTGCGGCGTCGGCCCCGGGTCGCGTCAATCTCATCGGCGAACACACCGACTATAACGGTGGTCCGGTCCTGCCGATTGCCATCGCGCAACGCGCGACCGCGGCGATCGGCCCCGGTGCGCCCGGCGACTCTGGAGTCCTCGAGGCGGTTTCGACGCGCGACAACAGCGTCGTGCGTGTCAAATGGCAGGAGGAGCTGCCCGAGGGCTGGGCCGCCTACCTCGCCGGCGTGTTGCGGGAGTTGTGGTCGCTCGACGTGGTGCCCCCCGATGGCTCGGTGCGCATCGCGGTCGCGTCCGACGTGCCGATCGGGGCGGGGCTGTCGTCGTCCGCCGCACTCGCCGTCGCGGCGGCGACGGCGCTCGCGCCATCGCTCGCGCCGCGGCAGATCGCCGGGGTCGCATTCCGCGCCGAGCACGACCACGTCGGGGTGCGCTGCGGCGTGATGGATCAGACGATCTCGGCGCTGGGGAAACGTGGTCACGCGCTGCTGTTCGAATGTGCGTCGCTCGAGGCGACCCAGATTCGCTTTGGCGCGCGGCTGCTCCTCGTGGACACCGGCAAACGCCACGATCTGTCCACCGGTGGGTTGAACCAGCGTCGCGCCGAGTGCGAGGAAGCGGTGAAGCGCCTTAAAATCGAGCTGCCAGAGCTGGCCTGGTTGGCGAGCTGGCCGGTGGAGTGGTTGCCGCGCCTCAAGCGCGCGCTGCGTGAGCCGCTGCGCTCGCGGGCGGTGCACGTCGTCAGTGAGACCGCGCGCACGCGCTTCGCCGCGCAGCTGCTGCGGCAAGGGAAGCTCAAGCAATTCGGGAAGCTGCTGTATGAGTCTCACGAATCGTGTCGGCGCCTGTACGAGTGCAGCTCACCCGAGCTCGACACGGTGGTTGCCGCGGCCAAGCGGGCCGGTGCGCTCGGGGCACGACTGACCGGAGCAGGGTGGGGCGGCGCCGCGATCGTGCTGGTGAACAAGACGGACAAGAAGACGGCGCCGGCGATCCAGCGCGCGTTCGAACGCGCCTACGGCAGGCCGGCGCCCATCAGCGAGGTGCAGGCATCGGCCGGAGCCCACGCCGAACGGCTCTACCGGCAGTAGGCTCGGGCCGTCACCGGTCAGAGCAGGCCGATGTTGAAGGGAGCGCTCTCGGCGCTGGTCGCGCCCGGCGCGCTCACCACCAGCGTGTAGCCGTTCCCGATCTGGTCGATGCTCAAGTCCGAGAACGTCGCGACGCCGTTCACCACGGGGACGGTCTTCGTCCCCGAGAGCGTGCCACGCAGCAGCAGGCCGCCGTTGTGCCCGATGGTGATCGATACAGAACCGGTGAAGTCCGTGAGCGGATTCCCCTGGTCGTCTTCGACGGTGGCTTGCACAGCCGGCGCGATCGTGATGAGGGGCGGCGTGGTCCTGGGCTGGACGGTGAACACGAGGTGCGTGGTGGCCGGGTTGAGCGTGACCGCGGTAGCCAGCCAGGTGCCCGGCGAGCTGGCCTGATCGAAGAACCAGGTCCACTGCGGATCGGCTACGCCCGCGGCGTTGCCCTGCACGACGTACTCCGCATCGCCTTTCATCTGCGGGTCTTCCGCTTCGTTGACCGTGGTGAAGCCGGGCGGCGTGCCAAGGCCGACCAGACGGTCCGACATCGTGACGCCGAATGCCAGCGCGCCCGCGTTGACGGGGATGGCGCCGGGATCGGCGATCGTTTGCGCCGCGCCGGAACCCGATGCCGAATGGTGCGTACCCAAGGCTTCCGCGTCGACCAAGCTCACCCCACTCCACGCCGAGAGCAGGACCCCGCCGTCGGGGATGGGCGTCGAGAAGATGGCGTGCACCGCCAGGATCGAGTCGGTGGCGGTGCTCGCGTCCGGAAAGCCTCGCACGTTGGTGGCGACATAGGTCGCCATCGAAATGCCGGCGGACGTGACGTAATCGACCAACGTGTAGGTGTTCCCGACGGGCGTCTGCGCAACGTCGCTCAGATGGTCGGTTACGGTGGTGATGGTGTTGGTCGAGCCGACCCAGAAGAACGTGGCCACGATCGCGTCGCCCACGTGGGGGTTCTGGGGATTGAACCCCTTTCCCACGTGGCTGCCCCCGTTGCTCCAGGGCATTACGTCATTGAACGTGCCATTTTGTTGGTCGAGAGTAATGCCCGACGCCGCGGTGACCGCGAACGCCGGCGCGCCCAGTCCGTGCGGCGGGGGACTAACGGCGTCCCGGCAGGCCGCTGCGAGGAGCGCGAGGGTGAGCAACAACCGCTTGTCCATGACCCGCCCTTTGTTGAGTGAGTGCTGGAAATTGGTGTTTTGTGATGCAAGGCTCGGGCCAGTCGAGGTGAGAGGACGCACCGATGCTTGGCGAAACGTTTCCTACAGTCCGCAGGGTACCTAAATGCGGTGCCAGCGCATCGCAGATGCGACCCCGCCCCATCGAGTCTTCGGCAGTCCGGTATTAGTCTCGATGGAACAAATGGAACTAACCCTTACGAGCCAAGCCCACACTGATGGATCGAGTGGGTCATTGGACATTGAACATTGATCATTGGACATTCCGGAGGCGGCTCGGGTGGCGAAATTGGTAAACGCAAGGGACTTAAAATCCCTCGGGGGCGACCCCTTGCAGGTTCGATTCCTGCCCCGAGCATAGCCCGTCTCTTGATGCAGACCTTGTCATTACACACCTTAGGAGCCTCCCTGACAGGGATATCCGGTGCGTTCACCCTTGGTCGCCGGATTAGCGGCGGGCTTGCTCGGCAGTGTGGCAGTGGGCTGTGGGTTGACCGATGTCTTCGATCCGCCCGGTCCGGCGGCGGCGATCGTTTTAATCTTTTCCGATAGCGTCCTGGCCGTCGGCGACACCGTCCCCCTCGTCGTCGTCGTGCACACCACCGCCGGTGATCTCGCCAATCCCCCCCTCCGCGTGACCTCGCTCGACCCCACGCTTCTTCAGGTGAACACTCGAGGGGATACTTTGATTGCTCTCAGCCAGGGGCGCGCGCTGCTCGACGTGCAGCTCGTCACCTCAATGATCACCGGCGCGGCCCCCGATACCGTGTACCCCATCCGCGTGCATCCCTAGTGCCCGGAACCGTGAAATGCTTCGGCTGCGGTGCAGCCGTGCCGGAGACGTCCCGCTTCTGTGGCAACTGCGGGCGCCTGGTCGTCGATCCCAATACCAGCACCATCGTGGATGAGACGGCAGCAGAAGACACGCTGCTCGACCGGCTCCAACGCGTGCTGGCCGGTGACTTCGAGGTCGAGCGGGAGCTCGCCCGGGGCGGCATGGGGATCGTGTTCCGGGCCATCGACGACCAAGCGAAGCGTGCCGTCGCCCTCAAAGTGCTCTCGCCCGAGCTCGGCCTGACGCCGCGCGCCGCCGAACGCTTCAAGCGGGAAGGGCGCATGGTCGCCGAGCTCGAACATCCGAACATCGTCCCGGTGTATCGGGTTGGGCAGATCGGCGGGATCCTGTTCATCGCCATGAAGTTCGTCGAGGGCCGGTCCCTCGACGAGATTCTCGACGCGCAGGGCCCCCTGCCGGTGCCGGCGATCGTGCTCGTCCTGCAGGCCGCCGCGCGGGCCCTGGCTTTCGCGCACGACCGCAGCATCGTCCATCGCGACGTGAAGGCAGCGAACATCTTGATCGATCGCGATGGGCGCGTCATGGTCTCGGATTTCGGCGTCGCGCTGCGTGCGTCCGACGTCACTCTCACCCAAGATGGAGCCGTGATCGGGACCCCCGGATACATGAGTCCGGAGCAATGCGCCGGGCAGCGCGCCACTCCCCAGGGCGATCACTACTCCCTCGGCATGGTGGCATTCCAGATGTTGACCGGCACGCTGCCATTTCAGGCCGACACGCTCGCCGGGATCATGCATCACCATTTCTTCACACCGCTTCCCGACGTCCGCGTGGCCCGCGACGATGTCCCCGCTGATCTCGCCCGGATCATCGAGCGACTCACGGCGAAGAAGCCGGCGGATCGCTATCCCACGACCCGCGATCTCATGACTGAGCTCGAGTCACTCCAGTTGGGCGCGGCGGCGCGTCGCGAGGCCGAACAGCTGCTCCGGCGGCTCGCTAAGGGCGACGCGATTGCCGCCGTCACGACGCGCTCGCTCCCCGCGCTTCCCGACACGCCGACGGTGCCGTTCGTCTCCGCAGCGCCCCGCTCGATATTCTGGAAGCAGCGCGCCTGGGTGGGTGCGGCGAGCGCCGTTGTCGTTCTGGGGCTCGCCGGCTGGGTCGTGTTTCGACCCGCCACCAGCGACGGGAGAGACTCCCTCGGCGGCGGTGTCGTGCGGGAAGACTCTGTACTGCCGCAAGTGGCTGCGCCCGCTCCGGCCCGCCCCCGTCCTCCTGTCACCGGGCTGTTGCGGCTCCTGACCGCACCGAGCGACGCCGAGATCCTCATCGACGGCCGCGCGCGCGGCACGGGTGCTGTGCTCGACTTGCCGCTCGCGGCGGGGAGTCGCCGCCTGCAGATCCGAGCGCGGGGGTACATCACCTTCGACACGACCATCACCATCTCTGCCGATAGCACCGTTTCTCTCGGCCGCATCGCCCTGCGGGTGTCCGAGCAGAAGCCTTGAGCCGGCGCGCGGCCACACTCGGGCTCGCGTTCCTGCTCGTCGTTCCCACCACCACCGCCGCCCAGGCGGGCACCGCCGAGCTGTTGCAGCAGGCGCGTCAATTGTACGAGCGGCTGGAGATCGAACGCGCGCTCCCGATCCTGCGTCAGGTCGTGTCGCCGGAATGGCCACTCGAGGTGACGAACGCGCAACGGGTGGAGGCCTATAAGTACCTCGGCGCCGCGCTCGTCCTCAAAAGCAAGCGAGATTCCGCCGTTCTGTATTTCCGGGCGGCACTCGAGCGCGACGCGTTTGCCGATCTCGATCCGGCGCAGTTCACTCCTGCGCAGCTGGGCGCGTTCGCGGCGGCGCGGCGGCTGACGTTCTCGGTGGGCGCGCGGCCCATTCCAGAAACGCGCCTCGATCCGCGCACGGGACGATTGTCGGTGACCGTGGTGACGACGCATGCAGCCCTCGTGCGCGCTACGGTGCGCGCGCTCGGCGGCACCGAGTACGTGGTGCTGTATGACGGGCCGAACGATGGCGCGCGCGAAATCGGCTGGAATGGATTGGGGCCGGATGGTCAGCTGGCGTCGCCGGGGCGTTACGATCTCACCGTAGTCGGGCGCAGTCAGCTCACGGCGCAGACCGATTCGCTGCGCATGTACCTGGATCTCCAACACGACGTCGAACCGCTCGAGGACACGCTGCCGGCGTTGGGAGCCGGGGAGTTACTTCCGGAACGGCACGCGGAGTCCACCGCTGGGAACGACCTCCTGAAGACGTTAGGCGTCGCGGTCGGTGCGCTCGCCGTCGGAAGTCTGCTCGGGAACGACCGGCTCGGAACGGGACGCGAGGGCCCGATCATGGCCGGGGCGGCGACCGTGGGCGGGATCGCCGCCTTCTCCTACCGGCGCGCACACCGCGCTATACCGGCCAATGTCGCGCTCAACGACGCCCGCCGCGCCGCGCGTGACGCCGCGAATTCGGGCGTCCGCATGCGCAATGCCGACCGGGTCGCCCGCACGATGCTGCTGATCACACCGGCGAGCGCCCCGGTGGTGCGGCCGTGAGTGCGTCGGTCCGCATGCTGTTTCCCCTCCTGCTGCTGCCGGCGATTGCGAGTGCGCAGGGTGTCGAGCTCAGCGGTGTCGTCACGGTCACGCATGGCGATCACCGAGTTGACGCCGGCCTTGGCGTAGAGCGCGCGACCGGACTCGTCGCCGGCGGCGCGGCCCGCCTGCGATTCCGCGGCATCGCGCTTGTGCTCTCCGGGGAAAGCGGACATCTCACCGCGGTGCCGGGCAGCGGCGGCATCGATCGGGACGTTGCGCAGGTCGGCGCCGCGGCGCAGTTCACGCCCCTCTCGTGGCTGGTGCTCGAGAGCGGCGTCACGGTGCGCAGCTTTGGCACGGTGGTCGCACGGCAGCGGTGGACCTTGATCCGTGCCGGGGCCGAGGCTCGCGTCCCGCTCAGCGGCGAGACCTTCTGGGCCCTTGGCCGCGCTCACCTGCTGCCACTTGTCCGCGTCAACGGCCTGCCCAACGCCGCGACGGCGTTCGATGCCGGGACAGGACTTGGCTATCAGCGCGGCCGGCTGCTTTTCGAGGTCGCGTACACGCTGGAGCGCTGTGATTTCCCGTCGCAGGGAAGCACGCGTCGCAGCGAGCAGCTCGGCACGCTCGCGTTTCGTGGAGGCGTGCAGCTGCGATTGCATTGAGCGGCCGACCGAATACCGCGTGATCTGCCTCACCCTGTCGCGAACCTTCCACGCCGGATCTGTGTAGTTAGGCCGAACTTCCTCCAGGGAGCAGCGTTCGCATTTCGGGCCGCACATCGCGTCCAACTTTGATATCAACGAAACCGCCATCGGCGCGCAGGCGCATCTTCCGATCGCGCGCGCCGTGGAGTTCTGTCCGACCCGCGCTCGCTGCTGTACGTCGAGCTCCGCGGACTCTTTCACAACGGCTCGGCGTTGCAAGGTGCATTCGGGATCAACATCACCTTGCGCTGACGCCCGTCCGGAAGATGTCAACGCCAAATCCCATGCAACCTTTCGGGCTATCGGTGCGTCTTACCCTCTGAAGATTCGCACCACGTCTCTAGCTGAGAGAGGATGCAATGCGCGGCCTGACCCTGCTGACAGCGACGATCCTGACCTTCGGATACGGCTTCGCCGCCCAAGCCGCCATGACCGTGGACCGAGCGGAGACCTACCGCCGCGTGGCCCGGACGGTCGACGTCAGAGACCCCACCGCAGACGCGAACCGCGTCTGGTACGGTGGCGTGCTGCCCCCGGTAACCGTCGAAACGACGGCCCAACCGAAATGCACCCTGATCTGAGCCCCTCAGGGGCCTTTCCCACGCGCCGCCCGCCCCGTTGTGGCGGGCGGTCGCGCATTGGGGCGAAACTTGTAAGATTGAAGCTGCGTACCAACCCTTAACCATGGACATGTCTTTGGATCAGACCGCACCCGCGAAAACCTTCTGGCGCACGTGGCGTCGCGAGATCGTTCGCGGCGGCGTGCTCTTCGGTTTGGTCGTGGGGACCGGCTTGTTCATCCGCAGCGTTCGCATCCACGTCCCCTCGCCGCTCGGCGCCCTCGGCTCGTTCGGCGATTTCAATTGGGGCGATGGCGACGGCGGCGATCTCTTCGGCCGCGGCCGCCAAGTGGGCGATCCGTGGGAATACCGCGTCCTCCTCAAGCCGACGCAGCACGTCTGGATCCGCAACACGAACGGTCCGATCGATGTGGTCGCAGGAACTGGCGACAGCCTCGTGATCCAGGTTGAGAAGAGCTGGCGCACGTCCGATCCGCAGTCGGTCCAGCTGATTCCCGTCCTCACCGAGCGCGGCCTGACCGTCTGCGCGGTGTGGGAAGCGAGGGACACCCGCTGCAACGAGGGCGGGGACTATCGCATCAATGGCCCCAAGAAAAACGACGTGGCCGTGCGCTTCACGGTGCAGCTGCCGCGCAGCGTTCCCGTCGATGCCTCGACGGTGAACGGCGGCCTGCAGATCGACGGCGTCAGCGCCCCGGTCGCAGCGGCCACGGTCAATGGCCGCATCGCCGTGAACACATCGACCGGCCCGGTGCAGGCGACCACCGTCAACGGCAGCATCGAAGCGAACATGCAGTCGCTCACGAGCGGTGATGTCCGGCTCACGACCGTCAACGGCTCGGTGAGCGCGGGGCTGCCGGTGCAGCTGAACGCGAACATTGATGCCGAAACCGTGAACGGCCGCGTCGAGACGGACTTCCCCGTGAAGATCGTGGGCAAGATCAGCCCGCGGCATTTGCGCGGCACGGTCGGCGCGGGCGGGCCGACGCTGCGACTCATCACCGTCAATGGCTCCATCTCATTGCACGAGGCGGACGCCAATCCCAATCCCAATCCGCACCCGCATTTGGCGCCGGTCGCGCCGCGACGGCCGCACTGGCGGACGCCGGCTCCGCACCAGCCCTAACTAGAGCTTAGCGGCCGAGGCTGTAGGGCCAGCGCATCGGGTACAGCGTAGCAAATCCGAAGATCATCAACGCCGCGCCCGCGAGCGCGATGTTCTTCCAGAAATTCGCCGCCTGATTCGCGGCCATCATCGGATCGCTAATCCCCCAGAACCGGTGCATCATCACCGCGGTGGGAACGAGAAAGACGATGAGCAGCGCCGCACCCCATTTCGGCTGCACCCCCAGCAGGATGCTGAACCCACCGCCGAGCAGCATCAGACCCGTCACCGCGACCGCGACCGTGGGCGCGGGCACACCCGAGGACCCGGCGTACTGCGAATACGTGCTCAGCTTGGTCAGGTGATTGAAGCCCGAGTAGATAAAGAAGAAGGAAAAGACCACTCGGCCGATCAGCAGCACCATACCGCCCATGAGTTAGCCTCCGAGGTATCGCGCGACTTCCGCGGGGAACGTGCGTACATCAATCGGTTTCGTGATGTAACCGTCGAATCCAGCAGCGCTGGCGCGCGTGCGGTCTTCCGGCAGCGCATGCGCGGTCAGCGCGACGACCTTCCAGGAGCGTTCCGCGAGTCCGTTCAGTTCCTCGAGCAGCTCGTAGCCGTCGCGGCCGGGGAGCTGGATGTCGAGGAGCACGAGATCGGGAGCAGGCTGCTGCGACCGCATGACCTCGGTCAACCGGTCGCCGTTGGGTAGCCCGACCACCTGATGCCCCTTAATCGTGAGCAGGGTCGTCAACAGCTTCAGATTGTCCGGCTGATCCTCGACGATGATGATCGTAGCCACCGTCACCGTGCCCGCGGCAGAGTGAACCAGAAGGTACTGCCTTTTCCCATCTCGCTGTCGACCCCGATCGTTCCGCCGTGCAGCTCGATGAGCCGTCGCGACAGGGCGAGCCCCAGTCCCGTTCCTTCATACTGGCGGCTCGCCGACGCGTCGAGCTGGGAGAATTCCTGGAACAGCTTGGGCTGGTCTTCGGCGGCGATGCCGATCCCCGTGTCGCTGACCGCGATCCGCACCTCGGCCCCGCCGTTGACGGGCCCGGCGGCCACCGTGATGCGGCCGCCGTCGGGCGTAAACTTGATCGCGTTCGACAGCAGGTTGAGGAGCACCTGCCGCACCCGGCCCCGGTCCGCCTGCACGCGCAGCTCCTGGGGCGTGGGCGTGACGACCAGCGCGTGGCGATGCTTCTGCACCTGGGCGTGCACGCTGCCGGTCGTCTCGGCGAGCAATGCCGCCAAGTCGACCGACTCCGGCGTCAAGGTCATGCGTCCCGCGGCGATGCGCTGCAGGTCGAGCAGCTCGTTGATCAGCTCCAACAGCTGCCGGCCATTGCGCGCGACCGTCTCGAGGAAGTCCCGCTGCTGGTCGGACAGCGGCGGGCCCAGTTCCTGGGTCAGGAGGAGATCGGTGAACCCGATGATGCTGTTGAGCGGCGTCCGCAGTTCGTGCGAGATGTTGGACAGGAATTGGTCTTTGGTCTTCATCGCGCCGTCGAGCTCGGCGTTCAGCTGCTCGAGCCGTTTGGCGGTTTGGCGGACCTCGACGGCCAGACGCCGGGTGTTGTGATGCGCCGCCCCACGCTCGCAGGCGATCGCGAGATTCGGGGCCGCCTGATCGAGCGCCGCGCGCTCGTCGGCCCCAAACGTGGCGCCCGGCACGACGCCCAACACACCCACGAGTTTCGTCCCCGCGCGCAACGGCGCGAGCACCAGGCCCTGGGGCATAGGGGCGTCCAAGCGGAGCTGGTGGCGCACCGGCTGCACGGCTTCGCCGTGATAATGGATGGCCTGCGCGGCGTCGCCCATGAGATCGCGCATCGTCGCCCGGGACACGGGACGGGCCTCGACGTCGCGTGAGACGCTCGGCGTCCATTCATTCGCATCGACGGCGGGTTGGTACAGGACGATACCCGTCGCCCGCGTCGCGCCGGCAATCACTCCCAGCGCCTGTCCCAGCCCGGTCGCCGAGTCGTCCGCCGAGGTGTTGAGCGCCGCGAGCAGCTGCGACAGGTACGCCTGCAGCTCCTCCCGCCACGCGAGCGCCTTCGCCATGTGATTCACGCCGCGCGCGATCGCGCCGAACTCCCCCGCCTGATCCTCGGGCAGGGGCGCCGCAAACTGTCCCTCGGCGACGCGCTGCAACGCCTGGGCAATGCGCGCGAACGGAGCGGCCAGCCGACGGCGGTTGTACCAGAAGCCCAGTCCGAGCACGACCAGCATCGCCGCGAACAGCACGCTCGCGGCAAGCGCAGCCTGCACGGCATCGTCACCGGCGTCGGCGGCGAGCTCGGCGGCGGCGGTGGCTTCGGCAGCGATGACGGGGGATGGACCGAGGCGCTGAATGCGGTCGAGTCGTTGCGCCAGCTCGACCATGGCCATCTGCGTGGCACGTGCGCTGCGCCAGGTCGCGACCTGCGTGACGAGGCCCACGAGTGCGACCGCGATGAACGTCGCGGCGAAGAGGCGGGTGATGCTCGGCGTCGCCCGCATGGGGCTCCATAATATGCGGGCGCCGTGTACCTTCCAAGCCGTGCGGCCCCAGACCCTCGGCCTGATCGGACTCGGCGCGATTGGCGGCTCGATTGCCCGGCAGGTGAAACAGCAGGGCAACCGGGGGGGAGACGAAATCACCGTCATCGGGTGGTCGCCGGAACCGGCCGAACGGGCGTTAGCCGCGCAGCAGGGCGCCCTCGACGATGCGCCACCCCGCGCCACGGATGTCGCGCGCAGTGCCGACCTCCTCATTCTCGCCGCGCCACCCGCCGCCAACATCAACCAGCTCGACGCCCTCGTCCCGCATCTCAAGCCCGGGGCGGTGGTCACGGACGTCGGTTCGGTGAAGCGCGCGATCGTCGCGCGGGCCGAGCAGCTGGGACTGCACGAGCGGTTCGCCGGGAGTCATCCGCTCGCCGGGACCCATCGCCACGGGTTCGAGGCGTCGCGGCCGGATCTGTTTCGGCGGGCGGTGGTGTACGTGACGCCGTGCCGGCACGGAGAGACGGCGGCGCGCGAGATCGTGGATTTCTGGGAGCATGTGCTCGAGGCGGAGCCGGTGGTGCTCGATGCCGATCGCCACGACGCGCAGCTTGCGGCGACGAGTCACGTTCCGCAGATCGTCGCGTCGCTACTGGGCGACTTCCTGGCGCGCCACGCCCCGCCGGGGGCGTCCTTGGGCACCGGCGCGATCGATACGACACGCCTCGCCGCCAGCGAGCCGCGGCTCTGGACCGAGATTCTGCTCATGAATCGCGACGAGCTGCTCGTCGCGCTCCGCACGCTGGAAGAGTCGCTGGGAAGCGTCGAGCGCGCGCTCGAGACGGGCGACGCCCCTGCACTCACGGCGTGGCTGACCCGCGCGGCGGAGTGGCGGCGCGGCGTCGGTCCATGAGGGCGCGCGGGGTCGTCCAGCCACCCGGCGACAAGAGCATCTCCCACCGCGTCCTGATGCTCGCGGCGTTGGCGCGGGGCACGAGCGAGCTCGCCGGTCTGCTCACCGGTGCCGACGTCAAGAGCTCGGCGCGCGTGCTGCGTCAGCTCGGCGCGGATATCTCGTCCATCAACGACACAAGCGTTGCAATCCACGCATCGCGCTTCTCGCATCCCGCATCCCGGCTGAACTGCGGCAATTCAGGAACCACCGCCCGCCTCATGCTCGGGATTCTCGCCGGGCAGACGTTCTCCGCCACGCTCACGGGAGATGCCTCGCTGCGTCGCCGGCCAATGCGGCGAGTGACGGAGCCGCTCAAGCAAATGGGGGCGGACATCGCGGAACGCGGTGACGGGCTCCCGCTCACGATTCGCGGCGGCAAGCTCCGCGGGCTCACATACACGAGTCCCGTCGCCAGTGCGCAGGTCAAGAGCGCGCTGTTGTTCGCGGGCCTCACGGGCCAGGTCCCCGTTACGATTCGGGAACCGTATCGCTCCCGCGATCATACGGAGCGGCTGTTCGCCCATCTGGGGCTGGGCATTCACGAACGCGATGGCGCCATTAGCTATCAGCCGTCGGCCGTCAGCATTCCCTCGTTCACAGTGACTGTTCCGGGTGACATCTCGTCAGCGGCATTCATGGTTGCGGCGGCGGTGCTTGCGGACAATGGCGAGCTGCTTGTGGAGAATGTCGGTGTAAATCCGACGCGGACGGGCATTCTCGTTGTTCTCGAACGCATGGGCGCGCACGTGGAACGGATCAATCTCCGCGACGCCGGTGGCGAGCCCGTCGCCGATCTCGTGGTGCGTCCGGCGCAGCTCCGGGCCACCGAGGTGACGGCGCCGGAAATCCCGACGCTCGTCGACGAGGTGCCGGTGCTGGCCGTGCTCGCGAGCCGCGCGCATGGAGCCACGGTCTTCCGCGACGTCGGGGAGCTGCGCGTGAAGGAGAGCAATCGTCTGGAGCTCGTCGCGGCGAACCTGCGCGCCGTGGGGGCCCGGGCCGAAGCGCGCGGGAACGATCTGCACATCGAGGGGAGCGACACACCGCCGCGGGGTCGTGTCGTGACGGCCTCCGATCACCGCCTCGCCATGGCGTTCGCGGTGCTCGGCACGGTCGGAGGGGCAGACGTCCAGCTCTCCGAGAAGAAATCGGTGGCCATCAGCTATCCGGATTTCTTTCGTGACCTGAAGCGATGCTTCGCGTAATCGCGATCGATGGTCCGGCGGCGTCCGGAAAGAGCTCGACCGCCGGTTTGGTCGCCGAGCGACTGGGTTGGGCGCACCTCGACTCGGGCGCGCTCTATCGGGCGCTCACGCTGGCCGCGCTCGACACCATCGGGGAAGGGGGACGGGGCACCCTAAAGGACATGGAAGGGGAAGGGTGGTCCGGTCCTCGGATTGTTGCTCTGGCCGAGCAGCTCCCGGTTCGTCTCGTCCTCACGGGCGATGTATTCCGGCCCGAGGTGGCCGGCGTAGACGTCGAGGAGGCGATCCGGAGTGATCGTGTGACGCGTCATGTGTCGGCGCTCGCCGCCATTCCGGAGGTGCGGACCTGGGTAAACGCCCAGCAGCGGAGGGCGGTGGCGGGTGTGGGAGGTGTGGTGGTGGATGGTCGGGATATTGGAACGGTCGTCTTCCCGGAGGCCCCATTGAAGATTTTTTTGACGGCCACGGCCGACGAACGCGCCCGACGCCGGCTTTCGCAACGCGGTCAGGTGGTGGATGTGGACCTTGTGCGCCGGGAAAGTCAGGCGCTTGCAGTCCGGGATGCGGCCGATTCCACCCGCCCGATTGCCCCCCTCAAACCGGCCGCCGACGCGGTTTTGCTCGATACGACGGCCCTGACGCTGCAGCAGCAGGTGGCGCGGGTCGTTGAACTGGCGCGCGGCCTGTTCCCTGCGTAGGTTTCCGCCCGTCCCACGCTGAAGCAGCCCTTCAGGGTGTGAAAAATGGGAGGGACGACAACCTCAAACCCACAACCGAACCGGTGCACTGCATGCTCGTAGAAGCACGTGACGTAGAAGATTTCGAAGAAGACGTACCCGTCCGCAAAGCCCCCCGCTCGCAACTCCGCGTCCGCTCCGGTCTCGACGAGGAATATTCCTCCGACGAGATCGCAAAAATGACTCTGCTGTATGAGGGGACGCTTTCGAATATCGAAGAAGGTGAAATCGTCAAATCCAAAGTGCTGCGTGTGACCGACACCGCCGTCATTCTCGACGTCGGTTTCAAGTCGGAAGGCGCGGTGCCGATCGACGAGTTCAAGGATCCGAAGAGCCTCAAAGAGGGCGACGAGATCGAGGTCTTCCTCGAGCACCTCGAGGACCAGGAAGGCGCCGTCGTCCTGTCGAAGAAGAAGGCCGACTTCATGCGCGTGTGGGAGCGAATCCGCGAAGCGCATGAGAAGGACGAAGGCGTCACCGGCACGCTCGTCAAGAAGATCAAAGGCGGGGTCGTCGTCGACCTGATGGGCGTGGACGCATTTCTCCCGGGCAGCCAGATCGCCCTGCGCCGCGTGCCCAACATCGACGAGCTGCTGGGGCAGAGCTTTGAGTTCAAGATCATCAAGCTGAACAAGCGCCGCCGCAACATCGTCGTCTCCCGCCGCGTGCTGCTCGAGGCCGAGCGCAAAACGAAACGCGACGTGCTGATGAAGGAGCTGTCGGTCAACCAGGTGCGCAAGGGCGTCGTCAAGAACATCACCGACTTCGGCGCCTTCATCGACCTGGGCGGCGTGGATGGCCTGCTGCACATCACCGACATGAGCTACGGCCGCGTGTCGCATCCTTCCGAGATGGTGCAGATCGGCCAGGAGCTCGAGGTGAAAGTCCTCGACATCGACTGGGAGCGCGAGCGCATCTCGCTCGGCCTGAAGCAGCTGCAGCCCTATCCCTGGCAGAACGTCGCGGCGAAGTATCCGGTTGGAACGCGCGTGCAGGGCAAGGTCGTCTCGATCACGAACTACGGCGCATTCGTCGAGCTCGAGCCGGGTATCGAAGGCCTGGTGCACATCTCCGAGATGAGCTGGACGCGAAACGTCCGGCATCCGTCGAAGCTCGTGTCGATCGGCGAATCGATCGAGGCGGTCGTGCTCAAGGTGGACGAGACGGAGGAGAAGGTCTCGCTCGGCATGAAACAAACCGAGCAGGATCCGTGGATGGCGCTGCCTCAGAAGTATCCCGTCGGCACGCGGCTCCGCGGCAAGGTCCGCAACCTCACGTCGTTCGGCGCGTTCGTCGAAATCGAGCCCGGCATTGATGGCCTGATCCACATCTCCGACATGTCGTGGACCAAGCGGGTCCAGCATCCGTCGGAAGTCGTGAAGAAGGGTGACGAGGTGGACGTCCTGATCCTCAACGTCGATGCCGAGAACAAGCGCATCTCGCTCGGTCTGAAACAGGCGCAGGAAGATCCGTGGCTGCGGATCGGCGAGACGTATCCCGTCGGCACCGAGCTGCGGGGTCGGGTGATGCGGCTGATGGACAAGGGTGTCGTCGTGGACCTCGGCAGCGACATCGAGGGCTTCGTGCCGATGTCGCAGCTCGGGATTCCGGACATTCAGCAGCCGGGCGACGCGGTGAAGGAAGGGCAGGCGGTGGAGTTGAAGGTGCTGGAGGTGGATCCCATCCATCATCGCATCGTGCTGGCGGCCACGGGCTTCCCCAAGGACGACATCATTCCGGTGCCGGCCCCGGCGCCGCCGATCGAGGAGACGCCGGAAGAGCTAGACGTCTAGACGCCTTGACGTCTAGGGGTCGAGGGGTCAGGAAGGCTTCCTGACCCCTCTTTCTTTAATATCTTCTCCCTCCATGTCCATGCGAGAAAAACTCGAGCTTCTCCAGCAGAAGCGATCTGAATCAGAGCAGGGCGGCGGCGCGGAACGCGTCGAAACACAACATCAAAAAGGCAAGATGACGGCGCGCGAGCGGCTCGACGTGCTGCTCGACCCCGGCTCGTTCGTCGAGCTCGACCGCTTCGTCACGCACCGCGCCACCGATTTCGGCCTCGCCGAGCAGAAAGTGCTGGGCGACGGCGTCGTGACCGGATGGGGACGCGTCGAAGGCCGCCTGGTGTACGTCTACTCGCAGGACTTCACGGTGTTCGGCGGCGCACTGTCGGAAGCGCACGCCGAAAAGATCTGCAAGGTGATGGATCTCGCCGTGCAGAACGGCGCGCCGGTCGTCGGCCTGAACGACTCGGGCGGCGCCCGCATTCAGGAGGGCGTCGCGTCCCTCGGCGGCTACGCCGACATCTTTCTGCGCAACACGCTGGCCTCCGGCGTCGTGCCGCAGATCAGCGCGATCCTCGGGCCCTGCGCGGGCGGCGCGGTGTACAGTCCCGCCATCACCGATTTCATCTTCATGGTGCGCGGCATCTCGTACATGTTCGTGACGGGACCGAACGTCGTGAAGACGGTGACGCACGAGGAAGTCGACTTCGAGAAACTGGGCGGCGCCGACGTGCATGGCGGTACCTCGGGCATCGCGCACTTCGTGCACGATTCCGAGCTCGAGTCGATCACGGCGATCCGGACCCTGCTCTCGTTCCTCCCCGGCAACAATCTCGACAGCCCGCCCACCCGCACGCCCGACGACCCCCCGGACCGGCGCGAAGAGGCGTTGCTCGAAGTGGTTCCGGACGAGCCGGCGAAGCCGTACGACATGCACGACGTGCTCCGGCATGTCGTGGACAACGGGGCGTTTCTGGAGGTGCAGCGGGACTACGGCAACAATCTGATCGTCGGCTTCGCGCGGCTCTCCGGCCGGCCGGTGGGGATCGTCGCGAATCAGCCGGCAGCGCTCGCCGGCGTTCTCGATATCGCCGCCTCCGTGAAGGGCGCCCGCTTCATTCGCTTCTGCGACGCCTTCAACATTCCGCTCGTGACGTTCGAGGACGTCCCCGGGTTTCTTCCGGGTGTCGCGCAGGAGCACGGCGGCATCATCAAGCATGGCGCGAAGCTCCTGTTTGCCTACTGCGAAGCGACGGTGCCGAAGCTCACCGTCATCACGCGCAAAGCCTATGGCGGCGCCTATGACGTCATGAGCTCCAAGCACATCCGCGGCGACTACAACGTGGCCTGGCCGACGGCCGAGATCGCCGTCATGGGGCCGAAAGGCGCGGTGGAGATCCTCTATAAAGGAGAGGCGAGCGAAGAGCGCACGAATGAATACCGCGAGAAGTTCGCCCATCCGTATCAGGCGGCCGCGCGCGGATACCTCGACGACATCATCGATCCCCGCGACACGCGTCCGCGGTTGATCGAAGCCCTGCTCACGCTGGAAACCAAGCGCGGCAAGAACCCGCCCAAGAAGCATGGGAATATTCCTCTATAAGGCAGCCGTAGCGGCGCTGCTGGTGCAGAGTCCCCAGCCCGCTCAACCCGTCCAGACCGATTCGGTGCGCGCGGGGCTCTGGGCGCGCGTCGCGGCGGACTCCACCGACGGGCCGGCGTGGCTCGAGCTGGGCCGCGCGTACCTGCAGCGCGGCGCCGATTACCACACACACAAGAAGCCGGTGACGGTCGATACGGCGTGGGCCCACGCGACGCTCGACACGGCGCAGCTGGCGTTCGAGCGGGCGGCGCGTTGGAGCGCCGGCACCCGCACGGCCGATTCGGCGCGCGTGTACCGCGTGTACGTGTTCGGCGAATGGGCCTATGTCGACTGGGAAGCGGCCGGCAGCGCGGCGGCGACCCTCACCTGGCACATGCTCCCGGAGGGGCTCCGGTTGCCGCCCGTGCTCGAAGAGCTGGGCGAGAATCTCCTTCGGGCGTGTCCGCACCAGGGCATGCTGTTCACCGCGGGCGAGGAGGATACGCAGGCAGCCTGGTATCTGCGGTTTTCGCGCGGGCTCAGGCCGGATCTCGTGATCGTCCCCTTCGATCGGTGGCGCGGCGACAGCGTGTTGCGCAACCGCGTGCTCCGGGAGCTCCGGACGCGAGACCCGTCGCTGCGCGCGCTCAGCCAGTCGCGCGCAGTGTGCGCCAGCATGGGATTCGAGCGGCCGCCCGACGAACGCGCGGTAAAATGGAACAAGCGGCCGCTCGTGTGGGTGACCGGCAGGGAGACGAAGGCTGACCGGGTGCCGGCGCAGGATTTCGTTTTCGCGGCATTGCGCCTCGCCGTCGATGAA
>Ga0209056_10002858_pt1 | contig 18510 bp, 16 predicted proteins | sample GraSoiAngelo_114_FD_185876 | JGI IMG/M metagenome (GOLD analysis project Ga0209056, IMG submission 185876) | Grasslands soil microbial communities from the Angelo Coastal Reserve, California, USA - 14_0903_13_40cm (SPAdes) (version 2) | ecosystem: Environmental > Terrestrial > Soil > Grasslands... | reverse complement strand
AAACACTCGGTTGGCGAAATTCCGAGCCGGTCAGCCGTCCGGCTAATGCTTCCAGCTTCGGCGACCTCGAGAAATGGCCGAGGTCACGAATGTCCAAAAGCGCTGGCATGCGAAAGGGAATATTGTTCGGCGGGCTCGCGAAGTACAATCAGGAGCTTGACCCCGAAGGGTTCGGGGTTGATTGCGGGCCGAGATTCTGATTTCATAGGCAAAACTAATTGGGTTATTTCCAAAACCTTTAAAAGATCAATGACTTCGAAGTTTATCACCGCCGTTTCGCTGAGTGTTCTGCTGGTGGCAGGCTGTAATAAAAACTCTGGTTCCGCCGTGCGGAATTCAAACAAGATCCGCGTCGGTTACATTGGTTTGACTTGCGAAGCTCCGATCTATGCCGCTTACGAGAAGGGTTTCTTCAAGGAGGAGGGACTCAAGCCCGAACTGGTGAAGTGCAACTGGGCGACTTATAAAGACGCACTGGCGCTCGGCAGCTACGACATCACTCATCACCTGATAATGTACTTCCTTAAGCCCATCGAACAGGGTTTGGATGTAAGATTCCTGGCCGGGATCCACCGCGGATGTTTGCGCGTTCAAGCGGGTGTGAAAACGAACATTCACACGATTGAAGACCTGAAAGGAAAGCGCATTGGTGTCCCAGGAATGGGCACTCCCCCGTTCGTTTTCGCAAATCGTGTCTTCGGAACCCACGGCATCGATGCGGGGAAAGATATTACTTGGAAAGTTTACCCGGCGGGTGAATTAGGTCTGGCGATCGATAAAGGCGAAGTGGACGCCGTCTGCAACGCGGAACCAATCGGAAGTCTGCTGATCGCGGAGGGAAAGGTAAGAAATATTGCCGACCAGATAATGGACGCGCCTTATAAAGACGAATATTGCTGCGAGGTTATCGCGAACGGCAAATGGGTGGACGCTAATCCCGACACCGCGGCCAGAGCGACGCGTGCCTTGTTAAAAGGCGCAAAATGGGTCGAGACCAACCCGAGAGCTGCCGCGATGATGGCAGTGGAGAAAAAATATCTCGCCTCAACGCCCGAATTGAACACTGCCGCGCTCGCGCGTTTGCGCTACATACCGAGTATCCGGCTGGCCGAGGAGTCCCTACACACTGCCAGCCGGGAAATGAAAACCGCCAAGATGCTTTCTCCGGAGACTGACACCGAAGCGCTGGCCAAACGCGCTTTCATGCACCTTCCAGGCGTTACGGACGAGTGGATTAAGACACTGGAGGTAGAGAAAATTGCCGGAGCCCAAGTCTCACCGGACGAAGATATCCGGCTCATTGCCGAGTTGATTCAGAAAGACACGCAAGATTCGTGTTGCCGAAGAAAAATGTTCGATCAGCCGGACCAGGATGCCCCGAATCTCGCCGACCCTGACGCAGCTTGCCTTAAGAAAGATACGGTAGCCGCCCAGAAATAGGCGGACCGGCAACGCGGGATTGGTCAGGTTTGGGCGAAGACGGTCGGAATCCATCTCGTAAATGACCCTATCATGTTGAGCGGAGCGAAACATCTTGTCTATTCCGGCGCGGAGAGGGCCGAAAATGATTCGAGATTCTTCGCTTGCTCAAAATGACAACCATGAAACGACTCGCAGGGAGCACCGCTGCCAGCCTTACCAAGCATCGATCGGCGTTGCCTTGGCCGATGCAGCTGGCGGTTCCGGTTGCAGCTTTAATTACATTTGGAATTCACTTGCTGATTTCCAGAAACGCGCCGCCGCTTGAGACACATTCTTACATGCTGTTGTTTTGGGAAATTCTGGGCGTCTCAATTATTCTCGCAATCGCGCAAAGGTTCTGGCCGGCATTGCGCCAATGGATGCGGCACATGTGGCCGATTTTTACCGCTGCAATCCTGTCAATCGGTGTTTTGGACGTCATTACACTGGGCTTCCACTTGCTTCCGTTGCCGTACTTCCCCGGACCCGCAGCGGTTTTACGCAATTTAATTAGCGATCGCGCGCTTCTACTCGATAGCACCTGGCACTCGCTGGTTTTACTCTTAAGTGGCTACACGCTCGGCGTGATCGTGGGACTTATTAGCGGGGTGTGCATCGGCTGGTCGACGTCGGTACGTTATTGGGGAATGCCTTTGCTTAAAGTTGTAGGGCCGATTCCAGCTACAGCGTGGATTCCTCTTGCGATGGTAGTCTCACCTTCGGCAATCGTGTCCGCGGCGGGATTAGTCGCGCTCGCGGTGTGGTTTCCAGTGACAATGTTGACTGCCTCCGGGATTTCCAATACTCGCGCGTCCTACCTTGACGTGGCTCGGACGCTGGGCGCCGGACGCGGGTATCTCATTTTTCGGGTCGCGATTCCAGCCGCGGTTCCGAGCATTTTCATCGGCTTATTCATGGGTCTGGGCGCCTCTTTTCTGACGCTGGTAGTCGCGGAGTCAGTAGGCGTTAAATCCGGTCTCGGTTGGTATGTCAGTTGGGCGCAAGGGTGGGCCGAATACGGTAAGGTCTTCGCCGCCCTCGTCATCATGGCTGCCTTCTTCTCGACCGTCATGACTTTGCTCTTCAAACTGCGCGATCGAGTTTTGGTTTGGCAGAAGGGAATAATCAAGTGGTGAAGACGAATGTCGCGGCCGCGTCAGCGCTTCGCGTTCACGAGGTCCGAAAAAGTTTTCCTGTGCCGGACGCGCCGGGCACAACTCGCCTCGCGCTTGACGGTATTTCGTTCGCCGTCGCCGCCGGCGGACTCGTGTCATTAGTCGGGCCGAGCGGTTGTGGAAAATCGACGTTGCTTCGACTCGCCGCCGGTCTCGATTTTCCTGATGCTGGCGAACTGCTCGTCGGCGAAGAAAAAATTGCCGGTCCGAGCGCCGAGCGTGGTCTCGTCTTTCAAGACCCCAATCTGTTTCCCTGGCTCACCGTTCGCCGCAACATCGAGGCCGGTCTCGTCGCGCGCGGAGTGTTGCGCGAGAAACGAAATGAGGTGGACGAATTCATGCGGCTCGTGGGCCTCGAAGCATTTCGCGACGCTTATCCGCACCATCTTTCCGGGGGTATGGCCCAACGCGTTGCTCTCGCGCGAGCGCTCATCAACCACCCGAAAGTTCTCCTGCTCGACGAACCACTCGGCGCGCTCGATGCCTTTACCCGGATGCGTATGCAGGATGAAGTGTTGCGCCTTTGGCAGGCGCGGCGCACTACCATGCTGCTTGTTACTCATGACATCGATGAAGCCATCTACATGAGCGACCGCATCGTTATTATGACTCCGCGTCCCGGCAGGATCGAGCAGATCATTCCGGTAAAGATGGATCGACCGCGCGACCGCAGTAGCCCAGATTTTCTTAGCCTGCGCAGTGACATTCTTCAGACGATGCACTTCGCTGGTGGGTCGCTGGCTGGAAATGGCACCTGATTCGAGCTGATAAGATGCGCCTCTGATCTGCTGCTGCACAACCAAACTGCTCATTGCTTCCAGTTATTCGAACTCACGAGACCGATTTTGAGTCTCAGCCTTATCCTAGTCACGACGCTGCCAGTGAAAAATGCTCACGCTGATGAAATGACTATGAGCAAGCCGGCGCAATCAATGCCGATGGCGGGGATGATGGAAATGATATCGCCCAAGCCCGAAATGACTCTGTCTCTCTGCATTTCGACCATGAGCATGAGCAAGAGCGGAAGCGGGAGAACTCATCACATGCCCATTATTTGGTAACCGCCATCCACATAAATGACTTGGCCAGTGATTGCCGCGGCTCCATCGCTGGCGAGGAAAACTCCGGTGGCCCCCAACTCGGCGGGATCGCAACTGCGCTTCAACGGCGCGCGCTCCTGATAATGTTTTAACATCGATGAAAAACCGCTGATGCCGCGGGCGGCTAGCGTCTGAACCGGTCCGGCGGAAATGCAGTTCACACGGATTTTTTTCGGGCCGAGATCGTAGGCGAGATAACGCGCGCTCGCTTCAAGGCTCGCCTTGGCCACGCCCATCACATTGTAATGGGGCACGACCTTTTCTGAGCCGTAATAAGTCATCGCCACGACACTCCCGCCATTGGTCATCAACTGCGCCACTTCGCGCGCGAGCGCCACCAGCGAGTAGGCGCTGATGTCGTGCGCCACGTGGAACGCTTCGCGCGTGGTGCTCACGAAATCGCCTTCCAATGCTTCCCTGGGCGCGAATGCGAGTGAGTGCAGCAGCAAATCAACCCGATCGGTCTCTCCGCGCGCGTTTTCGAAAAATGTTTTGATCTCCTCGTCGCTGGAAACGTCGCAGGGAAACAGCGGAGTCTTTTCTCCAAATTCAGCGATTAGTTCCTCGACGTTCTCTTTCAGGCGCTCGCCCTGGTAATTGAAAATCAAACGCGCGCCGGCTGCAGCCCACGCCTTTGCGATTGCCCAGGCGATGCTGCGTTTGTTTGCCACACCGAAAACCAGACCAACTTTTCCCGCCAAAATTTGTTCAGTCATAAAGGAAGTTAAAAAATTACAAGAGTAACAACCTTACAACGATTCCGTGCACTGCAAATCGTGCGCCTCCGTGGGAGCGATTGTAGGGCAAGCGCTCCGCCTGCCAATTGCAGAACCGGCAAGCGAGGCGCTTGCCCTACAATAATGAAACGCGATGGTAACGGCCTCATGATTACTCGACTTCTGTGCTGCTGCGCTTTTTTATTTTCGATTATTAATCTGCCCGCTCAGCAAACGCTTTCGCCTTCTCCGCAAAGCGCGGCAACAGCGACCCCGCCCGCAAGCGCAACGCCTTCATCGCCCGCGCCAGCTTCAACTCCTTCGCCGTCCACGCCGCAGCTTACGGATGCGCTTTTCAAAAATCTGAAAGCGCGGTCGATCGGTCCGGCGGTGATGGGCGGTCGCGTGTCCGACATTGCAATTGATCCGCGTAATCAATTTGTTTTTTACGTTGGGCTCGCGCACGGCGGCGTTTTCAAAACGAATGACAACGGCGTGACGTTCGAGCCGATTTTCGACAAACAACCGATGCTTTCCATCGGCGCGGTTGCCGTTGTGCCTTCTAATTCTGAGGTCGTCTGGGTGGGAACCGGCGAGGCCAATGATCGGAATTCGTCCGATTGGGGCGACGGCGTCTATCGATCGACTGATGGCGGTGCAACGTGGCAAAATGTCGGACTGAAGGACAGCCGCGCCATCGCGCGCATCGTTGTCGATCCAAAGAAACCGGAGGTAGCGTACATCGCGGCAGTGGGGGACTTGTGGAAAGACGGCGGCGAACGCGGGCTATTCAAAACGACTGATGCAGGCAAGAGCTGGAAAGTGATCTTGCAAGCACCTGCTCCGCACGACGCGCGCACCGATCACGCGTTGGCGATTCAACCTGGAACTGTCCCGCCGCCGAAGCCACCCAAACCGGAAGAAAAAAACAAACCGCCGAAACCGCAAGTTTGCCAGCGCTTGTTGCTGGGAACCGATGGCGGCGTGTATCAGAGTTTTGCCGGCGGCAAAGACTGGGAGCATCTAAACCGGATTCCCTCGGGAGAATTTTATCGGATATCGCTCGACGACACCAAGCCGTATTTCCGGATCGCAGGCGGACTCCAGGACAACGAAAACTGGGTCGGGCGAAGCGGCGTGCAGAGTAAAGAGGACATCCGCAACTGCGATTGGACTGCGCTCGCAGGCGGCGACGGCTTTTACGTGTTGTTCGATCCGACCGATCGCGACACGTTTTACGCCGAAAGCCAGCAAGGCGAAGTGCACCGGATCAATTTGCAAAACGGCGAGATACGGCGCTTGCGCCCGGAACCGGCTGAAGGCCAGCCGCGTTATCGCTTCAACTGGAATTCGCCGATGATCATGAGCCGGCATAAACCGGGCGTGATCTATTTGGGCGGCAACTGCGTATTCCGGCTGACCGATCGCATGGAAAAATATTCTGTGATCAGTCCTGATTTGACGCGCAACGAGCCCGGACGCACCACTGCCGCCGGGAGCGGCGCCGAAAATTACGGGACCGTGTTTTCGCTGGCGGAATCGCCCAAGAGCGCGGGATTGCTATGGGCTGGCACAGACGACGGCCGGCTTTGGATCACAGAAAGTGAAGGTGGCAAATGGACCGAACTAACGAATAATTTGCCTGAGTCAGCGCGCGGCCAATGGGTATCACGCATCGAACCTTCTCATGTCGATGCTAATGTGGCGTACCTCGTTACCAACGGTTACCGCCAGGGTGACGATCGGCCCTCGATCTTGCGTACGGCCGATTTCGGTAAGACGTGGCAATCGGTCACCGGCGATCTTCCAGCCGGCGACCCCGTCGAGGTGGTGCGCGAAGACCCGGTGAATCCGAAACTGCTTTACGTGGGCACGCACTTCGGAGTGTTCGCCTCGTTCGATCAAGGCGGTCATTGGGTGCGCATTGGCGATGTCCCTTCGGTGCGCGTGGATGATATTCAGATTCATCCGCGCACATCGGACTTGGTCATTGCGACGCATGGCCGGAGCATTGCCATTCTCGATGACAGCGTTCCTTTTCGGGAGTTCACTCCGGAGGTCGCTTCAAAGCCAGCTCACTTGTTTAGTGTGCGCTCCGTTACAGCCCGGTATTTGCAACCTGGATTTGTGGACGCGAACGGCAAAGGCGTTTATCGCGGTGAAAACCCGGCCGAAGGCGCCTTGTTCACGGTTTGGGTGCGCGAATTTACGGGCGACGAAATCAAAATCATCGTTACAAAATCCACTGGCGAACCGGTGGCGAATCTCAAAGCGCCCGGCACACCCGGTTTTACTCGGCTGAATTGGGATTTGCGTCCGACCAAAGACCTCAGGGCGGAATACGGTGGCGAGGACGCGAAACGGTTTGTCGCCGCAGGAGATTACACGGCGGAGCTAACCTTCGGCACGACCAAAGTGAAGCAAACTTTTCATGTCGATCTTGCCGAAGGCATCACGCCCCGGTGAGGCCTCCGTCATGCCTGCCATCGCTATAGCAAACCTGAAAGAGCAGACATCCCAAATCAGAAGGTGAGCGCCCAACTCGCCACAGCGAGTCCGTCCTTTGGCGGACTTGAAGTGAACAAATTCGCCAGAGGACGAATCCGCAGTGGCGGACCTGCACCGCAAATCGCCCTCAACAATCAGTACAGTAGTGGCGTTTCACCGAACCGCCGAGGCGATTGAAGTCAGTCGCCGCAATCAAAGACCGACGCGATCACGAATATCCCAGGAGCACCCGCTCCCTTTGATCGTACTTTGACGTGGAAAAAGTGAACCCCACTCGTGGTGGCTCGCGACGCCGAAGGGAAAGCTTACACCATGCGCTACGAGGCGGTGAACGCGATGTTGCTAAACGAGTTCCTGAAAGAACACAAAGCGACGGTGGCAAGCCTCATCGCAACCGTGAAAGAACAGGCTGCACAAATCCAAAAAGTGAGCGCACAGGTTGAGTTGAGCAAACCTGCACCGGAAACCGTCCTGAATAATCAGTAAAGCTCTCGGAGCCCAAGCGAAGCAGGGTATCCCTCGACCGCATACTGGACGCGACCCGCTGGCTTTTAGATGGCAAAAGGCAGTCCGGCTGCCGCTGCGATTGCGGACGCACCTCGCGGAGACGGAAAGCGTTTCGCTGTGCACGCGGATGAAAAGCTGACTGCGTTTCTGGAACTCGAATCGGCGGTTTCTTGCTTGACAACCTAACGAGATTTTTTCAGACTCGGCGTCGCTAAACGGATTCGAATCAGGCGGGGGACATTTGCCCCGGTAGGTTCTTCGCCCCTTCCGAACCCGCGAATCGCAAAATCAACGTAGCGGGGAAAAAGAAAGGAAGAACCATGAATCCACTGATTCAATCCAAAAACATAACAATTCTGCCAATTCTCATCGCACTAACGCTCGGCTGCTTTGCGTTTTCGCCGGCAGCGCTAGCGGTGACCCCAGCACCGGACGGAGGCTATCGAAACCAGAACACCGCTGAGGATGACGATGCGGTCTTCAGCCTTACGACTGGTGCTGCTAATAGGGCGATGGGGTTTGATGTGCTGGACAGCAATACAACCGGCTCTGACAATGCCCTGGCGAGTTGGATCTGGAGGATCACACACAGGCTCAACAGAGCACGCGCGTTTCACACGGCGACGTTGCTACAAAACGGCATGGTCCTTGTTGCCGGGGGAGAGAGCAACACTAGTTTCATTCTTTTGGCAAGCGCCGAACTGTATGACCCAGCGAGCGGGACCTGGACTGCCACAGGCAGGCTCAACAGAGCACGCGAGGTTCACACGGCGACGTTGCTACAAAACGGCATAGTTCTTGTTGCAGGGGGAGCTGGCGTTTTCGGTGGTTTGGCGAGCGCCGAATTGTACGACCCGGCGAGCGGGACTTGGACTGCCACAGGCAGCCTCAACACCGCACATTATGGTCACACGGCGACGTTGCTACAAAACGGCATGGTCCTTGTTGCAGGGGGAATTGACAGCAATTTCAATGTTCTAGCGAGCGCGGAACTGTACGACCCGGCGAGCGGGAGCTGGACTGCCACAGGCAGCCTCAACACCGCACGCGAGTTCCCCACGGCGACGTTGCTACAAAACGGCATGGTCCTTGTTGCAGGGGGATTTTACGGCGACTTCTTCTCTCTAGCGAGCGCCGAACTGTACGACCCGGCGAGCGGGACCTGGACTGCCACAGGAAGTCTCAACACCGCACGTTTAGGTCACACGGCGACGTTGCTACAAAACGGTATAGTCCTTGTTGCAGGGGGAACTGACAGCACAGGCTTTCCTTTCGCGAGCGCCGAACTGTACGACCCGGCGAGCGGGACTTGGACTGCCACAGGCAGCCTCAACAGAGCACGCACTTATCACACGGCGACGTTGCTACAAAACGGCATGGTCGTTGTTGCAGGGGGAGAGGACAGCAATTATGCTGTTTCAGCGAGTGCAGAACTCGGACACGCTCACCGCTAAAGTCTTCTGGGACGGATCACAGAAGCGACCATCTCCCAGCCTGAATCAACTGTGGCCGAGTACAAGATGACTGCCGCAGAGAAGCAGAAGGAAATTTTGGCGCTCACTGCAAATCTGAAGGAGCAGGCATCGCAAATCTAGATGAGCACGTGGCTCGCCACAGCGAGTCCGTGTCGCCGCGGCGACCGGACTTGAAGAGGGGGAACTACTGAACGCGACGCGGTGAATATTCTTCGCTGAAAGACTTTCTCGAATTACGGGATCGAGTGGCCCCTGTTGGTCTGCACCGATTGCAGGTCTGGCCTGTCCACTATACCGCTCAGATTGATATCGTCGCGGAAGTTGCTCGCAGTGACCGGCTGGTTTCGGTCGGTCTGAACCTGTTGCTGGTCAGGTCTGTCAACGACGCGATTGGCGTTGACATCGGCCGTCAGAAAACCAAAGGGAACGTCGCCATGCAGCTGGCCGTCGCCGTTGATGTTTTGCACCCGCAGCGTGATCACTTCCGCACTCGTGACGCCAGTCAGTTGCGCCGTCATGCTGTTACCACTGAAGGAGATCGTACCAACGGTGGCAGTACCACTAAGAACCGTAACCTCGCCCGAGGTGACCGGTGCGTCGAACGTGAAGACAGCATTGTAAGCGCTGGAGCTACGGTCTTCTACGCCTGAGGTACCGGTGAGAGGCATCGCAATATCGAATGTGCCCGCCACGCCATGAGTCAGGCGTGATGCCGCGCTGAGCAGGTTGATGCCAGAGGTAGCAGGAGCAACCCGAACGTAATAAACGTCTTCTTCGTGCTGCCCACGGCTCGAGTTGAAGTTGAAAGTGGCAGAATAGGCCACATTGCCTCCGGTATTGTCCGACACGATGGTGATATAATCGCCTATCTTATCCTGGTTCGGATAACCTTCGAAAGGATTAAACGGATTGCTGACCGCCACATTAGGTGCCCATGTGACGCCGCCGTCCGTGCTCCATGAATAGAACAACTGCGAATCGGTGTTATTAGCAGCGTTGCGAGTGTCATACCAGACAGAATCGATTCGGCCATTGGGCGCTACCGACAGTGTGCCGAACCAGTGCCACTTGTTAGGATCGACCGGGTCGTCATTGATCCGGCGCGGTACGCTGAACGTTAATCCACCGTCTGTGCTGCGCACAAACATCACGTCGGTTGTACTTCGTCCCGACGGCACGACGCTGGCCAACATGTAAATGTTATTATTAGTAGCGGTGCCGGACCGATCGATCGCCAGGAATAACATTCCATCCAGTCCTGCTGGGTTGATTCCACCGCTGCCGATGAAGCCACCCATGTTGACGGCGGTGCTTCGGTCGAACGTCGGTGTCTGGGTCCCAATCTGGGCATTGCTCGAGCGAACACAGTAAAAGGTGCTCCCTTCGCCACCGATGAAGAGGTTGCCGTTCGTGTCCACATCGAGAGTTCCGTACACAGGCGCGTGAGGAACAGTAATTGGCGCCTGCCATGTAACACCGCCGTTGGTGGAGCGTTGAAATTCCACGCCGCCGCCGCTGCAGTTAATGCCATCGTCTGACTGGTATTGGAATCCATGTCCCGGGCCGCTGGTCTTATCGATGGTAAACCATTGCTTATCGCCGCCGCCACCACCCCTTTCGCCCGAGAGTAAAGTCCACGCCTGGCCACCGTTTGTAGAGCGCCACAAGTCGTCGCAAAAAAAGGACAGGTTAACGTCCGACTGAAGACTTAGGTAGAAAAATTGCCCGATCTCATTGGAGTTTGTCACTGGGTCGCTGCGGAAGACGTTATTCTCCAGAACGCCGGGGAACGTCCAGGTGCTGCCGCCATCGGTTGTGTATCCCCAGCCGGCCTGTCGGAAGTTGGAGGTAACATTGTTGAATTGTCTCCAGGCGATTGTCATCTTGTTGCCGTTTGTGGGGTCAACGGAAATGGAGCACTCGTTCGCAGCGTCGCCGAGGATGTTCTGGCCACTCGCATTGACGTTAACCTGAACACTGGTGAACGAACCGAATTGCGAGATCATCCGCGGCGAGGTCTCCATCTTTCGAGGAGGGGCAGGCGGATTATCGTACGTTTCAAGTGGCTCATTTCGGGGCGCCCTTTGTGTGGGTGCCAGTTGAGCTGAAGCGCTGGCCAGCGTAATGAGCGAAAGCAGACAAATGAAAATACCAGCTTTTACCATTTTGAGATGCATCATCATGAGAAACTCCTTTTGTGAACGGTCTCGATTACACTTGAAACAGGCGGCGGCGGTCAAGGCAAAGAAGAGGAACCCGCATTCGTTTCCGTAATTTTTCAGGGTGAGGGGTGGATAATCGTTGACCATCTTGCGGGCAAGGCAGCCTTGGTAACAGCATTGTTACTTTCCGCCATCAATCTCGCCGGTCGCCGTTTTCTCTTTCGGCAGTGTGCTCAATCGCGATGGATTGGACAAACCGTCACTGATGTGGAGAATGAAGCCGCTCTAAAACCCTGCTGCTTTTAATCCTCACTTGAATGCCTGCCATCGGAATCACCGGAGGGATTGCCACGGGTAAAAGCACGTTTTGCGAATGTCTCCGCGAGATCATTCCCGCAGCGAAATTCTTCAACGCCGATCAGGCAGCGCACGCTCTTGTCGAGCTTCCAGAGGTGAAACAAGAAATTCGAGGGAGATTTGGCGACGAAGTCTTTTTGCGCGGGAGAGACTTGAATCGAGCGAAGCTTCGGGCGATAATATTCCGCGACGCAACCAGTAGACGCGCGCTTGAGCAGATCCTCCACCCGCGAATTCGCCGCCAATGGAGGGCGGAGGCGAAAAAGCATCGCAATTCTCCCGATTTTTTCTTTGCTGACATTCCACTTCTTTATGAAACCGGAGGTGAAACATTGTGCGACCGAGTGGTCGTGGTGGCCTGTTCGTTCAAGGTGCAACTGAAACGGCTGGCAGAGCGGATGTCGCTCGAAGCCGCCGAAGCCGAACAAATGATTAACTCACAAATGCCACTCGAGGAAAAAATCCGACGCGCAGATCACGTCGTTTGGAATAACGGCGATCGAGGGGCACTTCTCGAACAGGCGCGGTTTCTCGTCGCACTGTGGCAGCAGCAATCATGGACAAAAAGATAAACCGATCGATTTCGCAGACGGAAGCTGTTGACTCGGGAGAATCGGCTGCACAGAGGCAAGGTGGGGCCGAGACCACCGCGGCCGCAGCCGAAACGGTAGCGGAGATGTCGGGATCAACGATCCCGGCTACAGCGCGCTCGCTCGATTTGAATGAGCTGCAAGAGTTTTCGGACAAAAAACTGAAAGCACTGGCGCGCGATTTGGATTTGCATCTGCATCCCGCGCGCTCGCGTCATCAACACATTCTCGAGGTTGTCCGCGCGGGGTTAGCCGGTGGCGCAACTGTCACCGCGGAAGGTTTCCTCGACCAGGTAAGCGATTCCTTTGCGATGTTGCGCTGGCCGAAATTGAATTTTTTGCCTGTACCCGAAGATGTGGCTGTTTCGCGCAGCCTGATCGAACAATACCACCTTCGCTCAGGGCAAAAGGTCGCCGGCACTGTACGACTGCCGGTCCAGCGCGAGAAATTCTTCTCTCTCGACAAGGTTACACAGATCGAAGGACAACCGGCTGAAGAGTGGCGGGAACCGCTGCACTTTGACAAACTGACGCCGCAGTTTCCACAGGGCAGAATTATCCTGGAAAATCCAAAGACGAACTCCATCGCCGTGCGCGCGGTGGACTTGCTGACGCCCCTTGGCCGTGGACAACGCGGGCTTATCGTCGCGCCGCCGCGAGTGGGGAAGACCATCCTGCTCAAGGAAATCGCCAAAGCCATCCAAGTGAATCACCCGGAGATTGTGCTCATTTTACTTTTGGTGGACGAGCGCCCCGAAGAAGTCACGGATTTGCAACGGGAAATCGACTGCCAGATTTATCATTCCAATTTTGACGAAAGCGTCCACCGGCATGTGCAGGTCGCCGAGATGGTGCTGGAACGCGCCAAACGCCTCCTGGAATTGAAACGTGACGTGGTGCTCTTGCTCGATAGCCTCACGCGACTTTCACGCGGTTACAATAATCTGGAGCCGGGTCGCGGCCGCATCATGTCCGGGGGCGTCGAAGCGAAGGCGCTCATTAAGCCGAAGAAATTTTTCGGCTCGGCCCGAAACGTAGAAGAAGGCGGCAGCCTGACGGTGCTCGCGACTGCCTTGACTGAAACCGGCAGCCGAATGGACGAATTGATTTTCGAAGAATTCAAGGGCACCGGCAACATGGAGTTGCATCTCGATCGCGCGTTGCAGGAGAAAAGAATTTATCCGGCGATCCATCCGTTGCTATCGGCTACGAGACGCGAGGAGTTACTCTATCATCCTGATGAATGGGAACGAGTGTTGATGCTTCGCAAAACCATGGCGGCCCTTCCCCCGCTCGAAGCGATGGAAAAACTGATCGACAATTTGCACGCGACCAAAACGAACGCCGAATTGTTGCTTAGCGGTTTGAGATGATTTCCAGAAAATGGCGAGTGCCGAAAGAAGTCGGAATGCGAAAATGACGAAACAACTCTTGCGGCGAGCTTATCATCATTCGGATTTTCTCATTCCTTCGTCCTTCGACATTCGGCATCCGTCATTGGCAGAACGTCTGATCGCGACACGTGAGCAGCTCGCCGAGCTCATTCCGCAAATCGAAGCCGCCGATCGCGTCGCGCTCGACACCGAAGCAGACAGCCTGCATTCCTATCGAGAGAAACTTTGCCTGGTTCAGATCAGTGTGCCTGCTGTAGCCGGCATCGCTGATGCCGGTGGGAAACAGCGGAGACAAACTGCGGTCCGGGATCGCCGGTCCCGGTTACAACGTGATTTCATCGTCGATCCGCTGCGTGATCTCGAATTGGAGCCGCTGCGCCGGGCGCTGGAGGCCAGAGAAATTGTCTTGCATGGGGCTGACTACGATCTGCGAATGCTCAGGCGCGGCTTGAATTTCATCGCGCGCAAAATCTTCGATACAGTCGTTGCAGCGCGGCTGCTAGGGATCCGCGAGTTCGGCCTGCGTGCGCTGGTGAAGCGCTACTTCGGAATTGAGCTTCCGAAAGGCTCACAAAAAGCCAATTGGGCGAAGCGGCCTTTGCCGGCGCGCATGGCGGAATATGCGCTCAACGACGTGCATTATCTTCTGCCGCTTGCCAAAAAGTTGGAGACAGAGCTGGATCATCATCAGCGCCTCGATTGGTTTCGGCAATCTTGTCAACGCGCGATCGAGCAGGCGGCGGCTGTGCGCGTGCGCAGCCAGGATGAACTTTGGCGCATCCCCGGTGCCGGCGCGCTTGACCGGCGCGCCGCTACTGTGCTTCGCGCGCTTTGGCAGTGGCGAGAGAGAGAAGCGGAAATGGTAGATCGACCACCATTTCATATTTTGCGGAATGAGGAGCTTTTGAAGGCAGCAACCGATTTTGCTTCAGGACGTGTGTTCGATCACGAACATTTCTCCGCTCGCCGCAGGCGGACGTTCAATGAGGCTGCAAAACTTGCGCTGGATTCGCCGGAATCGGAGTGGGCGCGGATGCGTCGTCGCTCTGTGACTCGACCAACTGCCGAGACAATTCGCCGCGCAGAGCAGCTGCGACGCCGGCGCGACAGATCAGCTGAGGAACTCGGTTTGGAGCCATCGTTCATCGCGTCGCGCGGCACGCTCGAAGCGATCGCCACCGATCGATCGCCCGCAGCGGCCTTGTTGGTTCCATGGCAACGCGAGTTGCTCGGAATACCAGCATGAAGTTGTAGCCGGCATCGGCGATGCCGGTACCGCCGAGCGTCGTTCGTTCTGCCGGGATCACCGATCCCGGCTACAAAGTGCCCGTGGCACTTCTACGGAATCACCAACGTCTGGCCGACGGTGAGGTCTTTCGGATCGCGAATGCTCTTTTTGTTTGCCTGGAGTATTTCTTTCCAGCGCTTCGGTGAATTATAAAATTTTCGCGAAATCGAAAAGAGCGTGTCGCCCGGCTGGACGACATAGGTTTGATCGTTTTTCTTCGAAGCAATTTTTTTTGAGTTCGCGTCGCCCACGTGCAATTTCTCCGGGGCACTTCGTAAAGGCGCTGTGCGCGCTTCCAGCTCTTTGTGCAGCGTGAGATTTTCATTGCGCAACCGCGCCGCTTCCGATCGGGTGATCACGGAATCGCCGGACAACATTGTGAGCGCGGCGATTTCGTCGCGTTTGATGGAATTCTTGACCTCATTTGCATGAGGCCCGTTTGGGCTCAATGCAAGACAACGCTTGAAGTGATGCAGCGCGCTGACGGGATCGTTGAGTTTATCGTCATAAAGAAGAGCGAGCTTGTAGTGCACCTCAGCAGAACGTGGACTGTCGTCGAGTGCAGCTTCATACAGGTTAATGGCTCGGGCGAAATCTCCCCTGGCCGATTTACTGTCTGCATCCTGCATCAGCTGCGCGTAGCGCGAGCTGCCTACCCGCTCGCACCCGGGTAGGCAAACGGAAAAGATTGATAGCCAAACGCAGGCCGCAGTCTTCGCTCGGAGCCGTCCGAAAGCGACATGGGACCGAACAGCAAAGTTGGCAGCGGACGACATCTTGCCAATTTGCTTACTTGTGAAGCGGTCCGCACTTCAATTCTTTTTGGTCGCAACAATAGCGGTTTTGCTTCCCGCTGCGGGGCTGACCGCGGCACTTTCCAGCGGCGTGACCTATTCGATGAACTTTGTCGATATCAATGGCAACAAACTCTCCACCGCTGACGGGCACGTAACGATCGTGGTGCTGACGAGAGCAGCTGATTGGGAGAAGGCGCGCGCGGTGGGTGACCGTGTTCCGGATCATTGTCTGGGTAACCCGAATTACCGAATGATTACCGTCATCAGTTTTATCAGCCGGTACCGGGCGATCGGACGCAAGATTGCCGCGATGGTGATAAGGCACCGAGCCAACCAGGAAGCAAAACGTCTTCAGGCGCGATATGACGCGATGAAAATTTCGCGTGACGCGCGCGCAGACATCTTCGTCTCAACCGACTTTGATGGAACGATATCGTCGCAGTTGGGCGAGCCGCCGGGAGCAAGCGATTTTTGCGTCTTTGTTTTCGGGCGCACCGGGGAATTGCTGGCCCAATGGCACGGCGTCCCCAGCGCGAAACAACTAGCCGCGGTCCTAAAAAGTTGACGCTGCAACGGTGGCGTCTCGACTCGATCTCGATGCGCCACTTGGAGCTTGACTGCTTTAAGCGTCAAGTTTGCAGCGAACCCGTCCGGCTATTCGCGGGGATTGGTTTAGACTAGTATTTCGGGACGCTGGGGTCGATGTGATCCGACCAGGCATCGATTCCGCCCTCGAGATTGCAGACGTTGTTAAAACCGCGTTGCTGGAGCAATCGCACCGCCTGCGCGCTGCGCTGGCCGCTGTGACAATGGACAACGATCGGCTGCTCGCGCTGTATCTCGTCCAGGCGTTCCCCAATTTCACGCAGCGGGATCAACTTCGCGCCATCGATCCGCGCAATTTCATATTCGAATGGCTCGCGCACATCGATTAACTCGAATGGTTCGCGCCCATCCATCTTCCGCTTCAGTTCATGCACCGACATTGCGGGAACCGGCTGCTCTTCGCGCGAGCCGCAAAACTGGTCGTAATCGATCGGCGAAAAGATTGTTGGATTTTCCCCGCAAACAGGACATCGAGGATCGCGCCGCAGATTTAGCTCTCGAAATCTAACCTTGAGCGCGTCGAAATGGAGCAGCCGTCCGATGAGCGGCTCGCCGATGCCCACGATCAGCTTGATGGTTTCAATCGCTTGCAGCATCCCGATGATACCGGGCAAAACGCCGAGCACGCCCGCCTGTGCGCAGTTCGGAACTGAATCTGGCGGCGGCGGCTCCGGAAAAAGGCAACGGTAGCATGGTCCGCCCAAGTGAGGCGCAAACACTGTCGTCTGCCCTTCGAAGCGAAATACGGACCCGTACATATTTGGCTTCCGCTCGAAAACGCAGACATCATTGGACAGATAGCGCGTTGCGAAATTATCCGACCCATCGACGACCACGTCGTATTCAGACACAATTTGAGAGGCGTTCTCGCTGGAGAAACGGCAGTTGTGCAACTCGATTCCGATCTCCGGATTCATGTCCCGCAGGCGATCCCGCGCAGATTCCAGCTTCCCACGGCCGATGTCCTTTGTGCCGTGTAGAATTTGCCGCTGCAAATTCGAGAGATCGACATGGTCGAAATCAACAATCCCAATGGTGCCCACACCGGCGGCAGCGAGATAAACGGCAGCCGGCGACCCGAGTCCACCAGCGCCGATGCACAACACGCGCGCAGCCTTTAGCCGATGTTGTCCTTCGGCCGTAACTTCCGGCATGATTAGATGGCGCGAATAGCGTTGCAGTTCTTCAGTGCTCATATGCACCGCAGCGGCGCGCCGATCGTCGATAATGCTTCCTTTCATGCCGTTATGTTATTGTAGCACAAACCTCATTTGGGTGGCACGCCGTGGAGTGACTCCGGCGAGTACTTACTCTGTCACGGCTACCGGCGTGCCAACTGGAGCGTTTTCGAAAAATCTTACCGCCATTCGTCCCGGCAAGCGAATGCACCCGTGCGAGGCGGCAAATGGTGGAACATAGCCCTGATGCATTGCGTAACCGCTTCTAAAGAACATCGCATACGGCATTCGGGCGCCATCAAAATGGGTCCCTCTCGGGCGGGGATCTTTTCGTGAATCGATATTTGATTCAACCACATTGCCGTAATCATCCACATAATCGCCAAACACAGTTGAAACATGACCGGCGTCCTTCGAGAGCACCGTGTAGTGACCCGGCGGTGTGGAAAAACCGGGTTTGCCCGTGGAAACGGTCGATTCGCCGACCAAGGTTCTGCTTTTGTAAAAGTAAGCCTTTTGTTCGCCGATATGCACGACGATCTTCGGAGAACCGGAAGCACCCTCGTCATCCCACCAGCCTGTCGGAGTGGCACGCGGAAAAGGACCCTCTGGAAGCGTTTCGCAGCTGCAAATAACCAGCGCAACAAGACTCGCGCCGGCAGCTTGGAATAAAAGGCGAGCGTCCATGGAAGCCGATACTTATGCGCGGTGGTCAGGCCACTTCAACTTGAAAGTCGAATTCAAACGGCCTCCCGGTCGCCTCATGAAGCAACCCGCAACAGGCGGCTCCCATCGCGAACAGCAACAGGAGAACACGCTAGCAACAGTGCAGCGTGTTTTGCAGAAGCCGCTGGTCGAGATTTAAGCAAGTCGGCCGCGCCGGATCAAAATGGCGACGGCGTCGGCGCCTCGCGAGATTGCTGAAATCGACGGCATCCCGATAGCCGCTCCTGGTTGCGGAGCGTAGCCTTCGCGCCGCTGATCAGAGAGGGACGTTTGACGCTTCACATGGGCGGAAATACGCTCAGGATATGACGACAGTGCAACCGCCGATTAATCTAAAAAACTGGATCGAAGAGAACGCCGACAAATTCAAGCCACCGGTGAGCAACCGTTATCTTTATGATGGGCGTGATTTTTTCGTGATGGTCATCAAGGGGCCGAACGCGCGGAACGATTTTCACCTCGTCGATTCG
>Ga0209056_10002856_pt1 | contig 18513 bp, 15 predicted proteins | sample GraSoiAngelo_114_FD_185876 | JGI IMG/M metagenome (GOLD analysis project Ga0209056, IMG submission 185876) | Grasslands soil microbial communities from the Angelo Coastal Reserve, California, USA - 14_0903_13_40cm (SPAdes) (version 2) | ecosystem: Environmental > Terrestrial > Soil > Grasslands... | reverse complement strand
GGCCGCCACAATCCAGATGTGCTGCGGATGCTTCGGATCGGCATAACCTTCATTATCTTCGCGATAGATCGCGCGCGTGATCACGCGGATGTCGCTCTCGTGCTCCCGTTCGGGCTCCGCTTTTTTTGCGGTCGCATCACTTGCGCTCTTCGGTGTTGGCTTTGTCTTATTCGCACTTCTCCCGGCCGTACGCGGTGACTGGGAGTTTTCGTTGATCGCTTTCTTTAATTCCTCTTCTTTGCGCTTTTTCTTTTCCTGTTTGGCGAGATCGTCTGCGTTTGTCTCGCTCGTGAACGCGATCGTTTTGCCATCCGGCGCCCAGACCGGGTTGCCGGCTCCTTTCGGCAGATCGGTAAAAGAAAATGAATCGCCGCCCGCCATCGGCAAGATCGACAATTGAGGCGGATCCGGCTTGCCGTCCTTTTCTGTGGCGCGCAAGAAGAGCAAAAATTTTCCGTCCGGCGACCAGCGCGGCGCTGTGTCGTGATCGCCTTTTGTCAATTGATGAGGCTCCTCGCCGCCCGTGACGGACACAGACCAGATCAAGGTGTTATAGCCTTCCTTTTTTTCATTGACTGTGACGCGCACAAACGCAACGCGCATTCCATCCGGCGAAATTTGCGGATCGCCGATCCAAACAAAATCGAACAGATCTTTTTCGGTGATGTTGCGGTTCTCTGCTGAGGCGACGGTCGTTGCAGCAACTAAAACAGAAAAATAAATCGCAAATCTATTCATAAGCTTTGTTGAAGATTAGGATGCCGCCGACAAGGATTCGGATTCAGAATTAGATGTCGATCTTAACGTTCCCCGGAGCTCACATGTGTTCGATCACGTTGTCGCCGAACTCCGAACATTTGATTTCCGTCGCGCCCTCCATCAAACGCGCGAAGTCGTAAGTGACGCGCTTGCTTGCGATCGCGCCGTTTAATCCTTTCAAAATCAGATCGGCGGCTTCCGTCCAGCCCATATAGCGGAACATCATTTCGCCCGAGAGAATCACCGAGCCAGGATTTACCTTGTCCTTGTTTGCGTACTTCGGCGCGGTGCCATGGGTCGCCTCGAAAACCGCGTGGCCGGTGATGTAATTGATGTTTCCACCGGGCGCGATGCCGATTCCGCCCACCTGCGCGGCAAGCGCGTCGCTCAAGTAATCGCCGTTTAGATTTAGCGTTGCGATTACGTCGAAATCTTCCGGCCGCAGCAGCACCTGTTGAAGCGTGATATCGGCGATCGCGTCCTTGATCACGATGCCCGCGCCCGGTTTGCCCATGGGAATTTTGCACCATGGGCCGCCGTCGATTTCGTCCGCGCCGAAATATTGCTTCGCAATCTCATATCCCCAATCGCGAAACGCGCCCTCGGTAAACTTCATGATGTTGCCTTTGTGGACGAGCGTTACGCTTTTGCGGTGGTTCTTGATCGCGTAGGAAATCGCGCTGTGAATCAAGCGTACGCTGCCCGCGCGGCTGACCGGTTTAATGCCGATCCCCACGCAAACATCGTCGCCTTCCGACGCGCCGACTTTTTTCCAGAAATCGGCCGCCTTCTGCCTGGTGCCAAAGCGAATTTTATCGAACTGCTTCGGAAATTCTTTCTGGAAAAAATCGAGAATCTTTTGCGCTTCAGGTGTGCCCGCGGCGTATTCGATCCCCGCATAAATGTCTTCCGTGTTTTCCCGGAAGATCACCATATTCACTTTCTCCGGATGCTTGATGGGCGAGGGGACGCCTTTGAAGTACTGCACCGGCCGCAGGCATACGAAAAGATCGAGAAGCTGACGGAGCGCCACATTGAGCGAACGAATGCCGCCGCCTACCGGCGTTGTCAGCGGCCCTTTGATGCCAACCAGAAATTCGCGGAACGCTTCCACTGTGTCATCAGGCAGCCATTCGTCGAATTTGTCTTTTGCCGTCTGACCCGCGAATATCTCAAACCACGCGATCTTTTTTTTTCCGCCGTACGCTTTTTCGATCGCTGCATCAAACACACGAACGCTGGCTGCCCAGATATCCGGCCCCGTGCCGTCCCCACGGATGAATGGAATGACCGGCTGATCCGGCACGTGGAGGGTTCCTTTGTCGATCGAAATCTTCTCGCCCGATGGCGGCGTGACGTTTTTATACGGCATAGGGCGCAACTGTAGAGGTGGCTGTCCTCAGCCGCAACGTTGTAGATAGGACGCGTGATGCGAGTTGTCAGAGAGAAATCACAAGACCCGTGAAAGCCAATCCTGCGCCGTTGAGCGATTGACTTGCTAACAGCAATTGCAATGCTCTTTGCAGTGACACGTAGCCAGATCGAGAAGGCAATCGAACGCAACCAGCCTCTTGTGATCTAAATAGCCGATGGGATTTCACGACGTGCCGCATCGGGATTTCTGCCGCTTTTGACGATGAGCGGGCTACGGCAATCGGGCAACGGCGCCGTATCGAACATCTGAAAACTGGTGGAGAGTTTCAGATCGCAATCGACGTACCGATTGCCGGGTAAGCGCTGCTAGAGACCTGATGACGGGGGCTGTTCGGGGGAAACAGGCACTTCGTTACTTGGATTGATCGTATTGATTATCCGCGGTTCAACGAAAGCGTTCGCCACTGGGCAGGGTCGGGACGCGGCTGCCACGATGCAATCGCGCAGTAAAGGTGCCGCCGCTATGGCAGCGTCCGCAATTTCTCTGGCCGCTGAAGGATGCGCGGCGATTGCCGCTCGAATGATACAGTCAGCCGCTTCACAGGAAAGTTCTTTACTGGCCGGCTGCTTGAAATCCTTAACATCTGTGCGGCTAATTCTGCTAACCGTGAGAGCGGCGACGACAATCTGTGGCGCGAGATCAGGTCGAGCCCTGACCGCCGCCGATACGTAGTCACACACCTGGCTTGGAGTCGATCGGACAAAAAGCGAATCGAGCGCCCGCAAAAATTGGTCTGGTGTAGCTGTCTGTACGCTATTGGCGCCTGCCACCGTGACGGCACGCATCAAGGCATCGTTACCGCTTACGCCGACAGATCTACGCTGATTTTGGAGTGTTTGGTCGATTAAATGTGCGCTCGGCAGGCGCCGAAAGTCTTTTATGAGTGGCGAAGTGAGTACCTTATTAAGGTCGACATCGACGGGGTCTTCCAACCTGTTAGCAATTGGGTCAAAAGTCAGCTGTTGGCCGGCTCCAACAAAAACCGATTGTCCCACGCTATCTAAAGAGATGCACGCACCTCCTTCGAGGACGGTAAACGTGGTCGTTCCATTGGGATTAACGTTGCCCAGCACTGTGGTGCCTGTGATCGCCGCCGTGACGGGCCCCATCTTGACTTTCGCGCCGCCGGATTTTTTTGGCACGTACAGCAAAAATTGACCGCTGCTCAAATCAATCGTTCGCGCCCCTTTACCGACACTGAAGATCGTCTTCTCGCCGAGACGCGTGATCGTTTGATCCTTAAACGTCAGCTCACTCCGGGACTGGACACCGGTCTGCACCGCCGTCCCTTGGCGAACGTTATCATTTACCGCAGCCGGATGCGGCGATGCATTCGATGGGAGTAGCTTAACGTCCTGGATGACCTGGGTGACCTTGGCTTCTTTGAGCTCGTCGGCACTGACCTGGTTTGGGAGCCAAATCGCAAGCGCAAATGCAAACGCCGCGATTGGCAAAATGATCCGGAGTTGGATATTCATGATCGCCTTTGTATTACGTTCTGCATTAGTTGTTAAGCTTTTTTTAGCTTTTTCCGTCCGCCGCAGGCCGGTGCCCCGATTGGCGCTCGAGTGATGCAGTCAATTCCCTCACAGGAAATTTGTTTACCCGGAGATCGCCGCGGTGACTGGCCCCATTTTGACCTTCGCGCCACCGGATTTCTTCGGCACATAAAGCAAAATTTGGCCGCTGCCCAGATCAATGGTTCGTGCCCCTTGGCCCACACTGAAGATCGTCTTCCCGCCGAGACGCGTGATCGTTTGATCCTTAAAAGTCAGCTCACTCCGGGACTGGACACCGGTCTGCACCGCCGTACCCTGGTGAACATTATCGTTTACTACAGCCGGACGCGGTGATGCATCCGATGGGAGAATTCGAACGTCCTGGATGACTTGAGTCACCTTCGCTTGTCTGACCTCGTCTGCGCTGACCTCGTTTGGGAACCAAATCGCCAACGCAAAGGTGAGCGAGGCGACCGCTAAAATGATCCGAAATTGGATATGCATGGTGCGTTTTATACTATGTTCTGGGCTATATGCTAAATGTTTTTTAGCGCGGTTTATTCTTGCCGCGCAACCAGCAGGGGTGCGATAAGTGCGCGCTCTTCCGGGAGGAGATGTTCCGCTCCGAGGTTGCGCGCATCGCCGCGCGCGCCTTCTTTGTAGCCATTCATGCCCAGGATGGCTGCGCGAACCGCGAGCGCGCCCGGCGGTTCAGAGCCTGTTGCCCTCACGCTGCGGAATGCCGCCAGAGCCTTCTCTTTTCGTCCCAGGCGAAGACGCGCCAGCCCCAGGGTTGCTCGCGCTGCCCAGTTCCACGGCTCTTGGGCGACAAGAACCTGAGCTTCTCGCTCCGCTGCTTCAGCCGTACCATTGGATGCGCCGAGCAACAATCGCAGGTAAGCATCTTGATTTCGCGCCGCCGCATCGTTTGGCCATAGCTGGACAATCTCCGCTGCCACAGTTTGCGCTTCAGCGGTGTGGCCAGACGCTAACGCCGCGCGCAGCCTGCCGACGAATGCTCCATGATTTTTGGGTGCGAGTCTGATCGCCTCGGAGTAGGCTCTATCAGCGACGTCGTTGGCTTGATTCTGCTCAGCGTATGAGGCCAGCGCGAGTAATTTCTCCGCAGTGCCGGCGGCCTCCAGAGCGCGCTGCCATTCGTTTGTTGCAGCAGTTGCCTCGCCCAGGCGCGTTCGCGCGACAGCGAGATACATATGTTGAAAAACCGGCTCGAGCGGAAAGCGTTCACTGCTCAATACCTGCTTCACCTCATTCCAACGCTCGAGTGCGGCGAGAGCATCAACGTGTCGCAAATAAAGATCCTGGCGCGGTAACGCGCGATCCAGCGGCAGCACCTGTAAAGTTTTGTCGGCGCGACCCACGCTGTTGAGCCACGCGGCCAGGGCGGCGAGCGTTTCATCGTCGCCACCGCCAAAGCGCTCGACTGCGTCCGTGACATATTGACTTGCAAGCGCTGGATCGTGCTGGGCACGAAGTCCAAGCGCCAGTAACTGATGGTAAGGGCGCGCATCGGGATGCTTTTCCAGAGCATCCGCCACTTCTACTGGTCCCATTGTGGTTGCAGCTTGCGTAGCGGCTCCGGCGCCAAGCGAAAAAGGAGTCTGTTCGCCAGTTAAGGGCGAGGGCGCTCGCGACTGCTGCTGCGCGAGGAAAACGAGCGCGTCGAGAGACGTCGGATTGGTCCAATCCCGCGCGAGCTTCGCGATGCTCTCCCATGCCTTTGCATAAGGAGGCGAGCTCGCCTTGGTCATGGAGAGAACAAGGACAGCGCCTGCAAGCAATTCATTCGGCTTCGCACGCGGATCGGTTGTTGCCCGCTGCGTGTAATCCAGAGCAAGAACGCCGTCTTGACGTCGAGCAGCAAGTTGGGCGGCAAGCAGGAGGTCACCTGGCGCAGGCCCACCTTTTTGCGACAAAAGCAGATCGACTTGCGGCATCGCAACTGGCAGTTCACCGGCCACAAGTGCAGCCGCAGCATAGTCACGGCGGTCTTCGATGGTAAGGCGATGTTCCTCGTCCAGTTTCTTCCACCACTCCAGCGCTGCTGTGCCTTGACCCGTGCGGGACGCCAACCGCGCAATGGCCCGCCACGATTCCGGTTCGGTCGGACGCAGCAGGTACGCGTCGCGCGCTTTCGCGTTGGCCTCGCGCCATTTCTTTTGCTCGATTAGAGGGAACGCCTCCCGCGCGAGCCGACGCGACTGCCACGCCTTGATTGCTCCGCCAATCGGCGGTGCAACGAAGTAGAGCGCCAGAACGACTGCCGCCGTCGCCGGAATCGCCACAAAGAGTAACAGCCTGAGCCGTCGCGCTCGACGCTCTTCGGGCGGAATCAGGTCGAGATCCTTGTTTGTTTGCGACGGGACATGACGACCGCCTAGCCACAAGAGACGTTTACTATGGCGTCGCTTAATATGCAACGCGACCCTCCGGGCGCATGTCTGCGCTAAGAATTACTGCGCCTGCGGCGAAATTTCGCCATCGTCTTCGGAGAAGCCGATCGTCCTTCGTGGCGCTCAAAGGTGGAATGCGTGTCCTCAACGCGTTGGCAAACAGCTGGTCTGGTTAGGTGCGCCGCAAACGCACAGAGCGAATCAATCGCCGCCGCTGATGCCAACCCAGCCCAAGGACACCGAGTAGCCCACTCACGACCGTCGCAGGCTCAGGGACTGCCGTGCCATTCAGTTGGATGTTGTCGATGATGGTCTGGAGATTGTTGCCTTGTGACATTCCCCCGTTGAAAGTCAGACGCAAGACGAGCGTTGGCTGGTTATTAGCCCCCGGAGGGACGGCGAAAGTTATGATTTGTGCCCCGCCTGTTACAATTGGCTGCGAGCCGACGATGGTTTCTACTCCGTTAACGAAATATGAAAGCTGCACGGTGTCGAACCCGTTGCCTGCCGTATCAATCGCAAAGCTCAACGACATGGCCTGAAAGAAAGTCGCATCGACAGCAAACTGAATATAACTGCCATTATCCACTGGGGTTGTTCTAAAACCGACCGCCAAGCCTGGATCAGCGGTGTCGATATCACCAGGAGTTCTATTAAGCAGTAGCCCGTCAGCGCTTGCGAAAACTGTGGCAGTGGTCGTGATTGTCGTAAGCACTATTCCGGCGCCCGGATTAAAATCCGGCGGACCAACAACATCGGACGTAAAATCCACAGCGCCGCCTAACGTCCCGTCTTCAAAATTAAAATAAACCAGTACCGTCGCATTCGCTCTCGGGACAAGAGCAACCATGAACATGAACACGCCCGCCACTGCGGCGAAGAGCGAACGAAATGTGCATGAGGGGAAAACTCGTTTTTGCAATTTCATAACTGTTGTTTCTTTAGCGATTGCTATCGCGCGAACTGTTGCTCCCGCGCTCTTCTATCAGTCCTCTCTGGCATGGCAAGACTTTTTAAGATTTTTTTTCATATCGGTTATCGGGGCGCCTGGCGGCCCCCGGTCGAGTAACTACACGCTTTACGGTGTCTTTCTCTTACACGGGCAGGCTTGTTGCCGGTTCCCTTGAATTCGATCTGGACTTCTTGAAACTCGGCGGCCCCCACGTTTTCAGCAGCGTGCGTCGTCGCCTTGATCTGACGTTCTTCGATTTTTCCGTCAGGGTAAGTGAACCTGATTGTGCCATCGGTCAGAAAATAAACGACGTTAGCCGGATGCGAATGCATACCGATTTTCTCTCCAGGTTTGACTCGAACGCCGAGCACGCGGACTCGCTCGTTCTCAAGCAGGACTTTGTGAGTCTCCGGCGACACTTCACTACGTCCTGGGCCATAGCCGACAACGCGGTAACGAGTAGGAATAAGGTTGCGACCGGCACTTCCGCGAGCACGCGATGCGAGCTTTTCATAAATTTCTCTTCTGTTTTGTTGCTCCAGAAGCTTCCACCGCGCTTCGAAATCCTCCTGGGTTTTCTCGAAGACTGCAAATGGCTGATGATGTTACTCGCTGGTCCAAAGCGAATCATTGATCGTTTCTTCGCGGATCGCTCGGTCCCGGGTTTACTAACACGACGTCGCGGACTAGTTCGCCAAAGCGAGATTCCGCGGCCGCCGCCGGCATTTGCCCACCGCTCATGAACACGACTTCCATCACCTGCTGGCCCAGATGTCGCCGCCCTTCGAGAACCGCACGAATGCGCTCGTCGCGCGTCCATGTTGAATGGGCCGCCGCCATCTGTGGCAGTTTGGAGCCGGCACCAGAACGGCTCGGCGCACGGTCTTCCCACAAGCAATAGAACGCGTGTGCAACCTGCTGGCCAGAATTATCAGGTGTGTCATGACGAAATTCGAAATGGCGAAATGGCAGAGCAAATGAGCTGGTAACTGGATAATCGCGTACTCCGGTGTCCGCCACCTGGTTCCAGCCGATCGCAGGCAAACAGACATCTGGCCGGTGTAAGTTGGCCAGAAGCGCGCTGTTTCGGCCGGGGTTCCAGCGAAAAAGATATAGAAGACAAGTGATCGTTTTGGAACTCGAGGGAGGCGATGTGGCCGGCGAACTGGCGGGCAACGTCCAGGAAGCTCCATGTCCTTGATCGAAACGAAGCTGGCGGCGCACTTCTTCGTCAATCTTAAGTTCACGAAAATTGAGAGCGGCCGCCGGCCATTGCACGTTCCAACCGGTGGTCGTGACAAGATTGCTCTCGTGTGCGCGGTACCAAAGATGGGCGCCGAGCTCGACCGCAACAATCCAGCAAAGCGCCAAAACAAGCCAGGAGGCAGGAACGATGAAAGTTGAATTGCGGATTGCGGATTGCGGATCGCGGAATGGTGATGAGGCCTGATTTCTGACCACTGACCAGTGACCGCTGACCTCTGTCTTCTTCCTGCCTAGCAGTGCCGTGAGAAGCAATGTGCCAACGAAAACAAGACCGACGATGGTATAACCAGCGAGGCTGTGCCAACGGTTGACTTCTGAGATATTTTCCGTGGCCGCGATCCAGACGAGAAAAACCGCGCGACAGAAATTGCCAGTGAGCGCGATCGCGACTGCACCCGCAACAAGCATGAATCGGCGCAAGATCGACAATCGTGTTAGTTTGCCGAAAAGCAGACCGATCATCAGCGCGGTTTGCAACGAACGCACACCGCTGCACGCTTCGTTTACGCCGACAAGTCCGCTGCTCACCCGGATGAGGTTTCCCTCCAGTTGCGTAGGAATTCCAAACAGCGTGACCGTCTCCGCGGCCACGGCGGCGACCGCGCGCATCAGACCCTGGATGATGGGAACTTCGATTGGCGTGACCCACGGAACCGCGACGAAAAAGAATGCGATCGGAAAGGCGAAATGGCGGAGCCACCGGTTTCCGCCCGCCGACCATATGCATAAGAGGGTCAGCGCCGCGACCGAAGCCGTGTGGATCCAACCGAGCGGTCGCCATTCTGGCGTTCCGATTTCAAAAAGACGAATCGGCAAAAGGAGAAGGAACGCGGGAACGCCGATGAGAATCCAAGGGAGAAGCGTTTTGCGCGGTGGAGACGGCTCAGGCCGATCTTGCCAGCGGAGCCAAAAAAGATAGAGGCCGAAAAAGGGAACGAACCACCCAAAGTGGTATTGCTCGTTGACGGACCATTCGCCGCTAAGTTGTTTGCAAAGAAGAAACCAAAGCGCCGTCAGCACGAGGAGAGCCACGATCGTCCGGGCAGACCAGTTTTTCAGAAGAGTTGATCCCGTCGATGGGGCCGATCGCTCGGCGGCAACTGATTGCACGGAGGGACAGTTCATCAAATCTCAATGCAAAGCGAACGTGGAATGGTTCTGCTGGAAGGACGGGCTTGCTCCGCCACCGTAGCGGCTTTGGCGCGCAGGAGGCTGCCCGTCCGGGGATAGTGGAACGATTTCCGGTTTCCATTCGATATTCGAGTTTGGATGTTGGATGTTTGGTTAATGACTGCGACCCGCCAAATTCTCGGCGTCAGGTTCTTCAACGGCGATGTTGATGAAGCGGTCGCCTCGATGGTTCGGCATGGTGGTTTTCTCGTCGCCCCATCCGGGACCTGTTTAGCTCGGCTGCGTGACGACGAGCCGTATCGGCGGGCAATGCTCGCGGCCGACCTGGCGATCGGGGATAGCGGCTTGATGATCGTCATGTGGCGATTGTTGCGAGGTGAAAAAGTGCCGCGCATTTCCGGTCTTAAATATCTGAAACGACTGCTCGCAAAGCTGAAAGACGGACGGACAACAGAAATTTTCTGGGTTTTGCCCAACGAACGCGCGCGACGGAAATTGCTGGATTGGTCGCACCGCGAAGCTTTTGCGGTCAAGATCGACAACTGTTATGTCGCACCGCATTACGGATTGGAAATCGAAGATCGACATCTTCTGGCGCTCATTGAGGGCCGCCGTCCGGCGCATGTGCTGATTGCGGTCGGCGCTGGGCCTCAGGAAAAATTGGGATATTATCTTCGTGAAAATTTATCTTATCGGCCAGCGATCCATTGCACCGGCGCAGCGCTTGGCTTCATCACAGGCGATCAGATTATGATTCCCGATTGGGCGGACCACTTTTACCTCGGCTGGTTTTTACGATTAATTGAGCAGCCGCAAATTTTGATTCCACGCCTGACACGCGCGTTTGAAGTCCCGTGGCTGATCTGGAAATATGGCGAGAATCTGCCGCCGCTGGGGCGTAGATCAGAGATCGAAGCGTGACAATTTTCCCTGGATGGTGAAACCGCTGCTCGCGCGCGGTCTCTACCGTCGCGCTACGATGTTAATTGCAGCTCGTATCATGCGGCGATTTTTCCCCGGGTGGCTTTTTCCCATGGTCGCTCAGCTACGCGTTTTCATGCTCCTTTTTGGTTCGATCGTTTTCGCGGCCACGAGCCAGGCGAACGCAGAATCACAGCGATATAAGACCGCAGCGTCAGCAGTCCTTGAATCTCCTGCTCCGAAAGGAGGCTTGAATCTCGCTGTTGGGAATCGCGGCCTCGAGTCACTCTCGTTCAACGGCCAATCATTTCTCGATTCGCCTCGAAGCGGAGAGTTGCGGCTGGACAAATCCGTTCTTGGCGCGGCGATTGACGCGCTTCTCTCTCACACGTTGTCACCCATTCCGACGCCGAACAAACAGACGGATGCAGTCGATCTGGTTTATACATGGGGATGCGTCTCGTGCGTTTACGGCAAGCAAGGCGACAAAATGACAATGCGAATTGAGATTTCGAATGCGGGTGCGAAAGAGATCGATGAGCTCTCGCTTCGTTTGATGGATTTAAATTTCCCCGGCGTTCCGGGAGGGGGCACACTTGAGGCGGGAATGTTTGGCTTCGGCTTCAAGGATACCGCGAGTACTTTACACCAATATCCCTCGGTTCCCTCAGTTGCCGATCCACAGTTTGTCGTGCCAATTGTCCGGGCGGATTACGGCACCGGCGCGCTCAACTTTTGCAGCGATGATCTGGAATGTTCCGTAGGCGTGCCGCATGCGCCGAATTCTCTGGCAAGAACCACCTATCCATTCGTAATTACTTGCCCCGACATTAAGCCGCGCGCATCGAAAACGTTTAATGTTTCGCTGCGCTTCGGGCCGGAAGGTTCGCGCGTGCAGAATCTGTCGGGCGACGTTCTGGAGCGGTACGTCAAGAAGTATCCCTTCCAAATAAACTGGAACGATCGCCGCCCAATTGGCGCGATTTACCTGGCCAGCTCAGGCATCAACGTCCCAACCAATCCGCGCCGCTGGATCATGAATGAAGGCAAGATCGATATCACAACCGACGCAGGCAAAGGCGCGTTTCGCACCGCGCTGCTCAAACTGGCGGATAATAGCGTCAAAGTGTTAAAGGACGCCAACGCGCAGGGAATGATCACATGGGACCCTGAAGGGCAGGAGTTTTTGCGGTCGTGCTATTACGGCGACCCGCGCCTCACGCCGGTTCTCGCGCCCGAAACCGAGTTCAAGGACGATCGGGGAATGACCGCCATCGACGAATACTTCGAAAAATTCCGCGCGGCGGGGCTTAAAGTGGGAGTATGCCTTCGTCCGCAGCAGATCGCGATAATCGATGGCAAGCCGGTGCAAGGCCCAGCTGATAATCAACACGCAGCGAAGATTGTCAAAGACAAGCTCGCTTATGCCAAAAAGCGGTGGGGCTGCACGCTCTTTTACATCGATTCAACGGTCGTCGTTACAGGAGAATCCCTCGATCCCGATGTTTTCAAGGCTCTCGCCGACGCGTATCCCGATGTTCTGCTGATTCCCGAAAACGAGTCGATGCGTTACTTTGCCTACTCAGCGCCGCTTAATTCCTATATGCATCACAAGGTAACCTCTACGCCGGTCGGTGCACGGCTTGTTTACCCAAACGCGTTTAGCGTGCTGATGGCGCCTGATGGCGATCGGCCTCAGGATCACGACGCGCTAGTCGCCGCCGTGCGCACCGGCGACATCCTCCTTTTCAATGGCTGGTATCACAACGACGGAGTTACAAAAATCAAAAAGCTCTACGAAGAAGCGACCGCGAAACGGCCGGTTGGACCTTGAAAGCGATGGCGCTTGGGCACCGACTTTCGCCGCCTTGATAACACAGATGGGAACCTCGATTCCAATTGGCCGGGAGGACAGGGCGCCGGCCATCTGCTTCGTAGTGGCGGCAAAGGACCTCGGACTTCATGCCGACATGGCGGCTGTAGCCGCCTTGGCCGTCCGCCGGCTCCATCCGCGTGCACGCATAGTCGTCGCCACCGACGAACCGACGGCGCAGGCCATCGAGCGGCGTGGCCACGCTTTGCGCGAAATCGCAAGCGACGTCATTGTTTATGTAACTGGGAATAACGACCGGCGGATCAGTAGCCGTCACATCAAAACGGTTTTGCGCCAGCTGGTCAAAGGCGACTATCTCTATCTGGATTCAGACGCGATTGCAGTGCAGCCCCTCGACCGAGGCTGGCCCGAAGGAGGCGATCTGGCGTTGGCCCGCGACTGGAACCCGGGCGGTATTTCAGCGGACGAGTTACCCCAGGTTGCAATGCTGCGAGCGGAGCTGGGATGGCACTTCCAAGCTGAACGCTACTTTAACGGTGGTGTAATCTTTGTTCGTGACACCCCGGCAGCACACGCTTTTTACGAAGAGTGGCATCGCCGTTGGCAACAGGCGCTGTCGGTTGGATTTTGGCTGGATCAACCGGCTCTAAACAGCGTGCTAGCTACCGGGATCGCTAAGGTGGCAATCCTGCCCGACGGGGATAACTGTGCCATGCATTCCACCACGATGCTACGTGGCCGAGTGCGTGTCTTTCATTTCTGGACCGGCGCGCACGGAGACGAAATTCCCATGGGCACGCTCCTGGGTCACCTCGTCGCCCGGTTTCAGCGGGACGGCGAATTGGATGGAGAAGCCATCAGGCGCGCTGCGCGTGACAATTTTCCCTGGATGGTGAAACCACTGCTCGCGCGCGGTCTCTACTGTCGCGCTACGATGTTAATTGCAGCTCGTGTCATGCGGCGATTTTTCCCCGGGTGGCTTTTTCGCATGGTTGCTCAGCTACGGGTTTTCATTCTACGCCGGTTGCCAGGTCTCATCGCGCGATATCGGCGGAAGATGCTGCCGCTAAAATAGAAATCAGAGATCGGAGATCAGTAATCAGAAGTCAGAGGTCAGGTGGCGGGATTCCCGCGCACAAACGTGCTCGGCGCGACGTTTTCAAACACTACGCTCCCTGCTGAAACGATGGCGCCAGAGCCGATCTCGACGCCGGGTGCGATAAAACTGGCGGCGGCGATCCAACTGCCTTCACAAACCGTAATCGGCGCAACCTGCAGTTTGAAATCTTCCCGTCGAAAATCATGGCTGCCAGTGCAAAGATATGTGCGCTGACTGATGCAAACATTCGATTCGATGGTCACTGGCGCGAGCGTGAGGATGCCGACGTCTTCACCAATCCAGACGTGGTCGCCGATTGTCAGCCGCCACGGAAATGAGATGTTTACATTTGCGCGGATGACCACAGCGCGGCCGATTTTTGCGCCGAACGCGCGCAGCAGTGCGCAACGAAGAGCTGACGGCCATGGAAGCGCGTTTTGGAAAAAGAGAAAACGGACAAGCGTCCAAACGGCTTCTTTCCACCGTGGCGCACCACGATCAAAATCGCTGTTATCGTAAATGCTCAGATCCATCGCGCCAATAGCTATCACTGGGTGAGCCGCAAGGCGATGCTTAAACCATCATATCGATGAATGCCGCTCTCGAAATCGTCATCGAAGCCGGAGACATCGAGCGGCATTACTCACCCAAGCTGTTCTGGTACGCGAGCTATTTTATTTTCTTGTGCGGCGTGACGCACTGGTCGCCACAGGCAAACGGTGATCGAGATTTTAGGGCTGTCTCAGAGCCATTTCTAAACTAAGTTCGCTTCTAATCCTGACCAATCGCCTTGCCTCCGTTCCTCCATAACGTTTCCGATCTGATCCGGCGCGTTCTTTTCCTCGCCCGTCCTTACGGGCGAAAGAAGCTGGCATTGGTGTTCCTCCTCTCGCTGGCTCAGGGGATTTTCCAGGTGATCGGCGTCACCTCGATCTTTCCTTTTCTAGCCATCGCGTCCGATCCCGAGCGGATCCGCCACTCGCAATTCGGCGTGCGCTTTCTTGCGCTACTGCCGCCTATGAGTAATCGGGAACTGCTCATAACAGCCGGTGTTATCGCCATCGCTGCACTCCTTCTTTCGAACGCCATTAACTTGCTGGCCGAATATGCGCGCACCCGTTACGCGAATAGTTTCGCTCACTGGCTGCGCGTCCGGCTCTTGCGTAGAATGGCTGCGCAGCCGTACGGCTATTTCCTCCAACGCAATTCCGGCGACCTGCTTAGAAAAGTAATGGGCGACGTGGGGAATTACACCGGCGGTGTTCTGCTTCCACTGCTGGATAGCATAGCGCGTGCTCTAACCGCGGCACTCCTGCTCGTCACGCTTTTTCTCGTCCAACCCGTCATCGCCTTCTTCGCTGCACTGGGGCTCGGCGCGTTTTATTTCACTATTTTTCGTCTCCTTGCGCGGAAACGCCAGGAAGTTAACGAAGGTTTCCGGGCTGCTTTCGGTGGATCGTACCGCGACGCACAGCAGATGCTTGGCGGGATCAAACCGATCAAAGTGCATCGGGCCGAGGAACACTTTCTGAGCCGGTTCGCCGGCCACTCCGCCGTCGTCGCGCAAATGTCTTCTCGGGTTCCCATTATCGCCAATAGCACTCGTTACCTTATAGAACCACTCGCGTTTGGCGGGCTCGTCCTTGCCGTCGTAGTGCTGGCAGTCCGAGGACGCGATTTTTCCGACATCCTTCCAAACCTTGGCGTCATGGCGGTAGCCGGTTACCGGCTGCTTCCAAGTCTGCAGCTCCTTTATGGCCAGGTGACGCAGTTAACCTCAATGCGGTATTCGCTGGACGAGGTCTTCGAGGAATTTGCTGCTGCGGAACAAGACGAAAAATCGGGCAATGTCGAAACTTCCCTCGGGAGACCACGCTCGATTGCGTGGCACGACGCGGTCACGCTGGATACCGTTTCTTTCGTTTATCAGGGTACTGATCGGCCCGTCCTGGATCGCTTCTCGATCACAATTCAAAAGAACATGTCGATCGGCTTCATTGGTCCCACCGGTTCCGGCAAATCAACTTTAATCGACCTCCTGCTTGGATTGCACCGGCCGACGAGCGGACGAGTCCTCATTGACGGCCAGCCGCTTACTCCCGAACTGATCCCGTCGTGGCAGGCTACGATCGGCTATGTCCCACAGGAAATTTTTCTTATCGACGACACCATCGCTCGCAATATCGCGCTCGGAGTGCCGGACAACGAGATCGACAACGCGCGCCTGCGAGAGGTCTGTGCCATGGCTCAGATCCTGGACTTTATCGAAACCGAGCTGCGGGACGGATTTCAGACTACCGCGGGAGAGCGCGGTGTCCGCCTGTCTGGGGGAGAACGCCAGCGTCTCGGCCTGGCCCGAGCCCTTTATCACCGGCCTTCGCTGCTTCTTCTGGACGAAGCGACCAGCTCGCTTGATATCGCGACGGAAGCAAAGTTGATCGAAGCGTTGCGGCAGCTATCGGGCAAACTCACTATTGTCACCGTTGCTCACCGCCTGAGCACGGTGGCTGGCTGCGACAAGCTGGTTGATCTGAGTAATGAAACCGCCGCTGTGGCGAACCTGCGAAGTGAATGCCGCTGAGCAGACGTTCGCGACCAGGGAAAATGGCGTACCCAACCCGTTGCATCACGACGGGCACGTGGACACGCCGCAAGAGGTTGCCCACATATTGGAAGACTTGGTTGCCAGTGGGCTCGCGCGCGATGCCCAAACCATTGGGATCGAACCGGATTCGTGCTGATGAGTTTATACAAATCTACGGCAAAGATATTTGACCATAGGAGATTACTGGCAATTCACATCTGAATCATGAATCAGGACTTTAACCCATTAAAATCTAAACAGCTCTTTGCCCATCCTGAAAGGCTGAGCAAAGAGTCTGCTTGGAATGAGCACGTTCCATTTGCCATGCTTCTGGTAGAGTTGCAACGCCCGCGCGTTATTGTGGAGCTGGGAACGCATTGCGGTGTTTCTTATTGCGCTTTCTGCCAGGCTGTCAGGGAAACCGGGGCTGGAGCCAGCTGTTATGCCGTTGACACTTGGGCTGGTGATGGTCATACCGGGCCTTACGGCGGTGACGTTTATCAGAACTTAAAAGCGCATCACAAGCAGTATGAATCTTTCTCACAACTGTTGCGCATGACGTTTGATGAAGCTCTTCAGCAGGCTCCAGATGAGTCAGTGGATTTGCTTCACATAGACGGCCTGCATACATACGAAGCCGTGAAACGAGACTACAATACTTGGCTACCTAAGATGAGCGAAAGAGGCATAATCCTTTTCCATGACACTGTCGTTACTGAACGGGGTTTTGGCGTCCACCAATTGTGGAGGGAACTGACTCCGAGTTTTCCACATTTCAACTTTGAACATGGCTGTGGCCTTGGTGTTCTCGCGGTCGGCAAAGACCAGCCGGAAGCGGTTATAAACTTCTTGCAAACGGCCAATGCAAATGCCTCTACGACCCGTGAATTGTTTTCTTCTTTGGGACGCCGGGTTCAAGCCGAAATCGTGCTTGCTGACATGGGCGAAGAGAAGAGGGTGCTATCGCCCTTGAAAATAACTTGTCGCAACCTTTGTAAACTGCTTCTGCTCAGATCTGGGTTCCTACGGAAATCATGAAGTGAGCTCAGCCGTCTGTAAGAGATTGAAAAACAAAAGCTCTTCCCTTAAGACTCCAAAAAGTCCAAAGCAATGACCACTCCTTGGAATCGAATAGGATCGCGTTAGAAGAAATGAGGAGTTCGCGGCATTGTCTCAGCGATTGACCAAAGGCGCAAACGTCGCGAATAAAGTTTTGCGAGTGTTTAAAATGAAGCGCCTAGCGGTTTATGCTCATTTTGGTGAAAGCCCGAAAGTGGCCCGGTATGTCTCGTATTTTCTAAAAGAACTCCGTTCTCTCGGCTTTGAAATTTGTTTTGTCTCTAATTCGCCCGTCTCAATCGAAAGTCAGTCGGAGATTTCCACGCTATGCCAAAAGTTTATCCAGCGTGAAAATAGCGGTTACGATTTTTCCATGTGGCAGGCCGGCTTGGCGGAATACGATTTATCCAAACTGGAAGAACTGTTGCTAACCAATTCCAGCATTGTCGGGCCTCTGCAGCCACTGGCGCCGCTCTGGAAGAATTCATCGGTGAACCAATGCGATTTTTGGGGTCTAACCGATAACGATGAGTTTGGTCTTCATTTGCAGACTTACTTCATGGTATTTCGGCGGCAGGTGATTCAAGACGCGCGTTTCATGGATTTCTGGCGTTCAGTCCTGCCACTCAAGGACAAACAGCAGGTGATTCAAAATTACGAAATTGGCCTGACGCGCCGGCTGGAAGAACATGGGTTCAAATGGAAGGCGGTCTTCGCCCAGGAGCGTATGTGGTCATTGTTTTTGAAGCGGCGCAGCTTCGTGAAGAAAATTGGGGATTGGTATTATAATCGGGGCTTGCCCGGTCGAAACACGACCACACTTTTACCGGATTTGCTTTTGCAATGCGGGATGCCATTTTTGAAGGCGGCGTTGCTGCGTGAAACGCATTGTCACGTCAGCCCAAAGATGGCATTTGAATTACTGGAAGCCTCGAGCCTGCCGGTGGAGATTCTGGCAGAATTACGCTTGAAAAAGAATTCCGCCTGCGGTGGATCGTAGCCAAAGACGGCGTTTCATCCTGCTCAAACGCGAGAAATGTAAACTTCGTATTACTTCGAAATGACTAGCGGCGCCTTAAACGGATGGCATTAGAGGACGCACTTGTCTACGTAGTGTCCATTATAGTGACGAGCCGTCGGCATGCCGCAGAGTTCACAAACAATTTTTCGGTAAGCCTGAAATGGCTTGTTATAAGCTGGTTCGTGAAACAGATGAGGAACTGCAGAATCTGAGGGAGCGAATCCGAAGCATTGAAGCTTCGTGCTTATTGGTTAGAGCACGGATTACTTGCCCCAGCTCCACTATTGCGGAAACTGTGGCTTGTTCGCTGAGAAGATGCTTCTTCCCCCTCCGTTGATTTCAGACGCTGACGGTTCTGGTGCGCGGCCTTTCTGGTCGGTGATGATTCCGACGTTCAACGCGCGAGCGGATTACCTGGAGGAAACGTTGCACAGCGTTCTCCAGCAGGACCCCGGCCCGGATCAAATGCAGATCGAGGTAGTTGACGACGGCTCGATGGATAATACCGCTTCCGAAGTTATTCGCCGAGTTGGCGCGGG
>Ga0209056_10002854_pt1 | contig 18516 bp, 18 predicted proteins | sample GraSoiAngelo_114_FD_185876 | JGI IMG/M metagenome (GOLD analysis project Ga0209056, IMG submission 185876) | Grasslands soil microbial communities from the Angelo Coastal Reserve, California, USA - 14_0903_13_40cm (SPAdes) (version 2) | ecosystem: Environmental > Terrestrial > Soil > Grasslands... | reverse complement strand
TCGCCAAGAAGACTGCCTATCTCGATGCGCACAATCTTGCCGTTGAGATCGAATTTCTGCTGTTCGATTTGTTGAAAAGTATAAATTCTGTCGCTTACCGGCAAATGGCTTTTCCCGTCGCCAAGAAGACTGCCTATCTCGATGCGCACAATCTTGCCGTTGAGATCGAATTTCTGCTGTTCGATTTGTTGAAAAGTATAAATTCTGTCGCTTACCGGTGGCGGCAGTGAATCATTTCCCGCCGCCAAGCCGAACTGACAGAAGGCAAAACTGACCAGAGCACCGAGGTAGATTCTTTTCATGGCGGTGCGGCGATTAGATATCTCGCGCTCGCGACCAAGTCAACGTTGCCGATGAACTACACTTTCGAGGCGCCGGATCAGTGCTGTCTCGCGCTCGGACTGGCCGAAACTGATGGTGCCACCGAACTTTGAGGCGAAGAAGCAGGCGATGGAGTCACAACATTCACATCCATTTTGACAGCAATCAGGTAACCGTAGCGAGCATCCAACTGGACCTTGGTGCCACTCTGGGAATAGATCAGGCCAGAGAATTTATAAAGCACGGCATCGTCCGGGTCCGCGTTTTTGTATCGCAGGAAGGTGTACGTTGGATAATTCACATTGGTCTGGTGCTCGCGGCCCGTTTCGAAGACCAGTTCTTCATCTCCTTCTTTTTCGGTGTGCTGATCGATCAACCTAACGACAGTTGCTCCCTGACTCTTGTCGCGGCTCTCACCCTTGCTCTGGAGGGGGATAACAGCGTAGCCAGCGAACACATTCAACTGGTTCGAACGCGCGCTTTTAACGGGTTTTCCCGATTCGCCCCAGTCCTCCGACTCGAGCCATTTCCCTCCCTCCTTCCTGGCAAAGGTACCGCCATCAGGCAACCGAATGCGTTCCACTTTCCCGGGGTAACGATCGTAATGACACTCCGCTGGTGGAATCTTGTTGTCGTACGACGACAACTGCAGGTCGACCACCATGTGATTGGTTTCAAAAATCTTTCGCGATCGGTCCATGAACTTCTCAAAACGTGGATCGCTTTGTTCTGCACCGGATAGCGAAAGAGCGGCCAACAGCACGAGCGAAAGCAAGACCAGCCTCATGCGTCAGATTGAATCCCGCTCTTCCGCACGAGTCAATCCTGCATGATCGTGGAATCGTTGGTGCGTTAAAGCCGATTTCGCTGGGATTTTGAAATTCTCGATCTGCTCTTTGATGTCGTGAACAAAATTGGCGGCGCCGGGGCCGTTGACAACTCGATGATCGAACGTGAGCGAAAGCGTGATCACTTCGACGGTTTTGTTTTCGACGGGATATTGATGTTTTTGCTTTCCTAACACTTCATCGCTTCACGCCGAATTCGCACGCTTGGCCGATTTTCGGTTGGCCGCGCAACACAAGCTCTGGGATTGCCGAGGTCGACGCCCTCGGCTACAACTGGGCCAAACGATGTTCTCGATTCAAAAACTCATCGGAGGCGATGGAAAGTTTTACGATCTCTTGGAAGCGAGCGCACAGCAGGCCGACAGCAGCGTCCATCATCTGGTCGGGCTTTTGGAAAAACTCCAGCAAAACGAAACGCCGGAGCACCTCGAGGAATTTGCACACAGCCGTCGCGAGGACAAACGCATTACGCAGGAACTGACCGAGCAGCTCTCAAAAACGTTCGTGACCCCGCTGGAGCGGGAGGACATCCAGGAACTCGCGGCTGCTCTTTACAAGATCCCGAAGACCGTGGAGAAAATCGGCGAGCGCATCCTGATCTGCCCGGAGGACTTGCGCGGACACAGTTTTCAGAAGCAGGTTGAGCTCCTCGATCAGGCAGCCGAAACCGTGCTGGCGATGGTAAAGCAGTTGCGCAAAGGGATCGACGCTAGCACCGCGCGCGAAATGAACGCCAAACTTCAAGGCATCGAAGGCGATGCGGACCAGCTCGAGCTGGATCGGCTGCGCGATCTTTTCAAAGGCAGTTACGACCCGAAGCAGATTATTTTTCTGCACGATCTTTACGGGCTTTTGGAGAAAGTGATCGATCGGTGCCGCGACGCTGGAAACATCATCCTGCAAGTAGCACTCAAATATTCATAGCGAACTGACCGCGTGCTCACGCTCATTTCCGTCGTTCTCGCGGCCGTCGTTTTCGAATACAGCAACGGCTTTCACGATGCCGCCAATGCGATTGCTACCGTCGTCTCGACGCGAGTTCTGACGCCGCGCAAAGCCATCGCGATGGCTGCGTTCTTCAATCTCACCGGCGCATTGTTTGGTGGCGCGGTCGCGTCAACGATCGGCAAGGGGCTCGTGGATACCGACATCGTCACAATGACGACGGTGCTGTGCGCAGTTATAGCTGCGTTTGCGTGGAACATCGCCACGTGGTGGTTCGGTTTGCCATCTAGTTCAAGCCATGCGCTCATTGGCGGGCTGTGCGGTGCCGCGCTCGCTGCGGCGCGCGGCGATTGGTCAGTCATAAAATGGAACGCCGGCGTGTGGCCAAAAGTCGTTGTGCCAATGATCACCTCGCCATTGGCGGGATTCATTTTCGGCGGGCTGCTGATGTTTTTGCTTTTTGCCGCGCTACATCGCTTCACGCCTCACTTTGTGAATTCGCTTTTTGGTAAGCTGCAAATTTTCAGCGCGGCGTGGATGGCACACAGCCACGGCAGCAACGACGCCCAGAAGACCATGGGGGTCATCGCTCTCGCGCTCTTTAGCGGCACGAAAGCCGGCAGCTTCGATCATTTGCCTGGCTGGCTGAACTTTCTAAAGACTCCGACTTTCGTCCTGCCAGTCTGGGTCGTCGCACTGTGTGCTCTAACCATGGCGGTAGGAACAGCCGCGGGGGGCTGGCGTATCATTCGCACTCTCGGCCATCGCATGGTGAAATTGCAGCCGGTGCACGGCTTTGCGGCAGAGACCACAGCCGCATTGATCATTCAAGGCGCGAGCCATTACGGCATTCCGCTCTCGACGACGCACGTAATCACAACGTCGATCATGGGCGTAGGCGCGGTGAAACGTTTCAGCGGGATGAAATGGACAGTGGTCGAGCGAATCATCTGGGCCTGGCTTTTTACGTTGCCGGCAAGCGGCCTCATCGGTTACGCGCTCGCACGCGCGGCGGCCACGTTTTGACCTTGCCTCTCACACTGGCTTCTCGTGCGGTCAGCGAGTTCGGTTACAGTTCATCCAGGTGTTCGATCACCTTTTCCATGCCGCTGACCACGAGCGTGAAGCGATCGTAATCGAGCTTATCGGGCGTGTCGCTCGCTGAATGGTAATGCGGATAACGGAACGGCGCGGTGTCGGTGACCATGATGCCAGGATAACCGCTCCGCCAGAACGACCATTGGTCTGACCAACTGACGCCGGGAATAAATGAGGGAAGCGCAGCGCCTTCGGATGGAATCTTTGCATGCTCGCGGAAGAGCGAGACGACCCGACGGAGCAGTGGCCGCGACTGAACGTTGCTCACGAATCCGATGAAGTTGCCAACTTTCGGATAAAACAAACCCAATCCTGGCGATGGATAGGTTTGCGAATGCGGCGCATCTGAGAAATAGCCGATCGTTTCCAGGCTAATCATCGCGGAGATTTTATCGCCACGCGCTCTGCAGCGACTCGCATAGACGAAACTACCCATGTCTCCGCCGAGGAAATAAGGCGGCTCCTCGTTCACAAACGCGACGAACCGCAGCGTATGTTGCGTAGTTTTCCCTGCAAAGCGGCGCGCTAGTGCAAGCATTGCAGCGACACCGCTGCCATTATCATTGGCGCCTGGCGAGCCAAACACGGAGTCGTAGTGTGCGCCGATCAGGATGATCGAAGGCGGCGGTCTGGAGGCCGTCGCTCCTTGGGCCCCGAGAATTTCCGCCTCGAGATTGTGGCAGGCTTGGCCGCGCATCTCGTAACTGTCTCGGTGTGGATGAAGACCAGCGCACGAAAAAGAATCCTCGATGAAATCTGCAGCGGTGTTGAGCTGTGCATAGTGCCACATGTTTCGCTCGCCGATTTCGCCGGCGAGCTTTTGCACATCGGCACTGAGCTCTTCACGCAATGTAACTTCATCTGGTGACAGCGGTTCTGTCTTCGAAATATTTCTGCCGGGCATCCTCATTCCAAACCACCAGAGTAGCGCCAAAACCGCGGCGACGGCGATAAGAACGCACAGTGCGCTAAAGAGTATTCGTTTGAACACGTGGGGCACATTACAAACGAACTTGATAACCGGAAACGCATTGGCGCGACTTCCGGGTAGCGCACGCGTCTCGCGTGTTGGCGAAGGCGTCCTCGCCGTCGCGAACTTTCTTAAGCGCGCACATGGAATCAATTCGGAACCACAAGAAAAGATTGTTGCGGCGGGACACCGCAACCAGCACGCGAGACGCACGCGCTACCCAATCGGTTACACCCGAAGTCACGCGATCTTGGTTCGAAATCGCGATGCGCAGAAAGCGAAGAGCAAGGCCGACATCACAATGAGAATGGCAAGGTTCGGCCAGTATTCGAAGAAATTTGCCCCACGCAAAATGATGGCCCGCATCAGTGCGATGAAATATGTCGTGGGGAAGAGCGCGCCCAACGCATAAAAAATCCACGGCATGGTTTCCCTCGGAAAAATGAAACCGGAAAAGAAAACGCTCGGCAACAGGAACACCATCGACATCTGAAGCGCCTGCATTTGGTTTTCGGCCTTGGTCCCGACCACCAGGCCAAGACTGAGCAAGGCGAAGACGTAAACTAAAGTAGAAAACATCATCGCCACTACGCTGCCTTCGATGGGGACGAAGAATACAAAGCGCATGATAAGAAAGAGGATCACAGCCATTGCCATTCCGATACACAAGTACGGAACGAGCTTGCCGAGCATGAGACCGCTGCGGCTCAGCGGACTAACGAGTAATTGCTCGAGCGTGCCGCGTTCCCGTTCGCGTACAAGCGCCATTGCGGCAGCGACTGTTGTCCCGATTTGCAACACCACCCCGATCACACCCGGCACATAAAAGTTCGGTGCGCGCATTGCCGGGTTGTAAAGCATCTGCGGTCGAATATCGATAGGCACGCCTTGGCGGCCGGTTTCACGCAGAAGCGACTCTACTGACTGGGTCAACGCCACGCCGAGTCCCGTGTTAAGAGCTTGCAGCGCCGTCGTGGAATTGGATCCATCGACAAGCAATTGCACCTGCGCGGAGTGACCCGCATTGAGTTCGCGAGTGAAATTCGGCGGAATATCCAGCGCGGCGTAGGCGCGGCCTTTCCGCATTTCGCTCTTCAACTGATCGAGGCTCTGCACTTCGCCTACCACGCGAAAAGTCTCTGTGTTGACAAAGCGATCGATCAACAGCCGGCTCTCAACGCTGCGGTCTTCGTTCAGAACAAGCATCGCCATGTGTTTGATGTCGTTATCAAGCGCGTAACCAAACGCGACCATCTCGATCAGTGGCGGAAAGAAAAAGAAAAAGAGCGTCAGCGGATCGCGCGCGACGACGATAAATTCCTTGAATAAAATTGCGCCGAGTCCGCGAAAAAGTTTGTGTTTCTTCATGCGGCCTTTTGTCGTCCAGCGGCGTGCTTGGCAGAAAGCTCCACAAATACGTCTTCGAGCGAAGGACCCATCTCGTGAATCTCGGAATGACTGACGCCAACTTTGCGTAGTTGTTCGTCAATCTGGGCGCGCTTGACGCTTTCATCGACCAGCAAATGCATCGATTGACCGAAGACAGTTGCACTGCGTACTCCATGCATCTCGTGCATGGCACGCAGCGCGGTGGTGACGTGATCGCAAGTCACATCGAGCCGGCGTGTTCCAGGCGGATTTACCTCGGGAAGTTCTTTTAACTCGTCCGGCTCACCGCACACGATCAACTTCGACATGTAAATGTAGCCCACATGATCGCAGCGTTCCGCTTCGTCCATGTAATGGGTCGTGACAAAAAGCGTCATGCCTTTGCCGGCGAATTCGAAGAGCAAATCCCAGAGTTCGCGCCGCGCGACCGGATCGATGCCAGCCGTTGGCTCATCGAGAAAGAGCACGGTCGGCCTGTGCATGAGCGAGCAAGCCATGGCCAAACGTTGACGCCAGCCGCCGGAAAGATTTGAAGCGCGTCTGTTGATGTATGGCTCCAGATGTGTCGTAGCGATCATCTCGTCGCGCCGCTGATCCAATTCGCGACCGCTCAGGCCATAAAGTTTTCCTGCGAAGATGAGGTTCTCGTTTACCGTTAGCTCGTCGTAGAGCGAAAATTTCTGCGACATGTAGCCGATCATCTCTTTGATCGGTTCGATATCTCGCACGACGTCGTGGCCCCCGATGCGAGCCGTGCCATCGGTCGGCTCGAGAATTCCGCACAACATCCGGATCACGGTTGTTTTTCCAGAACCGTTCGGACCAAGAAACCCAAAGATCGATCCTTTTCCGACGGAAAACGAAACGTGATCAACAGCTGTGAATGTGCCGAAGCGTTTCGTTAGTCTGTCAACTTCGATCATTGCTTCTGGCATAAGTCAAACTGAGATCAGGCAAGAAGGTGGATCGGCTTGTCCCCAAGCCGATGACTCGGGCCCGTGCCAACGCGTTGGGGACAACGCGTTCCACCTTTTCCTTCCTTCCTGTTTTGTTGATTCATTTTTCAATTCCTCATCTCACATTGGGAAAATAAACATCCGCGGCCATTCCGGCGCGCAAACGATCGTCGTCGCTGGGCAAACGAATCTTCACGCCGAACACCTGTTTGATCCGGTCCGCGACGGTTTGCACGTTGCGCGGGGTAAACTCTGCCTGTCGATTTATCTGCTCGACAACGCCGTCGAAATCTTTGCCCGGAAACGAATCGACACGGACGCGCACGTGCTCGCCGAGTTTGATCAAACCCAGCCATGATTCCGGAACGTAGACACGCACCCAGAGATGTCCCGTCAATATGAGCGTGGCGGCTTCACGATTCGCCGGCAGCACGTCGCCCACTTTCACGCTGAGCACTTCAAGAATGGAATCGGCCGGGGCAACGACCTGCATCTCTGCTAACTGCGCATCAATATCGGCAAGTTGTGCGCGGGACATCGCGACACGCATTTTCGCCGCGGCGACATTCTTCTCTTGCGTTTTCGCCGAGCTATCGGCCCGCTCAGCGTCACTTGAAGAAACGACTCTCCGCTTAAGCAAATCCTGCTGACGGCGCGCTTCATCTTGCAGGAACACCAATTGTGCTTCCTGCGCGTCCGCGTCGTGGACTGACGTGTCGATTTGTGCGACGGCAAGCCCCCGCCTGGCCGTCAGCTCCGAAGCATCAAGTTGCACGATCAACTCGCCTTCACGCAAATGATCGCCTTCCCAGTGAAAAATTTTCTCAACGCGCCCGCCCGCGCGCGGGCCCACATGCGCTTCGTCTACTTCGATAGTTCCCGAAACCGCCTTTTCACGATTCCCGCAACCGGCGAGCAAGAGAAGTAACGTCAAAGCTCCCGCTGCGCGCATCAATTGTTCGCCGCGGCAAATCCGTCCTGTGGCGGATAGATCTTCCCCAAGGATTGACGCATTCACGCTTTCCGTCCCTTTGATGTCAGCGCGCCTTCGAGAATAATCTTAAGAATCCCGGTGAACCCTTCCTTCGGCATCATCCCAAGCTCCTCCATCTTCGGCGGATTCATGATCGATTGAACCATCGCCAGCAAAATTTCGATGATCAGTTTGGCCGGAACATCCTTGCGCACCATTCCCGCTCGTTGGCCCTCGACGAAAAATTTTCCGATGTAGCGCTGGATTAACGCCGCCCGACGGCGTTCGACGAGTTTAAAAACGTCCGGCGCCTTCTGGCGCATATCACGGACGAACGGCGGTTTAATCTCATCCAGTTCGCGTTGCGTGCCGGCCAGCAAGGCCTGCAAAGCCGCCGGGAAATCGCGCGGGTGCGCGCGCGTCACTTCCTTTAGCGTCGCTTCGACGCCTGCTAACTTGTCGGCCAGCACAGCCTCGAGCAGATCGAACTTACCCGGAAAATGCGAGTAGAGCGTTTTCTTGCTAATGCCCAGCTCCTCCGCCAGATCATCCATGGTCACACTGCGGAACCCGTGATTGAAAAAGTGGGTCCGCGCAGCGTCGACAATTCGCTGCCGGTGCGGATCGCGCTTTCGGCTTCGCGGCCACGGTTTGTGTGCCCGTTTCATATCCAGGTAGTCTTATCACAATGAGGAAACTAATCCAGTATATTTAGTTTCCACAGTCGACTGTGGATATTTTGCTGTATTTCTCCTTACGCAGGCTGCTGCAAACTGGGAAAATCCCTCGAAAAAGCCAAGCCAGATTGGTAACACAATAACGATGGCCGGTTACTCAGGAACACCGCTACCACAAAAGCTGGGAATCAAACCGGGCCTGAGCGTTGTCACCATCAACGCGCCGACAAACTATCGTCGATTACTCGGTACAATTCCCGAAGGCGTAACTTTTGCCGATCGCCTGAAGCCGGAGTCAAGTTTTGTCCATGTTTTCATCAAGAAGCGCAGTGAATTGGCAAACAGATTGTCTGTCCTGCGCGAGAATATCGCCGACACCGGAACGGTTTGGGTTTCCTGGCCAAAAAAATCGTCTGGCGTCTCTACCGATGTGACAGAAGATGTGGTTCGCGCTGTCGCACTGCCGCTCGGATTTGTTGATGTAAAGGTGTGCGCGATTGACGAGACCTGGTCGGGACTAAAACTGATGGTCCGAAGAGAGAACCGAAAATGAAAGCACGTTGCTTTGATCACATTGATTTACGAGTGAAAAACATGGAGGTAGCGAAGAAGTTTTACGGACAATTTTTGCCGCAGCTCGGATTTGTTCGCGAACGGCACGAACCGTCGCCGCGCCCGGAAGCCGGCGGAGATTTCCATACTTTTTATTCTGCTGGCGCCGACAAGCCGTCTGAGTTCTTCGGATTTACCGAGGACAAGAATCATCAGGCGAACGGAACGCGCATCGCATTCTGGGCCGATACGCGAGAGGAAATCGATCGTATTGCAGAACTGGTGCGGCAAGCCGGCGGAAAAAATCCGGAAGGTCCAGAAACCTGTGTCGATTACAGCCCGGGCTATTATGCGTTCTTCTTCGAGGACCCTGACGGGAACAAATTGGAAATTTGCTGCCGGGAAAGTCCGATCGTTGCCGCTTAGGAAGACAACTCGCCAGCTGATCGCGTGTAGGCTGTTTGATGTTTGAAATGCAAAAGCTCGATCGATAGTCCGATAAAAAGCAACAGGGTGGCAAAGAATGTATTCCCGTAGAGCTGGGCGCGGCGCGGGAATACCAAACTGAGAGCGAGCAACGCCAGGGCCGGTAAGCTCCACCACAAAACAGCCGAGCTTTTTCCAGCAAGCACTCGCTGTGTTATCACCGCAAATGGCAGCATCAGCCAGGAATAGAAGTAGCCAAACGAAAGCGGCGTGAGCATCAACATCAGCAAGAGGAGCAGAGCAAATTCGATTGCGTCGCTATCCCAACTTCGCATGCCGCGTTGAGGCATCGCTGCGATAAACGCGATGCCGAGCGCCAGCGCGGCGCTGACGATGATCGCATTGACGACGGAAAACTTGAGATCCGCGAAATTTACGTAAACCGGTGTGTGCCGTGCGGAAGCGGCATCGGCATCAACGTGGCGAAGCAACCGATTGGTTACACCCACCAGAGATTGATTTTTCCACGTGTAACTGCGCATGGGGCGCTGGCCAACGGTGACTTCACTGTATTTCAACATCCCACTGCTCCACTTCTCGAGGTCGCGCCACGCTGGCGCGAAGCCTCGGAATGGCGCCGGCAGGACAAGAAGTAAAAATACCAGTGCGACAACAAGACTGGCTACTGCTGTCCAGTAACGGCGGTAAACCAGATAAACGATCGCAGCTACCGGAAAGGCCTTGATGGCCGCAGCAACTGCAATCAGGCCGCCACCGATAATTTGGCGATTCGACCGCAGCGCAATGAAAGCGCCTAGCATCAGCGCGAGCAAAACGAGGTTCGGCTGGCCAAGGTGGTAGCTGGACCAGATATAAACGATCACCAACAGATTCAGAACCAGGTAGAGCCAAACATTTCTCGCGCCGGTTTGTCCGCCGGCGAGAAGAGCGCTCAGTCGGGCACTGCAAAACCAAGCCGCAGAGTTGATCGCGACAAGGAAAAGAATCAATCCGCCTTGTCCGAGCAAACTCGCACCAGCGAGAAAAAGCGCGCAGGGCGGCGGATACATGAAATCGTACTTCCCTGAACGAAAGAAATAAATTTCATCGCCTGCGAGCACATGTTGGCCCGTGTCGTACCAAAGCTTGTAATCAAAGAGGGTTCGGTCACGGAGGTAGCGCAGGAATGGAAGAGCAGAAAACACAATCAGGGTCACCACAAAGACAAAGAGCAATGTGCCAAGCGCGACCGCGCTGTTGAATCGGCGATCGAGCACCCCAATGGTTTTCGGGGCTGCGACTGAATTTTTCACTCTTCATGCCCACCGGCGGCGATGGGCGGACGTGCCTTGTGCCAATCTGTGCTCTGCTCGTATGCGTGCGCGATTTGCAAAATACGCGATTCATCCAGCGCTTTGCCTAACAACTGCAAACCGATCGGCAGGCGTTGTCCATTCACTTCGGCGAAACCGCACGGCACGCTGATTCCGCAGATGCCCGCCAGGTTAGCTGCGATGGTGAAAATATCGGCCAGATACATCTGCAACGGATCGGCGGCGCGTTCACCTAACTTGAACGCTGGCACCGGCGAGGTCGGCGAAACAAGTGCATCAACTTTCTCGAAAGCCCTGGCGAAATCCTGGCGAATCAGCTCACGCACTTTTTGTGCGCGCAAATAATAGGCGTCGTAATAACCGGAGCTCAAAACATAAGTGCCGAGAATAATGCGCCGTTTCACTTCCGGCCCGAAACCTTCCTCACGAGTGCGGCCATAAAGATCGAGGATGTCTTTGGGATTTTCTGCCCGATATCCATAACGGACGCCATCAAACCGGGCGAGATTGGTCGAAGCCTCGGCCGTCGCCACAATGTAATAGACCGCAATTGCGTATTCAGTAGTCGGCAACGAGACCTCGACAATTTCCGCGCCCAACGAATTCATCTGTTTCACCGCGGCATCGATTGCAGCTTTGACCTGTGGATCAATCCCTTCGATCAGATATTCCTTGGGCAAGCCCAATCGGACTCCGCGCAAATCGTGCCCCAGCCTCGCGGTATAGTCAGGCACGGGCTCGTTGAGAGCGGTCGAGTCTTGCGGATCATGACCTGCAATCGCGTTCATAATCAGGGCGGCGTCGCGGACAGTTTTCGTCAACGGGCCAATTTGATCGAGCGACGAAGCGAACGCGACCAGACCGAATCGCGAGACCCGCCCATAAGTTGGTTTAAAACCGACAATACCAGACAGCGCTGCCGGTTGCCGAATTGAGCCACCCGTGTCGGACCCGAGCGCACCGAACGCTTCGTCCGCGGCGACTGCTGCCGCCGAACCGCCACTGGACCCGCCAGGCACGCGCGACAAGTCCCACGGATTGCGCGTCAGTTTCATCGCGGAATTTTCGGTTGACGAGCCCATGGCGAACTCGTCCAGGTTGGTTTTGCCAAATGGAATCGCACCCGCTGCGCGCAATTTGCGAATCACCGTGGCGTCGTAGGTGGCGCGATAACTCTGTAAAACGTTCGACGCGCAGGTGCATGGCTGACCCATGACGTTGATGATGTCTTTGATTGCGAGCGGCACGCCGCCCAGCGGAAGATCGACATTCGACTTTTCCGCCTCTTTAGCAGCAACGTCCATGCCGAGCGATAGATAAGCTCCGATTTCTCGATCAACCGCTTCAATGCGAGCTCGGAGCGCATCGATGACTTCTCGCGCGGAAACTTCGCGGCGACGCAACAGCGACTGCAGGTCGGCGATGCTCAGCGCCGGCAGATCTTTCTCCGTCATTCGACGACTTTCGGGACGATAAAAAGGCCCTTCGCCTGTCGGGGCGCGTTGCTCAGCGCTTGCTCCGCTGTGAACCAGTCACGCGGCGCGTCCTCGCGAAAGACGTTAAAAATTGGAAGGGCGTGCGCGGCCGCTTCCACATGGCTCACGTCGGCCTGACGAAGTTTTTCGACATACTTGAGCACGTCGTCCAGTTGCTTCTGAAAAACTTTCGCCTCGGCTTCAGTCAGATTTATTCGCGCCAGCCTAGCAACGTACGCGACGTCGAGGTCGGAAGTTCTGGCCATGATTGTCGCTCAAGAATGCAGATGACTGATGAGCCACATGACAGCGGCCGCAAGGGCAGCCAGAAGAAGGAGAAAAATGATTCGGCCCTCCCGTCGCACTTTGCGCAGCGAACGAGGTCGTCGCGAGGTTCGGCTTGCATCCAGGGAATGTTCGCCCTGCAGCGCTAGCGAGACGTGGAATCGCTTCTCCGTCTCGTTACCTTTTAGGCATTGTTCCCCCACTTGGGCTGGAGATTTGTTCTGCGCGGTCGCCCGTCCTTTTGTAACCATGCGCTCGAGTTTATCGAGCTTTTCACGCAGTTCCGCTTCTTGTCGTGCTATCTCTTGATGCCTATGGCGAAACGGCGGGGTCCATCTGCGCGAACGACGAAACATCGCCATCACTTGCTGGCCATCCAAAAGAAAATCGCAAGCGCAACGGCGCCAAAAATAATCAGCGGCAACGTGAGAGCGACGCCAATCTCCAACCACTGAAAGAACGAACGCCCATTGTTGCTTTCGTAAGCGTCTGGCGCGACGTCAGGCAAAGCCGCCTCGCCAGGCGTTGCGCCGGCCGCTTGCAACCGGCTGCGTTGCTCGCTGTACTCTGTGCGCGCGTCGTCCACCGTGCTCAAAGCCCGGCTCAGCTCCTTGTGCAAATCTGAGGGATTCCAGCTTCTGGGATCGATCGCTTCAATCAATTCCAAATGTTGAGCGAAACTTTCCCGAGTCGCCCGGATTTGCTCCAGGCGATTTTGCGCACTGTACGCTTCGCGCTCGAGCACAACCAGCGCGCGTGTCAGCTTGTCGGTCATTTCCGCCCGGCCATTTTCCAATTCCGCCTGGCGCCGGCTTAGTTCTTCCAACTCGCGTTTTTGCTTTTCGATCTGCTCCTGCTGGCGCTTAAGCTGCAGCAGTTGCTCCTGCGCTTTTTGCACGTGCGAGTCCAAATTCTCGGCAGAGACTGCTTCGTCGCCGCTCAACTCGAGCATTTGTTCAACCGGTCGAATTTTTTCTGCCATGACAAATCAAGACGCCCTGCGGACTGGCCCGTAGCGCATATTAAGTGGCTGAGTTGAGAATTCCAGATATTTCCACCGACAAGGTGCGAAAATTTTTGATCGAGCTTGAATTTGACACTTCGGCGTCAGCGCCCCGGCATCATCTCGAGCAGAAAACCCCTGAGATATTCGGTCTCAGGAATTGTCGGCAAAACCGGGTGATCAGGTGCCTGCTCGAACCGTTGCAGCCGCCGCGCCGAACGTCGGGCGTCTACAAGCGCGTCGGTGATTGTGGCCAAGAATGTGATATCGCTCACGTGATGCGAGCAAGAAAAGGTCGCCAGCAAACCGTCCTTCGATAACAGCTTAAACGCGCGCATGTGCAATTCCCGATAACCGCGCAACGCGTCGCGTAGTCCGCTCTTCGTTTTTGTAAACGACGGCGGGTCCAGAACAATCAGGTCATACTGAGCGCCTGCTTTTTCAGCCGCGCGGAGGAATTGAAAGACATCCTGCTCGATCCATTGCACCTTCAGTTCATTGTGGGTCGCGTTTTGTTTCGCAGCGGCAATGTTCTCGGAACTCTCTTCAACGCTGGTCACATCCGCTGCGCCTGCGCGCGCACACGTCAACGCAAATGCTCCCTGATTTGTAAAGCAATCCAGCACGCGCCGGTCGTGAGCGTATTCCGCGACGATTCCGTAGTTATGTTTTTGGTCGAGGTAGAAACCGGTCTTTTGACCATGCAACAGATCAACTTCGAGCTTTACGCCTTCGATTTCGATCTCGATTTGCGAAGGAGTTCTACGCAACACGCCTCTACGTAATTCCAGTCCCTCTGCGTTGCGGACCGGCGCATCGTTTCGTTCGATGATGGTAATGTCGCCGAACAGATCGACCATCGCAGCCGTGATCGAATCCTTTCGAGTATCCATCGCGCACGTGAGCGTTTGCAAAACGAAATGATCGCCGTAGCGATCGATGATCACGCCGGGCAGACCGTCGCTCTCGCTCCACACAACGCGGCGCAGTTTTGGATCGACCTTCCGCCGGTCGCGATACTCGGAAGCTTGCGCAATGCGGCGCCTAAAGAACTCAAGATCCAAATCCTGCCGGCGCCTTGAGAAACGACGCGCCACGATTTGTGATCTCGAATTGTAAATTGCGCTCCCAATCAAACGGTCCTTGCCGTCCTTGAGTGAAACGACATCGCCATCCGCTGGGTTGCCAAAAACCTTGAGGACTTCACTAGAAAACACCCAATCATGTCCGTGCAAAATTCGCGCCCGCGGTTTGACAACGATTCCGGCCATCCTGCAAAGTGACATTCACTTCATGCAACCAGCATCGCAAACTTCAATCGACCTTCCCGGAATTAAAAAGTTGCGCAGCGGCAAAGTGCGCGAAGTTTTCGACCTCGGGGAGAGGCTGCTCTTTGTCGCCACAGATCGCATCTCGGCTTTTGACGTGATCCTGCCCGACCCGATCCCGCACAAGGGCGCGGTACTCAACCAGATTTCCGCGTTCTGGTTCAAGCGTTTCGACGAAATCCAGAATCACCTTGTCACGGCGGATTTTGAAAAGTTCCCGAAGAATTTGCAGCCGTTTCGCGAACAGCTTGCCGGACGTTCGATGATTATAAAGAAAACGAAACCGCTGCCGGTGGAATGCGTCGTGCGCGGTTATCTCGCGGGTTCCGGTTGGAAAGAATATCAGCAATCGCAGAGCGTTTGCGGAATCAAACTTCCAGCCGGACTAAAGCTCGCATCGCAATTGCCGGAGCCAATCTTCACGCCGGCGACCAAAGCAGAAGAAGGTCATGATGAAAACATCGACATGAAACGATGCGCTCAGATCATCGGTGAAGAACTCGCGGACCGCGTGAAAGCGCTAAGCCTGGAGATTTATTCGCGCGGCCGCGATCACGCTGCGCAGCGAGGAATCATTGTCGCAGATACGAAATTTGAGTTCGGCACAGTCGATGGAGATTTGCTCTTGATCGACGAATGCCTCACCCCAGATTCTTCGCGCTTTTGGCCGAAGGACCAATACGCCGTCGGGCAAAGCCCACCCAGTTTCGATAAACAATTTGTGCGAGATTATCTGGAGACGCTCGACTGGGACAAGACTCCGCCGGCCCCACGGCTTCCGAAGGACGTTGTCGAAAAAACTTCCGCGAAATATCTCGAAGCATTTCGCCGCCTAACTGGAAACGAGATCGCGAACGTCTAGATCAATTCGATTATCAATCCAGCTCCTGCGTGGGCGCTTCCGCTTGAAACGAAAATGTCAGTAAGCCGGCCCGACATATTGTTCATCATGACGGATCAGCAGCGGTTCGATACGATCGCTGCGCTCGGTAACTCCCATATTTATACACCTAACCTCGATCGTCTGGTGCGAAGGGGAATCACGTTTTCAAATGCATATGCCACATGTCCCGTTTGCGTCGCGGCGCGCTATACGATCCGGACGGGTTGCGAACCGCCGACAACGCGCGTGTTTACGAATGCGAAGGCTGATCCGGCCGAGGGACAGCCGTTGGAAATGGAAACGCGTTGCGGACCGTATCTCGCTCGAGTGATGTCGCGCCTTGGGTACCGGACATTTGGAATCGGAAAGTTTCACACGTATCCATGGGATGAAGACGTAGGTTACGAAACGCTACGGCGCAGTGAAGAGACGTACCATCCGCCTGCGCGGGAAGGTGATGATTACGGTTCATGGCTCGCCCGCGAATATCCGGAATTCGATTTCCTGGAGCAACCGATGGGCGAACGCAGCGAAATGTATTACCTTCCGCAGCGCAGTCCGCTTCCAGCGGAGTTGGGCGCTGAGTGGTGGGCGGCCGATCGCGCGGTAGAGGAGATTGCAAAGTCAGATGATTCGCGCCCGTTTTTCGGATTCGTATCGTTCATGGGCCCGCATCCTCCGCTCGCTCCGCCAATTCCTTTCAATCGAATGTACAATCCGGATCGAATGCCAGACCTGGTTCTCGGTAGCGTGGAGGAAGATCAGCTGGATGAAGAGATCCCTTACATGCGATATGCCGTCTGGGCAGATGCCATCAATCTAGAGCTGGCCAAAATTGTGAAGGCCCGATATTACGGCGAGATCACTTATCTTGATCATTGTCTTGGCCGAATCCTTGATGCAATCGAAGCGCGGCCGAACTCGGAGGACGTTCTTATCTGTTTCTTCTCGGACCACGGCGATCTTTTGGGTGATCATCATGGCTGGCAGAAGCAAAACTTTTTCGAGGCGGCCTGCCGGTTCCCTTTGCTTCTCAGCTGGCCCGCAACGCTGCCCGCCGGAACGGTCAGAACTGAATTGATCAGCCTGGCAGATCTTTTCGGTATTGCGACGCAGGCCGGGGGTACATGCGAACTGCGGGAGGGAATGGACGTTCTCAAAATGCTGCGAGGCGGATGCAGGCCGCGCGACTATCTGGTTGGAATAGTTGAAATTCCGGGCTCGCAGGATTTCAAAGTTATGGTTCTGACTGATGAGTGGAAATACATTTTCATGGCTAATGGCGCCCGCGAACAACTCTTTGATCGCAGACGCGATCCCAACGAACTGTCGAACTGCATCAGATCCTCGCCCGAAATCAGAGATGACCTTTATGCTCTGGCCGTGAAATCGTGCCGCACCCCGGGCGCAATGGACGCACTCAACGGCGATATACTTCGTGCATTTCCTTTCCGCAAACGGCCACTGAGGCGTATCTATCAATTCGACCGGTCGCAAGGTGTACTTGGATTTCCCGATAAACCAGAAGACGCGCTAAAGGGTTTCGACCGCGGCACTCTGAAACGAGTGAAGTGATATGCCAGCTCCTTCGGACGACCGGGAAGATCTGGGGGCGGGCCTGAAGGCGGGCGACCCGCATTACCGCGCGTACGTCGGCCCGCCAGAAGATTACGATCTGATTGCAGCGATGACATTCAATCTTCTCACGACGCTTGGCCTGCGCCAGCATCATTCATTGCTCGATGTCGGCTGCGGTTCGCTCCGGATCGGGCGCTTGTTAATTCCCTACCTGAATCGGGGAAAATACTTTGGCGTGGAGCCGAATAAATGGCTGGTCGAGGAAGGAATTAAGCGCGAGCTCGGCGAAGATTTGGTGCAAATCAAATACCCGACGTTCTTCTTTACCGATTCAGCAGAGGCCGTTGGCGAGGCGAAAGTCTCATTCGATTTCGCGTTAGCGCAATCGATCTTTAGTCATTGTGGACTGAATCTAATCAAAGGGTGGCTGTCCGCAGTTTCGCGTTCGCTCGCAGATGGTGGAGCTTTGGTCGCCACATTTTTGCCTGGCGAAGAGGACTCGACCCAGACGGATTGGGTCTATCCCGAGTGCGTCAATTACCGGCCGGCAACACTGGAACGCGAAGCCGCAAACGCCAATTTGCGATTTGAAATTCTGGATTGGAAACATCCCCGGCAGACGTGGGCGCTTTTTGCCGCGCAAAAGTTTAATTCCGACTGGCTCAAGAAAAAGCCTCTCACTTGGAACACAGCACTCGAAAGAGCGCTCACCCAAAAGCATCGGCTCATCAATCATCTGTGAGCGACGAGAAAATTTTTGCGGTCCCACTCAAGGTAGAAGACGTCGCCGACTGCCACTTTTACCACACGATGGAAGTCCCCGGTCATGGACTCATGAATGGCGAGTGGGATTTGCGTGGCAGAGTGGATGACTATTTGGGGAGAGTCGATTTCGCCGGTCAACGCGTTTTGGAAATCGGGCCCGCGAGCGGTTTCTTAACCTTCGAGATGGAAAAGCGCGGGGCGGAGGTCGTTTCCGTCGAAGTAACAGCAGAGCACGGCTGGGATTTTGTGCCGTACCCTGCCTCTAAGCTAGAGGAAGTGTTTGGCCCGCGCCGAATGGTGATGCAACGCTTGAAGAATTCGTATTGGTTCAGTCACGCGGCTCACCACTCCAAAGCGAACGTATATTATGGGGACGTTTACAACTTGCCTGCCGCCCTCGGTCAATTCGACATCGCACTCATGGGTTCGGTGCTGTTACACTGCCGCGATCCGCTCCGGATCGTTGAGCAATGTGGGCAAAAAGCAAAATCGCTCATCATCACTGATATGTTCCATCCAGATTTGGAAAGCGCGCCGGTCTGTCGTCTAGCGCCGACTCCGCAGAAGTTCCTCTGGCACACCTGGTGGCATTTCAGCACACAGTTCTTCACCCAGTTTCTCGCCGTGATGGGATTCACCACGGCAGAGATTTTGAGGCATCAGCAATATCGCCTAGGAAGAGCGTACACTCTTTTCACTATCGTCAGCAA
>Ga0209056_10002853_pt1 | contig 18517 bp, 16 predicted proteins | sample GraSoiAngelo_114_FD_185876 | JGI IMG/M metagenome (GOLD analysis project Ga0209056, IMG submission 185876) | Grasslands soil microbial communities from the Angelo Coastal Reserve, California, USA - 14_0903_13_40cm (SPAdes) (version 2) | ecosystem: Environmental > Terrestrial > Soil > Grasslands... | reverse complement strand
CCGTATGCACGTGAATGACATCCGGCGGCGATCTGTCGAAGAACTCGGCGACCTGCCGGAACGGCGGCAGGGACATGCGGATGTCGGGGTACAGCGGGAACGCGAGTGACGGGATCCGCAACTCCTGGGGGTCGGGAGATCCCGCCGCCGGATAGCGCGGAGCGACGACCAGCGCCTCGTGGCCCTGCGCGCGCAACAGTGAGACGATGCGGCGGACCACGGTCGTCACCCCGTTGACCTGGGGGATGTAGGTATCGGACACCAACCCGATGCGCACGCCAAGACGATGCGCCCGGGGGGTCAAGCACCGGTGACGACGATGTGACGGATTGGTAACGCCTGATCAGGCCGCTACTTCGGCCTCGGGAAAGAACATCCGGATGGTCGTGCCCTCGCCGAGCATGCTGTGCGCTTCCACGCGCCCGCCGTGCGCCTCCACCAGGTGCTTCACGATCGCAAGCCCGAGTCCGGTGCCGCCCTCTTGGCGCGAGCGGCCGGGGTCGGCGCGGTAGAAGCGCTCGAAGATGCGCGGCAGGTGCTCCGGGGCAATCCCCGAGCCGGTGTCGGCGACGGCGACGGTCACCCCACCGGGAGCGGCTTCGAGCGAGACCGTGATCCGGCCGCCGGGTGGCGTGTGTCGCAGGGCGTTGTCGAGCAGGTTGGTCAGCACCTGCCGCAACGCTTCCGGATCGGCCGTGACGTGGTGGACGTCACCCGCCGCCGCCGTGAACTGAATCCGCCGCTCGCGCGCCCGGTCGGCGAATGCGGTCCACGCTTCGCCGGCGAGCCCCCGCACGTCCACCCGCTGCGGATCGGGCTGCCAGCGCCCCGCCTCGATGCGCGACAGGTCCAGGAGATCGTCCACGAGGCGGTGCATCCGGCGCGCGTTGCTCAAAATGGGTCGGGCGAAGCGCTCGGTTTGAGTCCCCGGGCTCGCTTCGGTCGCGAGCGTTTCGGCATACCCCGCGATCGAGGTGAGCGGCGTCTTGAGCTCGTGGGACACGTTGGCGACGAAGTCGCGCCGCACAGCTTCCAGGCGTCGCAGCTCGGTCACGTCGCGGATCACGAGGAGCCCGCCCCCGTTCGGCAGCCCGCGGCCGGTGACGAGCAGCGTGCGCCCGCCGCGCTCGAGCTCATGCGGCTCCGCCTCGTGCCCGGCGAGCACGGTCGCAACCAGGTCGCGCGCCGCCTTCTCGTGGAAGAGCTCGGCCAGCGCTGGAAACGCATCGTCGGGCCCGTACCCCAGGAGGCGCCGGGCCGCCCGGTTGAGGGTGACGATCGTACCGCGGGCGTCCGCCGCCACCACGCCGTCCGCCATGGTCTCGATCAGCGTCCCGGTCTCCTCGCGCTCGCGCACCAGGTCGGTGAAGCGCTGGTCGAGCTGCTCGTGCATGGCACGGAGCGCGACGATGTGCTGGGCAACCTCGGGGACGGTCGAGTCGGGGAACGCCGGCGGCCGGCCGTCGGCGATCGCGCGGGCAGCGCCGCCGAGCTGCACGAGCGGCTTGGCGACCTCGCGGGAGAGCAGCCAGGCCAGCGCGCCGGTGCCGAGGAGCGCGGCCAGCCCCACGAGCGCCACGGTGCCCTGCACCGCGTCCACCTGCGCATCCACGGCGGCGAGGGTGGTGGAGACCCGGACCACGGCGAGCCCGGGGGGGCCGCCGCCCACGGCGACATACATTCGCCGCTCGTTGGTGGACGCGCTGAGACGCTCCGCGCGGCCGACGCCCGCGGACAACGCCTGCTGGACCTCGGGACGCAGCAGGTGGTTCTCGAGCCGATCCAACGACGCGCGGTCGAACTCGGTGTCTCCGCGGACTCTGCCCTTGGCGTCGATGAGCGTCACGCGTCGACCGATGCGGGCGCCGAGCTCGCGAGCGAACTCGGGCCACCGCAGCGAGTCCGCCGGCAGGAGGTCGGCCACCAGGCGGGCTTCGCGCTCGAGGCCCCGGGCCACCTCGTCCTCCAGATGGCGGCCGAGCAGCCGGTCCGCGCCGACGGTGAGCCCGCCGACGGCGGCGGTTACGAGCAGGCTCGTCGTGACGAACAGCCGCGTGGCGAGCTTCACGAGCGCTTGTGGCTGCGCAGCTCGGGGGGCGGACGGCGGAACCGGTAGCCCGCGCCCCGGACCGTTTCGATGCAATCGCCCGCCTTGCCGAGCTTCTGCCGCAGCCGCTGGACGTGCATGTCGACCGTCCGCGTCTGGATATCGGGATGCGCCTGCCAGACTGTTTCGAGCAGCTGGGCGCGGCTCTGCACGCGCCCTTCGCGCTCGATCAAGGTGCGCAGCAGCTTGAACTCGGTGGCCGTGAGCTCGATCTCCGCCGCGTCTACCGTCACCCGGTGCGCGCTCCGGTCCAGCACGATCGGCCCGGCCGTGACGAGGCCGCCGGCCGCGACGGCCGGCGCCGCCAGGCGACGCAGGACCGCGCCGACGCGGAGCACGAGCTCGTGCGGCGAGAACGGCTTCGGGAGATAGTCGTCGGCGCCGAGCGAGAGGCCCTTGATGCGGTCCGGCTCGTCCTTGCGCGCCGTGAGCAGGATGACGCCCAAGTCCTTCGTTTCCTCGCGGCGGCGCAGCTCGGCGAGCACGTCGTAGCCCGAGACGCCGGGCAGCATCAGGTCGAGCACCACCAAGGCGGGCCGCTCCTCCCGCGCCGTCCGCAGCGCGTCGCGCCCGTTCGCCGCCGTGATCACCCGATAGCCCGCCTTGGCGAGGTGGTAGGCGACGAGCGCGGTGATGTCGGGCTCGTCGTCGACCACGAGGATGCGGTGGCTCTCCGACTCGGTCATAGGGGTCGGTCCAAGGTAGCGCAACGCGCTCGCCCTCCGCAATTTTCAGCGCACTATGTATGTGCTCTTGGCGCTGCTGGCCGTCCAACAGCCCGTCTCCCCTCCCTCGTCCCCCGTTTCCGACACCGCGCACGTCGTGATCGTCGCCACGACGGACGTGCACGGCCGCGTGCTCGGCTGGGACTACGTGCGGGATGCCGCGGCGCCGGGGGGACTGTCGCGCGCGGCGACCACGGTCGAGACGCTGCGGGCGCAGTATCCGGAGCAAGTCGTGCTGGTGGACGCGGGCGACCTGATCGAAGGCAACGTGTTCGCCGGGTACTTCGCCGAACGGGACTCGCAACGCCCCCATCCAGTGGTGGATGCGCTCAACGCGATGCAGTACGACGCCGCCACTCCCGGGAACCACGAGTTCGACTTCGGGCCGGCCGTCCTGGCGCGAGCCACGGGGGACGCCACGTACCACTACGTCTCCGCCAACATCTTCAAGGGCGCGAGCGACACGCTCGTGTATCCCTCCCACGTCGTTGTCACGCGCGCGGGCGTGAAGATCGGGATCACGGGTCTCACGACGCCCGGCGTGATGGTGTGGGACCGGAGCCGGCTGGGCGCGGGGATCCGGGTGCGGCCGATCGCGGAAGCCGCACCGCTCGCCCTGCGTCGCCTGGATCTCGCCGGCGTCGATCTCAAGGTCGTGCTGATCCACAGCGGCCTCAACGAGCCGTCGTCCTACGACACGGCGGGTGTGGGCGCCGAAAACGCCGCGCTTGGGCTCGCGAGCATCCCGCTCCCCGCTCCCCGACCGGACCTCGTGATCGTGGGGCACAGCCACAAGGAGATGCGCGACTACGTCGTGAACGGCGTGCACTTCGTCCAGCCCAGGAACTTCGCGCTCAGTCTCGCGGTCGTGCACGTCTCCCTCGTGAAGGAGACGAGCGGGTACCGGGTGGTGTCGATGCGCCCGGAGCTGATCCCGCTCGCTTCCGTCGCCGAGCAGCCGCGGTTCGTGCGGCGCTTCACCGCGGCGCACGAGCGGGCCCGCGCCTGGGCGGCGACGCCGCTCGGGACTGCGGGCCCGGGGTTTTCCGCCCGGTACGGGCGCGCGGAGGACACCCCGCTCCTCGATTTCATCAACGAAGTGCAGCGCCGTCGTGCCGGCGCCGATCTCTCGGCCACCGCCGACTTCGAGCTGGGCGCGGGCCTTCCGGAAGGCGAAGTGCGGGAGCGCGATGTGTCCGGGATCTACCCCTACGAGAACACGCTGCGGGCGGTCCGCATCGCCGGCGACCAGCTCAAGGCCTACCTCGAGCAAGCGGCTCGGTACTTCCGCACCTATCAGCCGGGCGCGCCGCTGATCAACGACAGCGTCGCGGGCTTCAACTTCGACATCGTGAGTGGCGTGACGTACACCATCGACTTGACGCAAGCACCGGGACGCCGTATCCGCGGGCTCGCGTTCCGCGGTCGCGCCGTTGCGCCGGCGGACAGCTTTACCCTGGCGCTGAACAGCTACCGCCAATCAGGTGGCGGCGGCTACACCATGCTGCAGGGCGCGCGCGTCGTGTACGACCGGGGCGAGTCCATCCGGGATCTCCTCGCTGCTGAGATCCGGACCCGCCGGCTCCTGACCGCGCAGGGCGTGTCTTCGCCCAACTGGTCGGTGGGGCCGGCCGAAGCGCGAGCGGCCCTGCGCCAGGCGTTCACCCCGTCCGTGGTCGTGGTGCCGCGGCCCGACAGCACCCTGCTCCGGGTGCTGGCGATCAACGACTTCCACGGGGCGCTCGAGCCGCAGGTGTGGCCCTGGTCTGCGGCACGGCCGGTGGGCGGGGCGGCGGCACTCAAGCCGTGGCTCGACAGCCTCGCGCGGGGGTGCTTCTGCGCCACGATCCGGCTCGACGCCGGCGACGAGATGCAGGGGACGCCGGTCTCGAACTTCAACTTCGGCCGGCCCGCGATCGCCGCGCTGAACGCGCTCGGGATCGACGCGGCGGCGATCGGCAACCACGAGTTCGACTGGACCGTGGACACGCTGCGCGCCCGGATGGCGGAGGCGCACTACCGTTTCCTCGCGGCGAATATCACCGATTCGGCGGGCACCGCCCGGCCGGACTGGGCGGAGCCGTTCACCGTGATCGCGCGCGACGGGGTGCGCGTCGCGGTGATCGGGCTCGCCTTGCCGGCGACGCCCGAGACCACGTCGCCGCGGAACGTCCGAGGGCTCGCCTTCGGCGACGGGGCGCGGGCCGTGCGCCGCGTGCTGCCGCAGGCGCGCGCCGCGGGCGACTACGTCATCGTCGTGGCCCACGTGGGCGCGTTTTGCGACGGCGACGGCGCGGCGGCGCCTCTCGGACCCGCCGCCTGTCACGGCGAGATCATCGACCTGGCCCGTGGCCTCGACTCGGGCTCCGTCGACCTGATCGTGAGCGGCCACACCCACTCGCTCATCAACACCGTGGTGAACGGGATTCCGATCGTGCAGGCGCGCTCGTCCGGGGCCGGGATCGCGGTGGTGGACTTCGTGCGCGTGAGCGGGGCGGGCGTTACGCGGCGCGAGGCGCGGGCGCGCATCGAGACGCCGTTCGCGGACCGCATCCGCCTGGACCCCGCCCTCGTGGACGCGCTACGCTTGAGCCAGGCGTCCGTCTCGGTGCTCACCGACCGGCCGGTGGCCCGATTCGGAACGGAGCTGCGGCGGACGGGCGCCGAACATGGCCTCGGCCGGCTCATCGCGGACGCACAGCGCAACATCGCCAAAGCCGACGTCGCCCTCGTCAATAACGGCGGCATCCGCGCCGACGTCTCGGCCGGGTTGGCGACGTACGGCGACCTGTACCGGGTCGAGCCGTTTCAGAACCGGCTCATGCGCCTCGCCGTGTCGGGCGAAGTGTTGAAGCAAGCGCTCGAGCACGCGCTCACGGGCGACGGTCCGGACGCGCACGTCGCGGGGATCGTGGTGTGGTACGACGCCGGCAAGCCTGTCGGCCGGCGTATCAAGAAGCTGCAGCTGGCGAACGGCAAGGACGTGGACGACGGACGGACCTACACGCTGGCCGTGAGCGACTTCCTCGCGGCCGGGGGCAGTGGCTACGTGATGCTCACGGGCAAGCCGTCGGGAGAAGTGGGCGTGACCGACCTGGACGCGCTGATCCAGTACCTCGCGGTGCTGCGCCAGCCGATCTCCGCCCCGGATGACCGGCGCTTCTATAGAGAGGGAGGTGGCCACTGATTCGCGTCTTCGTGAACGAGCGGCCGGTGACCGTGGCGCCGGGGGCGAGCGTGCGCGACGCCGTCGCGGTGCTCGACCGCGAGCTCGCCGACCTCGTGGGACGCGGCGTCGCCTACGTGACCGACGGCGTCGGCAGGCCGGTGGACGCGGGCGAGCGGGTGGGCGAAGGGGGAGCCATTTTCCGCGTGGTGGTGAGCGCCCGCCAGGGCCCGCCCCGCCTCACGAAGCAGGCGCTGCGTCGTTGGCCGAAGGCGGAGCTGCACGTCCATCTGGACGGCTGCCTCCGCCCCGCGACGATGCTCGAGCTGGCGCGGGCGCAGGGGATCCGGCTCCCGGCGGACACGCCCGATGGCCTCGCCCAGGCGCTGTACGTGAAGCACGCCAAGAGCCTCGAGGAATACCTCACGAAATACGAGGTCACGCTCTCGGTCATGCAGACGGCGGCGGCGCTCGAGCGGATCGCCTACGAGTTCGTGCTGGACGCGGCGGCCGACGGGCTTCGCTATGTGGAAGTGCGCTACTCGCCGCTCCTGCACCGGCCCGCGCTCACCCTGGCGCAGGCGATCGAGGCCCCGCTCGCCGGGATCAAGCGCGGCGAAGCGGAGACGGGCACCAAGGTCGGGCTGATCGTGTGCGGCATCCGCACGCGGGCGCCCGCGGAGTCCCTGGAGCTGGCGCGCGCCGCGGCGGGTTACCGGACGGCGGGTGTCGTGGCGTTCGATCTGGCGGGCGCCGAGCGGGGCTTCCCGGCGCGCGACCATGCGGCCGCGTTCGCGTACGCGGCGCAGCATGGCATGGCGTGCACGTGCCACGCCGGGGAGGGGGACGGACCGGATTCCATCCACCAGGCGCTGCACCAGTGCGGGGCCCAGCGGATCGGCCACGGCACTCGGCTTGGGGAAGATCCCGCGCTGCTCGCGTACGTCATCGAGCGCAAGATCCCGCTCGAGATGTGCCTCACGTCGAACCTGCACACCCACACGGTGGCCTCACTCGCCGAGCATCCGTTCAAGCGGTATCTCGACCAGGGCGTGGTCGTGACGTTGAACACCGACGGGCGGCTGGTGGACGGCATCTCGCTCACCGACGAGTATTTCGTCGCCCAGAGTGTGTTGGGCCTGACCAAGGCGGACCTCGCGCGCGTCGTGCTCAACGCGTGCGAGAGCGCGTTTCTTCCGGAGTTCGAGAAGGTGGCGTTGGTGTCCCGCGTGCAGAGCGAATTGGAGGCTCTCTAGTGTCGCTGCGCCGTACTGTGGCGGCGTTCGTCGTCGCCTTCGTGTGCGTGCTCGCCGTCTTCACGCTGCCGCGCTTCGTGTGGAATACGGTGGAGGGAGCCGTTCGCCAGCAACCCAAGGCCGACACGACGCAGGCGGTTCCACCTGCCACCGCGCCCCAGGCGCCGCTGGCGGCGCCCCGCTCGATTCCGCAACGGCTCACCGGGATATTCGGGATCGCGCTCATTCTGGGAATCGGCATCGCGTTGTCGCGCAACCGCGGGGCAATCAGCTGGCGGGTCGTGGGGTGGGGGGTCGGCCTGCAGCTCGTGTTTGCGATCTTCGTGCTGCTCGTCCCGTTCGGCCAGACCCTGTTCACGCAGCTCGGCGACTTTGTCAAGGCGATCTTGAGCTTCTCGTACAAGGGGTCCGAGTTCGTGTTCGGGGAGCTCGGCAAGCAGCACTCGAGCCTCGGCATCGTGTTCGCGTTTCAAGTGCTCCCTGCGATCATCTTCGTATCGGCCTTGTTCGCGATCCTGTATTACCTCGGTGTGATGCAGCTCGTCGTGAAGGCCTTCGCGATCGCGATGAACAAGGTGATGCGGGCGAGTGGCGCCGAGAGCTTGAACGTCGCCGCTTCGATCTTCATGGGCCAGACGGAGGCGCCGCTCACCATCCGCCCGTTCCTCCCAGGTATGACGCGCTCAGAGCTGATGACGGTCATGACCGCGGGGATGGCGCACGTGTCGGGATCGATCATGGCGGCGTACATCGCCATGGGCATCGAGGCGCGGCATCTGCTCACGGCCGTGATCATGACGGCGCCGGGGACCATCATGATGGCCAAGATCCTGGAGCCCGAGACCGAGACGCCCCAGACGCTCGGCGGCGTGCGCGTCGAAATCCCGCGCACCGACGTCAACGTGGTCGACGCGGCGGCCCGCGGCACCACCGACGGGCTGCACCTGATGCTCAACGTCATCGCGATGCTGGTCTCCTTTATCGCCCTCGTCGCGCTGGTCAACGGTGGCTTCGGGTGGGTGCACGGCCATGTCGCTTGGTTCCCGGAGAACATCCAGACCGTCCTCAGCTGGATCTTCCGGCCGATCGCGTTCGCGATGGGCGTGCCGTGGCACGACTCGGGCACCATCGGCAGCCTGCTCGGCGAGCGCATGGTCCTGAACGAGTTCATCGCGTTCAAGGACCTGGCGGACCTCAAGAGCCATCTCGACCCCCTGTCCTTCACCATCGCGACCTTTGCCCTGTGCGGGTTCGCCAACATCAGCTCGGTGGGCATCCAGATCGGCGGCATCGGCGCGCTCGTTCCGGATCGCAAGCACGACCTCGCTCGCCTCGGCTTCCGCGCGATGATCGCGGGGACGCTGGCGAACTTCCTGTCGGCGACGCTCGCGGGGATCCTGCTTTGATTGCGGAGTGCGGATTGCGGATTGCGGAATGGCCGCCGTGGACTCCGAACTGATCCGGCGCGCCGCGGACGCCGTAGCCGAGCGGCTCGGCAGCTTGCGCCCACGCGTGGCGATCATCTTGGGCTCCGGGCTCGGTGCCGTCGCCGACGCGGTCCAATCCGCAATCCGCATTCCACAATCCGCAATTCCAGGCTTCCCCGAGCCCGGCGCCCCGGGCCACAAGGGCGAGCTCGTCGGTGGGACGCTCGAGGGCGTGCCGGTCGTGGTGCAGAGCGGTCGCTTTCATTTGTATGAAGGTCACGCGCCCGACGTCGCCGCGCTCCCGACGCGCGTGTTCGCCAGACTCGGCGTCACCACGCTCGTGGTCACCAACGCGGCGGGTGGCATCCGTCTCACCTTCCGCCCGCCCACGCTGATGCTCATCGCGGACCACATCAACCTGATGTTCAAGAACCCGCTCGTGGGTCCGGTGGCGGAGGGGGACGAGCGCTTCCCCGACATGAGCGATCCGTACGATCCGGCGCTCCGCCGGCTTGCCCGCGACGTGGCGCGAACGGAGCGGATCCCGCTGGAAGAGGGTGTATACGCCGGCCTGCTCGGGCCGTCGTTCGAGACGCCGGCGGAGATCCGCATGCTCCAGCGGCTCGGGGCCGATGCCGTGGGTATGTCCACGGTGCCGGAGGTGATCGCGGCGCGAGCCCGGGGCGTGCGCTGTCTCGGGTTCTCGAGCATCACGAACGTGGCGGCCGGGCTGTCGGCGCAGAAGCTGTCGCATCTCGAGGTGCTCGAGGCAGGGAAGCAGATCTCAGGTCAGCTCGAGCAGCTCATCAGGGGGGTGCTGCAGCGCCTCTAATGCCCGGGGAATCCATCGGCGCATAGACCGCCACCTCCGACCCTTCGGCGAACACCACGCCCGCCGGTTGGGCCCGATTCAAGAACTCCCACTCGGCCCCGTAAAGAGACCCAAAGTCAAAGCGGTAATCGACGGCGCGGATCTGTCGCACCGCCCACGCCTGATGGGCGACGCGGAATACGCCGAGCTTACCGTCCGGCCGCGTGCGGCAGGCGAAGGCGCGCTCGATGAAATAGTGCTCCGACGAGTCCGGCGGCGGCACCACCGCGGCACGCGAGCCGGTCACGCTCACGTGCCAGCCGAACGCCGCGGGCCCCACCCCATACTCCGCGCGCACCTCGCCGTGCCGATCCACCACCCGGCTGCGGATCGGCGTGGGCCAGAACGGCTCGCCGTAACGCAGCCGGCCGACCGCGGCGATCAGCCGGCTCGGCACGAACTGGCGGACGAACCATACGCCCGGCTCTCCCGCGGCGCGCAGGTACGTGCGGAAGTTGACCTGGGGATGCGCCGTGAACCCCGGGATGCGCCACCCCTTGATGCGAACGTCGAGCATCTGCAACGCGACGAGGCTCACGTGCGTCCGGCCGTTCCAGCGGTCGGGCTCGACCTCCGGCGGGATCGAGCGCCGAATGAGGTCTTCCGGCGCCTCGAACGTGAGGAGGATGATGTGCGACCAGCGGGCAGCGAGAAACGGACGGGGCGTCACTTGTGATCGTGGTTCGGATCGCTAGTAATATGGCGTCCCGACACGGAGGGATCGATGACGAGCCCGGTGACTCCTGAAGGGCGCATGCGAATCGCCAAGATGATCCACGGCGCACTGATGGCGGGCGTCGCGCTGTTCTTGCTGGTGACGGGGTGGGTGCATCGCGTCACGCCACCGGCTCCCGTGCCGGTGATGGTGGATGACCAGCCAGTCCCGGCTCATCGTGCGCTGGGCGGTAGTGGAAAGTGGGTGCCTCGTGAATGGGGTGCTCTGGTTCATCAGCCGCGACCGCGTCTCGCTGGCGGCTGCCGTCGCAGGTCTGGCCATCCTGCTCGCACTTCGACCGAGTCGGTACCTGGAGAGCTAGAGCCCTATGAATTGGCCGTTTTTGACCACCGATCCGGATTCGTCATGATGTACCGTCGGGCGCGATACAGTTCGCCGTCGGTCCGGACGATGCGATCGTAGTAGTTGCGCTGCCAGATGGATTCGCCCGGAGTACGTCGACGATCGTTGATTCGCTTCGTAGTCGCCGACTTGAACGAGCGTACGATCGCTCCAAGCGAGCCGGACGCGGGTGCGGAGTCCCGAGTGATCGACGACATTCGCGCGCGCTGAGGTAGGGGCGCAGCATGCTGCGCCCCTACATTGCGCTGATTCCGGCTCTCGCCGATCACAATGACTCCGTGCATGTGGTCTGGCATGACAACGAACGCGTCCAACGTAACAGTAGGGAAATGTTGGGGAATCTCGCACCAACACTGACGCGCGACACGTCCGGCGTAGCTGAGGCACATGCGCCCGTCCACGACCTCCCCGAAGAGGGGGACGCTCCCTCGTACGCGAATCGTCACGAAGTACGTCCCCGGACGCGCGTAATCGAACCCCTGAAGCCTCAATGACCGCCGCTGATTCGCGACTCGAAGGGGAACTCGCTCGCTGCTCACGAGCCAACCGTAGCGGTCGCTCTATTGGAGCGGACATCCTCCTGTCGCGTTCCGCATCTTTTCTACTCCATTATCCTGCTCTGTATTACAGCCCGTCCGCCGGCGGTCGCGGGGGCGCGGGCACGAAGTGGTTCAGGGGGCCGTGTCCCCGCCCCAACCCGGGCGCGGCGGCCATCGCCCGGTGCACAAAGTCGAGCGCGTCTTCCACGGCGCGCTCGAGGGGGCGACCGAGCGCCAGACCCGCGGCGACGGCGGCGGAGAGCGTGCAGCCGGTGCCGTGCGTCGAGGTCGTCTCGAGCCGCGGCCGGGTGAAGCGTCGGGCTGCCCCGTTCGCGACCAGCACGTCCACCACCTCGTCGCCGGCGAGATGACCACCCTTCACGAGCGCCGCCCTCGCCCCGAGCTGCACGAGCGCCCGGCCGGCGCGCTCCATGTCGTCGGGTGTGCGGACACGACCGCCCACGAGCACCGCGGCTTCGTCGAGGTTCGGCGTGACGAGTGCGGCGAGCGGCACGAGCCGCCGCACGATCACCCGCTCGGCATCGCGGTCGAGCAGGCGATCGCCCGACGTCGCGACCATCACGGGATCGAGCACATAGTTCGGGAGCCGCCGCCGCGCGATGCCGTCGGCGACCGCTTCCACGAGAGGGGCGGAGCCGAGCATGCCCGACTTCACCGCGACGGGCGGCAGGTCGTCGGCGAGCGCGTCGAGCTGGCGGGTGACGAGCTCGACCGGGACCGGCTCCCACGCCCGAACCCCGAGCGTGTTCTGGGCCGTGACGGCGGTGATCACGCTCGTGCCGAACACGCCGAACTGGTGGAACGTCTTCAGGTCGGCCTGGATGCCGGCGCCGCCGCCCGAGTCCGATCCCGCGATGGTGAGGGCGATTTTCACGTAGCGCCCGTCCCGCGCTTCTTCGCATATTGAATGCTCGGCCGCGGCCGGGAATGCTCGAGGAGACTCATCGCCAGTAATCTGCAATCGACGATACGTGATCTCCAACGCCGCAAGGCGCGCGGCCGGCGCGGCCTCGCCCTGATCGAGGGTGTCCGGCTCGTGGAGGAGGCGCTCGCCGCCGGCGTCGCGTTCAAGGGGGCGCTCGTCGCCCCCGACCTGGCACGCACCGCGCGCGGCACGGCGCTCGTCGCGGAGCTCCAAGGGCACGCCGTAGAGGTGGAGGAGGTCGGGGCGCGCGTCTTCGCGCAGCTCGCCGACACCGAAACCCCGCAGGGGATCATCGCCGTGATCGAGCCGCGGCGCTGGACCGCGAGCGACTTCGCGCCGCCGTCGGGTGCAGTAGCGCTCGTGATCGACGGTGTACAGGATCCCGGTAACGTCGGCACGCTGATTCGGACGGCGCACGCGCTCGGAGCCGCCGGCACGGTGGTGCTGCGGGGCACGGCCGACCCGACGAGCCCGAAGGCGCTGCGGGCGGCCATGGGCGCTACCTTCCGCCACCCCGTCCTGTCGCTCGACGACGACGGGTTCATCGCCTGGGCGAGGAAACATGGCGTGACCTTGTGGGCGAGCGCCGCGGACGGCGTGCCCCTGCATCGGGCGCTCGAGCGGGGACGCGGGAAGGGGGGAGCGGGACGCGTGGACGGACCGATCGCGGTGATCGTGGGAAACGAGGGGGCGGGAATCCGCCCGCAGCTCAACGCCGTCGCTGCGCAGCGCGTGGCGATCCCGCTGGCCCAGGGCGCCGAGTCGCTCAACGTCGCCGTGGCGGCGGGTATCCTGCTCTACGAGGTGACGCGTGGTCGTTGATCCGATCCTGCTCGTCGGCGCCGGACTCCTGGGACTCTGTGTCGGGAGCTTCCTCAACGTCTGCATCCTGCGGCTCGCCAAGGAGGACAAGAAGCAGCGCTCGCTGTTCCACCCGCCCTCCACCTGCCCCCGCTGCGGGCGCCGGATCGCGTGGCGGGACAACGTGCCGGTGGTCTCGTGGCTGGTGCTGCGGGGCCGATGTCGCTCGTGCGGTCAGCCGATCTCCATGCAGTACCCCATCATCGAGGCGGTCGTGGCGGTCCTGTGGATCGCCGCCGTGCTGGCCTACGGACCGACGGTCCGCTTCGTCGAGGCCGCTGTGCTGGGCACCATTCTCCTCGGCATCGCCATCACCGATGCGCGCCATTACCTCATCCCCGACGAGTACAACTGGACCGGGCTCGTCCTCGGGCTCGGCCTGTCGCTGACGGCGGGCGTGCCGGGCTTCATCGAAGGCGTGCTGGGTGCGGCGACCGGGTTCGCCCTGCTGTACGCCGTCGGCTTGGTGGGGGGCTGGGTCTTCAAGGAAGAAGCGATGGGTGGCGGCGACATCAAGATGATGGCGATGGTGGGGGCGTTCGTCGGCTGGAAGGGCGTGCTCCTGACGGTATTCGCGGGTGCGCTCTTCGGCAGCCTCGTGTACGTCCCGCTGCTGGTACTGGGGAAACGGAAGCGTCACGTCCCGTTCGGGGTATTTCTCGCCATGGGAGCTGCGGTGGCATTCGTTTTCGGCCCCGCGATCTATGACTGGTACCGGCGATTCCTGGGGGCCGCCTGACCTGAATGGGCGATCCGTTCGAAGGGCTGTTCGACTCGGGAGAAGTGCTCGAGCGCGTGGGCGTGAATCTCACGACGCAGGCGCGCCGCGGCGACCTGGAGCCAGTGCGCTGTCGCGACGCCGAGATCGCGCGAGTGGTCGACATCCTGCTGCGTCAGAGCAAGAACAACCCCGCCCTGATCGGGAAGGCCGGGGTCGGGAAGACGGCGATCGTCGAAGGCCTCGCCCAGCGGGTCGCCGCGGGGGACGTCCCCCCGGCCTTGAAGGACGTCCGCGTGGTCGCGCTCGACCATGTCGCCCTGCTCGCGGGCACTACGTTCCGCGGTCAGTACGAGGAGCGCATCCGGAAGCTCGTCCGCGAGCTGTCCGCCGACCCGGACCTCATCCTGTTCGTCGACGAGCTGCACAACCTCATCGGACAGGGCACCGCCCTCGGCGCCGCCATGGACGCGGCCAACATGCTGAAGCCCGCCCTGGTGCGTGGCGACATCCGGATCATCGGCGCGACCACGGGGGGCGAGTACGACAAGTGGATCCGCGGGGATCCGGCGCTCGAGCGCCGCTTCCAGCCGGTCCTGGTGGAGGAGCTCGACGCCATTCAAACGTGGGAAGTGCTCGTCGCCCGACGGCCCCGCCTCGAGCGCCACCACGCCGTCGCGATCACCGACGAGGCGCTCAAGGCCGCGATCGTCCTCACCGACCGGTTCGTGCCCGAGCGCGCCCGCCCCGACAAGGCCATCGACGTGTTGGACGAGGCCTGCGCCCACGCGCAGGCGACCGCGCGCGTGTCACCGGAGCTCGACCGGCTGATCCGCGAGCGACGCAAGGTGGACGCCATGATCCGACGGGGCCTGACGCACGAGCAGCCGCGCCAGGAGCCGGCAGAGGATCTCATGGCGGAGATCTTTCCGATGCTGGAGCGGATTGGCGCGGAGATCGAGAGGATGCTGGGCGGGGAAAGACGGGGAAAGACGGGGAAGGACGGGGAAGGCGCGGTCCAGGTGTCACCTCCCCCGTCCTCCCCCGTCGTCCCCCGTCCTGCTCCGTCCCTGGCTGACCGCCGCGCCGAACTCGACCAGCTGCTCCGTCAAGAGCTCGAGCACCAGGGCATCGTCGTGGGCGGCCAAGCGGTCGCCCGCGTCGTGGGGGCCGCCGTCGGCAAGGGGATCGAGTGGCAGGCGTGACGCGAGCGTGCCTCGCCATGGTGACGGTCGTCGGAGGGATGGGGAGCACCGGATGCGAGCAGCGGGCGCGGGAGGTCCAAAGCGAGGCCGAGCTGAAGCAGACCGTACAGCAGATGATCCCCGCCGTGGAATGGGCCACCCGCCTGCGGTTTCGCCAGCGGCCCGTCGTCCTGCGTCGCAGCCGCGCGCAGGTTCGGGACTATGTCATCCACAAGTTCGACGACGACCTCCCGCCCGCCGAGCTCGAGGGCGCGCAGGCTGCGTATCGGTTGTTCGGCCTGATCCCCGATTCGCTCGACCTGCGCCGCACCATGGTCGACCTCCTGACCGAGCAGGTGGCGGGGTATTTCGACCCCGACTCGAACGCCCTCTACATCCCGACCGACATCGATCCGAGCCAGGCCCGTCTCGTGATCTCGCACGAGCTGGTGCACGCGCTGCAGCACCAGTACTTGAACCTCGACTCGCTGGTGGAGCTCAAGCGCCAGAACGATCGCCGCAGCGCGGCGCAGGCGATCCTCGAAGGGCAGGCGACGCTCGCTCAGATCCTGGTCCTCATGCCCGAGCAGAAGATCGAGAGCCTGCCCAACTTCTGGGACCTACGGATGGCGCTCGGCGGGCAACAGGATCAGATGAAAGTGTTCGGGAGCGCACCGCTGTGGCTGCGCGAGAGCCTGATCTTCCCCTACTTGGGCGGCGCCGAGTTCGTGCGCTGGTTCGACCACGAGTACCCGGGGAAGCAGCCCTACGGCGTCCTCATGCCGATCTCCACCGAGCAGATCCTGCACCCCGCGCGGTACGTGGCCGGGGACCGCCCCGATGCGATGGCGTTCGAGTCGCCCGGACCCGACACGGTGCGCTACGAGGACGGGCTGGGCGAGTTCGAGATCCGCCTCCTACTGGCGGGCGGGGCGGGCCGGGGGGGGGGCGGCGAGGGCGGACGCGCTCGTGTGGTACACGCTGTGGGACGACAAGCGGGCGGCCGCACACTTCAAGCAAGGACTCCAGAGCGCGTGGGCGAAACGGCGCTCGGGCGGTCCGACGGTCCGGCGATCGGAGATCAGGCAACTGGTGGTCAGCGGCGTACACGTCGTGCGGCTGGTGGACGCCCCCGCGGGTTGGGCGGGTTGGAAACGGGTGCCGGCGATTCGTGTCACCCGCGCAGCGCGTTGATCCCCCCACTTGGATTCCCACAACTCGCTAAGTAGTTTCGTAGGCTTATGTTTACGGCCCTCTCCGAGCGGTTGACCGCCGCTCTGAAGCGCCTCACCGGTCGGGGAGTGCTTTCGGAGCAAACCTCGCGGACTTTCTCGTCGCGCTGAAGCAGATGCAGGCGCTGGGGCCGATCAAACAGGTGCTCGGCCTCTGAGCCGTCGGTCCTCACTGGATCGCGGCGGCTGCGGATCGCGAAGGGGGCGGGGCGGACCGTACAGGAAGTCAACCGGCTGCTGGAGCAGTTCCAGCAGATGCGGAAGCTTTTGAAAGGGACGTAGGCACGCTATGGCTACTCGCATTCGGCTGCGGCGCGTGGGGCGGAAGGGGCAGAGCTACTTCCGGATCGTCGTCGCGGACTCGCGCTCTCCCCGCGACGGGCGGTTCGTCGTGACCCTGGGCCACTACAACCCGCGTACCAATCCGGCCGATATCCAGGTCGATGCGGAGCAGGCGCGCGCCTGGCTCGACAAGGGGGCGCTCCCGACCGACACGGTCCGCTCGCTGCTGAAGAAGGCGGGAGTGCTGGGCAAACGGCCCGCCTAGTCGGGCGCGTGCGCAAGCCACACGGGCAGCGGGGGGAGGTCGCGGTGTTTCCCCTCGTGGAAAATCCGGGCGCCGTGTTCACGCCCAAGGCCCGGCTGCTGGTCGTGAACGAGGAGCGTGACGTCGTGGCGGGGCCGCTGGTCGTGGCGCGGCGGCGCGCATACCACCGCGAGTGGCTGCTGTCGTTCGTCGGCGTGAAGTCGCGTGCGGTGGTGGAGCCCTGGCGGGACCACTTCGTCGCCGTGGCAGAGACCGATGCTGACGATTAACGTCGTGACGCTCTTCCCCGAGGTCTTCGAAGCATCGCTCCGGGTCAGTATTCTGGGGCGTGCCGCGGAGCAGGGGCTGGTGCGCTACCGGGTCGTGCAGCTGCGCGAGTACACGCACGACCGGCACAAGACCGTGGATGACTACCCCTACGGCGGTGGTGCCGGGATGGTGCTCAAGCCGGAGCCGTTCTTCGAGGCGGTGGAGGATCTGCGGCCGGGCGGGGGACCGCCCATCGTGCTGTTGTCGGCGCGCGGCCGGCCCTTCAGCCACCGCGACGCCGTGCGCTTCGCGGTGGGCCAACAGCTCACGCTGCTGTGCGGGCACTACAAGGATGTGGACCAGCGGGTGGCGGACGGGCTGGGGGCGGAAGAGCTGTCGCTGGGGGACTTCGTGCTGTCGGGCGGTGAGCCGGCGGCGCTGTGCGTCCTGGATGCGGTGGTGCGGCTGCTCCCGGGGGCGCTCGGGGACCACGAGTCCGCGGCTACGGACTCACACTACGACGGGCTCCTGTCGCCGCCGAGCTATACCCGGCCGCCGAGCTATCGCGGAATGGATGTGCCGGCGGTATTGTTGAGCGGAGATCACGAGCAAATCGCGCGGTGGCGCGAGGCGGAGGCGGAGCGGTTGACGCGCGAGCGGCGGCCTGATCTATGGGCGAGGAATGCTGGTGAGTAGCCAACAGCGTGCGGACGCACTGACGCTGGAAGACTAGACGCACGGACGCGTAGACGCGTAGAGGATATGGGTATGAACCGACTGAGGGCGATCGAGCGCGAGGGGCTCAAGACCAACATCCCGGCGTTCGATCCGGGCGACACCGTCCGGGTGATGGTACGGGTACGCGAGGGTGACAAGGAGCGACTGCAGGCGTTCGAGGGCGTCTGCATCGGCCGCCGCGGTGCCGGGATCAACGCGACGTTCACGGTTCGCAAGATCTCGGCGGGCGTCGGCGTGGAGCGCATCTTCCCCCTGCACGCGCCGTCGATCGCGGAGATCGAGCTGGTGCGCAAGGGTCGCGTGCGGCGCGCCAAGCTCTACTTCCTGCGTCGGCTCGCCGGCAAGGCGGCGCGGATCCGCGAGAAGCGGGGCATCGTCGTCCCCGAGACGGCGGAGAAGCAAGAGGCGTGAGAGGCCCCCGCCCCACGCTCGAGCGCGAGATCGCGTTCTGGCGAGCGGGGGGCGGAGTCGTCGCCGGTGTCGACGAAGCCGGCCGCGGTCCCCTGGCTGGGCCGGTGGTGGCCGCGGCCGTCGTGTTTCCTCCTCACTGCAAATTCATCCGCGGACTGCGGGACTCGAAGCTCTTGCCGCCTGCGAAGCGCAGCCGGCTCGCCCTGGTCGTGCGGGCCCGCGCGCTGGCGATCGGCGTGGGCGCCGCGAGCGTGCGCGAGATCGACCGCTTGAACATCCGCCGGGCGAGCATCCTCGCGATGGAACGCGCCCTGGCGCGCCTCGCCCTGACGCCGGACCTCGTGCTGGTGGACGGCCTGCCCTGTCCCGAGCTCGGCCGCGCCCACGAAGCGATCGTGGACGGCGACGCGTACTGCCACTCGATCGCCGCCGCGTCGGTCATCGCGAAGACCGTGCGCGATC
>Ga0209056_10002852_pt1 | contig 18519 bp, 15 predicted proteins | sample GraSoiAngelo_114_FD_185876 | JGI IMG/M metagenome (GOLD analysis project Ga0209056, IMG submission 185876) | Grasslands soil microbial communities from the Angelo Coastal Reserve, California, USA - 14_0903_13_40cm (SPAdes) (version 2) | ecosystem: Environmental > Terrestrial > Soil > Grasslands... | reverse complement strand
TGGTCGCGCAGGGCAAGACGCTCCAGGAAGTCTTGGCTGCGCAGCCAACCCTTGACTACGACGGCCGATACGGCGCACCAACCGCCTCCTGGACAAAGGAAATGTTTATCGAAGCTGTATACACGGAACTCCGGCAAGCCGGGGCGAAGTAGCGGCACAACTGAGAATCGTTAGCCCGCGTTGCTGACGAACCAGTCATAGATTTCTCCCGACGTCGTAAACCACACGCCTTTTTGCTTGCGGATGTAATCGCAGGCCGCTTCGAAGTATTTGATGCGGTGCGGGACGCCGGTGATGTAGGGATGAATGCTCATCACCATGACACGCGGCTGCTTGGCGCCTTCGGCATAGAGGCGATCGAATTGATCCTTGACTCGCGCCAACCATGCTGACGATTCATGGTGATGTACGACCATCATGGGCAGGTCGCTAAGCTCGAATGAATAGGGAATGGCGACAATGGGGCCGGCAGCGGTACGCATCATGACGGGTTGCTCATCCATCGGCCAGTCGAAGACATACTTGAACCCCGCTTCGGCAAGGTAATCCAGCGTGTCTAACGTTTCCTGCAAGCCGGGACCCAGCCAGCCCCGCGGCGGCTTGCCCGTATATTTATGCAGAACCTCGAATGTCTGCTGAATCGTTGCGCGCTGATCCGGTACCGTATGCAGCGCGGCCTGCGCATAACCGTGCCCAACGAATTCCCAACCTGCATCGCGCATCGCGCGGGCCACCGGTTCGCCGGGGCCTTCACACACTCTGCCGTTGATGGCAACGCTCGCGCGCAGTTTACGTTTAGCGAGCGATTCCATCAACCGCCAGATCCCGACGCGCATTCCGTATTCGTGCCACGCCCAGTTCGGCACGTTTGGTACAGTCACAACACCGGCCGGCGAAGTCACGTATTCGCGCGCCACCGGCTTCTGGATATCCCACTCCTCGACATTCACTATCGTGTACACCGCCAGCCGTGCCCCACGCGGTAGCTTCCACTTCGGACGTTGGGAGATCGGCGAGAAATCGAAGCGTTCGTAGGGGAGCTTCATGATCGACGATTTTCTCATTTCAGACAAGGCTTTGCGAAAAGCGCCGGACGGGTTGCGCAGGCCGGCACAGCAGAGGAATCTTTCAACATGGACTCATTTTCATGTAAGCTTCCCTTCACCCGTCAAAAGACTTTGTTTGTAGGAGGACTCTATGCGCTTTGTAAATGCCAATTGGCCCAAAGGGAAGTTCCTGACAATCCTATTTTCCATAGGGCTTTTATCGATGGTTTTGTCGATGGTTGCCGCTCAGCGCGGGGCAACTGCCACTGTGTTTGAAGGCGCGCGCCTCATCACGGGCGATGGCAGCGCCCCCATCATGGATGCGGCATTCGTCGTCGACAACGGGCGGTTCACCGCCGTCGGACGAAAAGGACAGATCAGCGTTCCCGCGGGCGCCGCTCACGTTGACCTTACCGGCAAGACCGTGATTCCGGCGATAATTGATGCGCATAAACACCTCGCGGTCACTAGAGATGCTCTCGTCGATCAGTTGCAGCATTTCGCGTACTACGGCGTTGGAGTTGCGATGAGCATGGGCCAGGATACAGGCGACGTGGCTTTCCAGGTGCGGCAGGAGACGATCCCCAATGCGGCGCGAAATCGTACCGCCGGACGCGGCCTGACAGGACCGGAGCCGGGACGCACAGAGGCTCCCTACTGGGTCAAAACGGAAGCCGAGGCCCGCAAGGATGTCCAGGAGCTGGCCCAAAAGAAAGTGGATCTGGTGAAGATATGGGTGGACGACCGGGATCACACCGTCACGAAGTTGAGCCCGGCGCTGTATGCGGCCATTATTGACGAGGCGCACAAGCACAACCTGCGCACGATAGCTCATATCTTTACGCTCGAAGATGCGAAGGGAGTCCTGCGCGCGGGCATCGACGCCTTCGCTCATAGCGTCAGGGACAAGGACGTTGACGACGAATTCGTCAATATGATGAAGGCAAAGCCCAATATGATCGTCGACCCGAACCTTCCCGACCGCGGAGTGAAGGTGGACAGAAGCTGGCTTCGTGAGAGCATGACGGCCGAAGAGTTTCAGAAAGTTCAGGCGGAAAGCAAAGACGATCCGAAGGCTCAGGCATTCTTCGGAATTCAGTCCCGCAATTTGCGAAGGCTGAATGCGGCCGGCATTAAGATCGCCTTGGGTACGGACGGAGGTATTCCGTGGGCCGCACACGAGGAAATGGTCGATATGGTCGCTTCAGGTATGACTCCCGCTCAAGTGCTTGTCGCGTCGACCCGGAATGCGGCCGATCTGTTGGGCCTCAAGGACGTTGGCACCGTAACCAGCGGTAAGAGCGCAGACTTCGTGGTGTTGGACGCAAATCCGCTCGACGACATCACGAATACACGCCGTATCAACACCGTCTATCTCCGCGGAGGCCAGGTAGACCGCGCCGCGTTACGCGGACGCTTTGCGGCCAAGAAAGCGGAATAAATACCGGCTGAGGATTCAGAGGATTCAGGGGGCGCACCTGATTACTCCACCCGATCGGGAAATGAAAATATGGGGTCGACGTCGACGGGAATATCTTGAGTGTCTTCTAATGCGGATTTCAGGTGCTCCGGCATTGATTCGTATCGTTTGAACCAGTTTTCGGCACGTCCACGATCACCTATGGCTTCGATCTCCAGCAATTCTTTCGCGACTCGCTCAAGGGCTGTCGGCATTCGCACGTAGTCGATCACGTAGCGCCCTGTTGCCGGATCTCTGATAATCGCTCGTTCCTGCGAAAGGTAGTTGAACTCCATCATCTGTGCGCGGCCATGGGCTTCACCGGTACCGAAACGCAGCGTGCGGAAAATCCCGGCGACGTAAGAAGCGTAATACTCTTCCAGGCGATTGCTTGGCAGGACTCCGCGATCGACCAACCACTTCAACCCGAACATTCCGACGACGTCGGCCTTAGCCTCCTCCAATCCCGAATACAGCGGCCCGATGGCTTCCCGGATATCCAGTTGCCGCCCTCCCCGCCGTGCGAATGCCGGCCCAAGCCCGTGTGAGATTTCGTGCAACAGCACATCCGCAAGATAGCCTTCTCCGGAAGCTTTGGCCGCCTGATCCTCACGCATCAATTTCTTTGCGATCGGCAGGACCACGTACTCGACCCGCGCATCCATAAAGTTCTTGAAGAATATTTTCTTCGAGCCTTTTTCTTGATGGATTCGCGGATCGTTGGGCAGGTTGTCCGCCACCGCCTGATAGCCGTGACGCAGGTCACCGGCCCGGAACGGCGCATCCATGACTTCCATCGGCGTAACGTGACCGCGCTTGGACGGACGGTCTTCCGCAGGCAACGGCAACGCATCCTGAATGTCGGGAACATATTGCTGGCATTCGGCAAGCCGTTTGCTTTCCGCATCGTTGCGGATGAGAACAGCCGCGCCATAGGACGCTTTCACACCTAGCACATCATCAAGGTAGGTTTCGTACGGCGCAAAAACGACATCGAACTTGGGGGCCTTCAGATCGATCCAGAGCAAGTCGCTCTGGTAGTAGTCATCGACGAGCAGGGCATCGGCTCGTTTCCGGAGGAATTCGGCAAAGGCCTCGTCGTCGCTTAGTGCTGCCGCTTCGCAAAGCGCCTTCGTCATCGGCTCGAGGAAAGCCTTGTAAACCTCGTGGTAGGGGCGTCCGGCGAGTTCATCGCCGTGGCGTTCGATGACTGTGTGGGTATTGTAGAGTTCTTCTTTCTTCCCGGGATGCTGCTTGACGTATTCCTCGATTTGCTCGCGCGTCAGTCCCTTTGGATACAAGCCGCGGCCCGGCGGCATGGGCGCTGTTCCCGTGAACGGCCGATGTTCGTCGATCAGATCGAAGCGGCTTCCTTGAATCATCAACAACCGCCTGAGTTTCGGATCGGTCGAAGATTTGAAAAGCGCAAGCGCTTCGGGGTCACTCTGACGCCAGAAGATGCAATCGAGCCACTGCGATGCCTCGACCAGCTTTTCAACCATCCGGAGTTCGCGCGGGTCGAGGCCGGAAGCATCGAAGGGCATCTTCACGGGTTGCCATTTGGCTAAACGCCGGTCAAGATCGTGTCCGGTCATAAGACAAACCGTCTCTAAAATCCGGCTATTTTGTCAGAAGCGGAAAGATCGCGATCCGATCACCGCGTACCGAACCGAGCCAGAGTTCTTTGCCGATCTGAATGGCAACGGTCGTGACGCCAAAGCCCTCGATAGTGGGGTGGCGAACCAGTTCCTGGAATTTCAGCGTGGCCGGATCGACCTTCACGACGTTCGATGTCTGCGAGGGCGCGGCTCCTCCCTGGCCGGCAGCGAGCAGCGTGCCGTCGGGCGCCCAGCGCAGATTGTCCACACGAAAGCCAACGGGAACGCTATCCTTCTTGATCGGCGTTTGCCCCAGCGACAGGCGAATGAAGGATTGGCTACCCCATCCCCCGATATACAGCCACTTCGCGTCTTTGGAGATCTCCAGGCCATTCGGCCCGGCCGATTCGCTACCCGGCACGATCTTCCATCCGGTCGTCGTGTGCCATTCCCACACTTCGCCGTTGTTTTCGCCCGCCATCATTCGTGCGCGCGCCGCCGCATCGCCGTTCCGGGGCGAAAAGTTGCTGGTAATGAATCCGCCGTCCGGTAGACCCACGACCGAGTTCAAGCCGATTGGATCGGGCGCCACCGCGCATCCAATCCAGGTCAACGTGGGCGGCTTGGGCCGGGCGTCAAATTCGAAGACTTCGATCGATTCCCTGTCGCCATGATGAACGACATACAGCGTATGAACGGCATTCGGTCCGGGGCGCAGATATAGGCCGTGCGCTCTAAACTTATCGCCTTCGGAACCGATCGGGCCGGGACAGGAGTCGTAGATTTTCTTATTCGGCCGCTCTTTCGATGCCGCCGACGGGAAAAGCACGGTCGTGGTTTTGTCGCGCAGATTGATGAGACGGATGGCGCCATTGGCGGCCATACCCGACGAGAGCACCCACTCCGATCCGGAGACAGCCACGAGATCTTCAGGTCCAATCTGGTCGCATATGAACCGAACATTGCCGATCGGATCACAACCGGCTGCTCTCACTTCAAGGTTCCCTAATAGGAACAACCAGACAACGATACCTAGCGCGAATACGTGCGTCTTTTTCATGCGGCACCTCGATGACGATTCAGAGATTGCCGTATTGTAGCGGAAATATTGTGTTACGCGTACGATTCGACTCACCGGTTCGACAGGAAGCAGCTTTTGCTTGTCTGTATCACCCCGTTCCGTTTAAAGTCGTTTGACCAAGGAAGGATCCTGCAACGCAACAATGCGGCGTTGCCCGCCACACTTGGAAATATTTCTGAACGATCCGTTGGATTTACATTTCACAAATGAAAGGTGACGTGTATGAAGGTTGGAAGCATTATTGGTGGAGGAATTCTTTTCGCCAGTTTGATGGTCCCCACCGCTCTTACTAAGAACGAGAAAAAACAAGCGTCCAATGACAACTTGTCCTTCGTGGGTACAGCAACCCTGACCGCTCCTGGAACTCGTTCGAGAACGCGGGCCGAATCCCGAAAGGGACCCAAGAAGCATCAGGTCGATTTGCCGGCAGCACGGCTCAAATCGGCTCATGGGGCTCCCCCGGCGAAAGTATTGACCTTGCCCACTCCCAAAGATATCGGTGATGTTGACAATGCCAGTGTGCGTGGGTTTATAGGTTTAACACACCTTGATCAATGGTCGGCCGGCACGGGAATATATACCGATTCGCAGTTCACTACGGAACCGCCCGACCAGGCGCTGGCCGTCGGAAACGGTTTTGTGCTGGAGGCTGTAAACGCCGCCCTGGCTGTCTATGATCAGGGCGGCAGGCTGCTGGCGGGGCCCACGGCTTTCAATGAATTTTTCGGCTTAGCTCCCGAGATCAGCGCAACCGGAGAATTTGGTGACTTTGTCACCGATCCGGAGTGTTACTTCGACCAACAGACGCAGCGGTGGTTCATTACAATAGCTCAAATTGATGTTGATCCGTCCGGCAATTTCATCGGTCCTCGCGCCCACATCTTGATCGCAGTGAGCAAGAGTAACGATCCAAGAGGTGGGTTCAATCTCTTTCGTATCGATGCAACCGACGATGGGGGCGGAGGCACACCACTCCATTCCGGATGTCCCTGCTTCGGAGACCAACCCCGCGTTGGCGCCGACACGAACGGCTTCTATATCAGCACGAATGAATTCAACATCGCGTTTCTCAACGGCGGCTCGACCTTCTTCAACGGTGCTCAAATCTATGCAATGTCGAAAACACGATTGGCCGCTGGAAACCTATCTCCTGTCGTGCATTTTGCCGATCTGTCCCTTGCAGAGGGCGTTGCGGGCTCGATAATACCCGCGAAGCCACTCCGTGTGCGGCAGACCAATGATGGCCCCGGAGGCGTCGAGTATTTTCTAAGTGCGCTGGACTTTTTCAATCAACTCGACAATCGGATTGCCGTTTGGGCGCTATCGAATACGGCCTCGCTCTCGACTCCCACGCCGGATGTCGAGCTGACAAAAGTAATCATTACGAGTGAAACCTACGGGTTTCCTCCCAGTGCGGAACAGAGACCGGGTCCAACGCCGCTTCGTGATTTCTTCGGCGACATTGAACCGATCGAAAAATTACACACCAACGATGATCGCATGCAACAAGTCGTATTTGCGGATGGAAAGCTCTGGGCGGGCCTCAATACTGTTGTGCAGCAAAGGAACGGCCTAAGGGCGGGCATCGCTTTTTTCTCGGTCGCGCCGTCAATGCCCGGAGGTACTTTGCAAGCCAAAATCGCCGACCAGGGCTACTTGTCCGTCAGAGGAAACGACGTATTGAATCCTGCAATTGGACTCGATTCCAGCGGCAATGCAGTAATGGTTTTTACATTGGCCGGTCCGGATTTCTTTCCTTCCGCGGCTTTTGTAAATATCAGTGGCAAAAAAAAGAAGTTTAAAGTCTACATCGCCGGGCCTGGGGTTGCGCCGGAGGACGGTTGCTCGGGATATGACGCCTGTACTCCGGGTGCCGATGGTATCGCTCGTTGGGGAGATTACTCGGCAGCAACTGCCGACGAGAACGGCAACATTTGGATTGCGACAGAGTTTATTCCGGCAAAAAGTTCCGGCATACCAGGAACGGGCACCTTCTTCGCACACTGGGGAACTTTCGTCGCGAGAGTCGCTGGAGAGGACTAACCCCTAGAGCAGCATATTCATCTGCTTTCGATTTCGCGAATCTTCAAAAGAAGTCCAATGATCGTGACGGCAATTGCAATCAACGCGTAACCGAGACCACGGCGCCGGAAGGCAACTTCTTCGAGCGCTCGGTCCGCGTTTTTATGTGCAGCCGCGGTCATTGTCATCGCAGGGTTCGTCAACTCGGCGATTTTTTCCGGACTGAACGCGTGAACGCTAACGCGAGCTTTGACGAGCTCTGCGTGTACCTGTTCGAGGTTGAATTTGGTTTTGCTGATCTCCATCCCCGCGCGCTCGGCTCTCTCCAAGGTTTCCGATGCCGTGTCAATATCCAGGCGCAGCTTCAGAATGGAGGATTGCATGCTGCGGATCTTCATCACCGATGCATCGTCAGAATGACAAGCCGAACAAACGCCAATGCCTTCCGTGCTGAGCATGCGGTCGTCAGTCTTTCGGATTTCGTGGTTTTCGTGACAGACAACGCATCCGGCAAGTCCCAAGTCCTGGAATGGTTGGGCGTGCGGACTCTTACCGAAAAGATCTTTTTCCTGACGGTGACACTGGCCGCATACGCTTGCGACCGAATCCACGCCAGGTGGGCGCGCCCCATGGTTGCCATGACAGTTGTTGCAACTGGGTGCAGCAAGGTCATGCCGGTCGAGCAACGCGGTTGCATGAACGCTCCTCCGGTACTTGTCAAATTGATTCGCTGGAATCTTGTATGCCGCCATCCGCTTCGTATCCGAGTGGCATTTGGCGCAGGTTGAGGCGATTTGAGTCGGATACACCGGCGAGCGGGGATCACGAACGCGGCGGATGTCATGCACGCTATGGCAGCTTGTACACGTGGCGACGTTTTCGTCGCCCCGGGCGTTTCGCATCCCGTGCACACTCGTTTGATATTCGGCAAACTGGTCAACGCGCATCTGCGGATTGAATCGCCGCATGTAATTGAGGTCGGAGTGGCAGCGCGCACATAGGGCCGCAACTTCACGTTTCTCCGGCTGGGGATTGTCCTTATGGCAGTCCCCACATGTGATTCCGCGCTGGTTATGGATGTCGCTCCTGAACAGTTCGTCGGGAGCTGCTACTTGCAATGTGGACGCAAAAACCGGCGTTTCGAGGTATCCCGACAGCGTCATGACAAAGACGTAGAGCAGCAATATCCATCCAAGCATCGTGAACCATCCGGATGCGGACGGTCTGACGCTACTTGAACACGCCTCCAGCAAGGGAACCGCAGCAATCAGCACAAGCAGCAACCCAAACCCCAGAATGGCGACCCGCTCACCTTCGAATATCCAGACATGAGCAGGCACGATCTTCAATGTCTGGAACATCCAGACGAAGAACCATTCCGGCCGGATGCCCTTCGGCGCCGGAGCGAATGGATCCGCCTTTACTCCAAGATCCCAGGGGAAAATAGCAGCTAGAGCCGCAAGTACGCCCAAAGCGACCAGCCATCCCACAATGTCCCGCAGCAAAAAATTCGGAAAGAAACGCATGGTCCGGCCCGCCTTGTAATCCGGCGGTGTACTCATTCCGTACAGTTGAACGAGTAACAGATGCAAGGCGAGCAATGCCGTTGCGGTCGCCGGAAGAATGGCGACGTGAAAGGCATAGAACCGAGTGATGGTCGCGCCTGTAACGTTTCCACCGCCCCGCAGGAACTTCAACAGAAACGATCCGACAATCGGGACGCTGCCGACGATCTGGGTGCCGACCTGCGTCGCGAAAAACGCAAGTTTGTTCCAAGGCAAAAGATACCCGCTGAAACCAAATCCCAGGACCACAACCAACAAACCTACGCCGCTAATCCAGGTCGCCTCACGCGGACGCCTGTACGCGCGTGTCAGATAGACGCTCGCCATGTGAATAAATAAGGTGAGGATCATCAGGTTTGCCGACCAGCTATGAATCGACCGGATCAGCCAGCCAAAGCTTACTTCGGCCATGATGAACTGCACGCTTTCAAACGCCGATTCGGCGGTGGGCCTGTAATACAACAATAAGAGAATCCCGGTGACGACCTGAACGGCAAAAAGAAACAGCGTCATTCCACCGAAGTAGTACCAGATAGTGTGACGGTGAATCGGGATAGTTTTGTCCCGAAACCTCTGGAGCAGTGATTCCCCTCCCCGCAGAGGAGGGGAATGTTGTTGTTCGAAAGCCATGCTTAACCCTATACTCGCAAGACAACAATTTCGTCGTCTCGAACGTTCGCCGAATACGTCAGAAGCGGCTTCGGCGGCGGACCGGCAATATTTTTTCCGTTCAGATCAAACACGCCGCCGTGGCACGCGCACACGATCTGTTTTTCATCGGAATCGTACTGAACAGTGCAGTTGAGGTGCGTACAACGGGCGGAAAACGCCCGAAGTTCGCCTTCAGCCGTTCGGACGATGAGCCCCGGCTCCCCACCGAACTGAAAAATCTTGCCCGAGTTCGGCGGAAGGTCATCCGGCCGGCCGGCTGATGCCGACATAATTGCGGACTCGGCCGTGTCGGGTGGAATCACAAACTTTAAAATCGGGTAGACGATAGATGCAGCCGTGGCAAGAATGCCCGAGCCCAGCAAAATATCGATGAACTTCCGGCGCTTCATCAATACCTCAGGAACGCGCCAATACGGCCTTGTATCCGTTTAGGACTTCAAGATCCATCTTCGTGGTCACGTTCGTCCCCTTATGAAACCGGTGCCTTGTTGAAGTGAACTTTGGCCGTCAATATGACTGGAACGGGAGTGCCGTTAAGGTATGTCGGCTCATATTGCCATTGCTTCACGCATTCGACCGCCGCGTCGATGAGCAATGGATGGCCGGAGATGACGCGGATTTGCTCGACGCTGCCCTGTGCTGTGAGCGTCGCTTCGAGAACAACCAACCCGTTCACTCGAGCTCTTGCAGCCAGCGGCGGATACACGGGTGGAACCATTTTGATGACTTGCGGCTCTTTTACAACTCCGCCGATACGTATTGGTACCGTCGGAACAGCGACCTGTGGAGGAGGCGGCGGCGGTGGAGGTGCCGGCGGTGCCAAAACGGGTGGAGGGGACGCATTGGCGGCGAGAATACCGCCAAGGACGCCTCGGGCTATACCGCCGGGCATACCGCCGGGCACGCCTCCGATCACGCCAACGGCCGGCACGATGGGTTCCTCCACAATCTTTACCACTTCTTTAGGGAGGGCAACGGGCGCAATCAACGCGTCCGGTGCCACCGATCGGACCTGAGGCTGCACCGCCTTGGGCGCTGTTATTACAGGGATCTCCACAGGCGGTGGCAGAGGAGGAGGGGGCGGCCCGATCGGCGACACAAGCGTGACTATCAACTCGCGCTCTGGAATCGTCTGAGGCATGAGCAGGGGCACAATGATGACGACAAATATGAGCAAGCTATGAAAAACGATCGAACCAATGACAGAAGGCTTCTTGTATTTGTCCTTCTCAGGAAAAGTTGCAGGTAGATCTTTGAATATGACCGGCTCCGGCATATTAGCCTCCCACTACTTTCGCAGTCTCCTCGATCAATTGCCGCCTTCGAATTGGCTTCTTCAACACATCGACAGCACCGAGCTCGAGAATGGCCGCCTCCACCAATGCATCGGCGTAAGCGGAAATCATCAGGACCGGAACCGTAGAGCGCTTGCCCCTTAATTCGATCAGCAGATCGATTCCGGTTTTGCCCGGCATTCTGTAGTCGCAGACGACGAGGTCGAAGTGGTTCAGCCGGAGCGCTTCAAGCGCTCCATCCACGCTCTCTGCCGTTTGGACCGTGTGGCCCTCCCGTTGCAAAACCTTTTGGATCGAATCCCGGCAGGTCTTCTCGTCGTCCGCGACTAAGATCGTTCCCATCGTACCCCCTTAAGCTGATTACAGCTTCACCGTCAGAATCGGAGTCGATGTCTTGGTCAAGAGTTTGTCGGTGGTCGTACCGATCAAGTGCTTGTGAACGGTTCCATATTCGTGCGTACCAAGAATCGTGAGATCCGCGCAGACCTCGAATGCAACATCCGCGATCGTGTCGCCTGGCGACCCTGTCTCGACGAGCCGAATAACAGTCGGATCCTTGATGAATTCGTCCGGCGTCAGATTCAGCAGTTGATTGCCGGCCCATTCACGCATTTTGTCCATTGCGTTCATGAGATGGCCCTGGCGAATGGCCCATTCGATGGCGTGAGTTGTCTCGATGACATACAGCATGAAAATAGTGGCGTTGAAGATGCGCTTCAGATCGAACGCATACTCGACGACACGCTTCGAGTGTGCAGAGAAATCGGTCGCTACGAGGATCTTCGTCACCTTATTTAAGCCCGTTTCTTCTGGCTTGGGCTGATTCGCGGAAATCGCCAACACCGGCCTGTTCGTCATGCGGATAACTTTATTAGTGACGACTCCTTTGGCCGATCCCATCACCACCACATCGACAAGCTCCCGCTCCGCCAACCGGGCGATTTCTTCCGCGGGTTTGCCTTTCGATAGAACGGTTCGCACGCGTGGATTGTCCGAGTCTTTTTTCAGCAGCGTCATCATGTGCGTTTTCACGTATCCATCCATATGTTTCTGTAGCTCGTGAAGATCGAACAGCGTGGCCCAGTGCGGATGTCTGTCGAAGTAGTCGGCGACAACGTGCTGAACAATGACCTCGCCATTGTCGAGATCGGCGAGCCGCAAGGCGTGTGCCAGGGCTTTATCCGCATTGGCGGAAAAGTCCGTCGGAAAAAGAATCTTTTTGAAGACTATCATCTTCGTCCCCTCCTGAATCCCGGTTCTCCCGGATTCACACTCCCCACAGCACGTGCCGTTCCCCTCAGTCGAGATGACGCGAAACCCTCTGCCGGCGTGGGTTTAAGCGCCTCAGGTGTTCTGTCGCTACGATTGTGTTTTGCAAATTTGTCAAAAATGCGTGGTGGAAGAAAGAAGTGATTGCCAGTTTGTACTGTCCTCTGCACCGCGAACTGAGCCTGCCGAAATGACAACTCGTGCAAGGATCAAATCACTGAATCCTGCCAGAAATTCAGAACGCGTCTGCAGCGGCGGTTTCCGCCCTTTGATTTCGTTAGGAAAAACAACAAATGTTCCTTGGCAATCGAGATGCTTAGTCGAAGCCGATATCTCGAAGGAGGGGTTATGTCACAGGACGTTTATTGCGTTGCGCGTACAGACGATCAGGCGCAGGAAATTATTGAAAAGATCCAAAAAATGGGGATCGGCCCGGATGCATTCACGGTTGTTGCGAAGCCGGAGGAAGTGGACCGGGCCGTTTATCGGGCGTCAGAAGAGGCGCGAAATGCGGCAAGTGGCGCAGTGGGCGGCACTATTATCGGATTGTTGTTCGGCGGCGCCGTACTCAGCACGATGGGCTTTGCGGGAATTCCCGGATTGTTTGAAGCCATCTTGCTTCTCGCTTGCGCGGCGCTGGGCGGAGCGATGTTTGGAGCCATTGCCGGGTCAACCGGACTTTTTGCCAAGAAACGGATTCCGAAGCCGCTCGAACGCCATTTCGAAGAGGAGATCAGTCAAGGAGGAGTCTTGCTCTCCATCCAGGTCGGCAGCGTTGCCGAGCGCGATCGCTTGATCGGGACCATGAATGCATTGGGCGTAGCCGACGTTCACTATGCCGGTGAGCAAGCGGCTTGAGAAATGGAGATGGCGTGGAGAACCTCAACGCCTATCAGATCGCCCTTCAAACTACCCGATCACGTTGATGTAAGCTTGAAAAGGAGCGTCGAGACGGGAAATGAATCGACATCTGGCCCTCAGCACGGTGTCATTTGCCCTGTGTTTTGCAATGTGGGGCCTCGTCGGCGCACTCGGACCTCTGCTGCGACAGACATTTGGTCTGACGAATACCGAAGCGGCATTGCTTGTCGTCGTCCCGGTTCTGTTGGGTTCGCTGGCTCGAATTCCCGCAGGCATGCTCACCGACCGCCTCGGCGGGCGTGCTGTGTTTACTGCGCTGATGATTCTTGTGGCCGGTGCCGCGGTAGTCATTCCGCAGGTATCGAGCTACGGCGGTCTACTTGCCGGGGCGTTCTTTCTCGGCCTTGCCGGCGCTTCATTCGCCGTAGGCGTGGGATACCTTGCCGGTTGGACCGCCCCCGACCTGCAGGGAACAGTGCTCGGCTTTTACGGACTCGGAACGATCGGTCAGTCAGCAGCGGTGCTTCTCGGACCACTCGCAGCTCAATCCATCGGTTGGCAAAACGTCTTCTACTTTGGATCGGCGCTTACATTGGTTGGGGCGGCCGTGTTTGGATTGCTCGCGCGAAATCCTCCATCGGGGAAAATAGCCGCCGGAATTCGAGAAATGCTTCGGCTGTTGAAGACCCAGCAACTGGCGTGGGCGCTGGCGGGTTTTTACTTCCTGACGTTCGGCGGATTCGTTGCATTGTCGGTATACCTTCCGTTGCTGTTGCGAGACCAGTTCCAATTGAGGCTCGGAGATGCGGGATTCCGTACGGCCGGCTTTGTCGTCGTGGCAGCCGGCATGCGCCCGATTGGAGGATGGCTTTCCGACCGCATCGGCGGCGCGCGTGTGCTGTGGGGTGTGTTCGCCGGCATCGTTCCATTTGCGCTGCTGATGTCGTCCGGCTCGATTCTCCCGTTCAGTGTGGGCGCATTGGGTTCCGCAGTGCTGCTTGGCCTGGGAAATGGCAGTGTGTTCAAACTCGTACCGCAGTATTTCCCAAACAACACGGGTGTCGTGACAGGTCTCGTGGGGGCAATGGGCGGACTTGGCGGATTTTTCCCGCCCTTGCTGCTTGCTTTCTTCCGCGACCGTTTCGGCGTGATCTGGCCGGGGTTCGTCCTGCTCGCAGCAGTTTCGGCCGGCCTGTGGAAGCTGAACTCGCGGATCTTCTTGCCGCAGCGAAAAGCACTCGAAGCCCTGATGACAGCCGCGCATTCCCGGCGTGTAACGCATTTGCGGGCGGGCGCATTCGCAACTGCGATGACAGCTCTTCTGGGTGCAGCGATTGTGATCGGCTCTCGAAGTCTCCAGAACTTTGACGCGGCGCTCGTCATCTACACATTCGCCACGATTTTCATGGTCTGGGGTGTCGCGTATCACTACTCGGTCTGGCTGGAAAAACCTCCAACGCAACTGTACTGGCGCCGTACGTGGGATCTCGTTAGAAGGCAAGGAGTCGCGGGACTCGCTTTAGCGGCGAAGAGCACGATGACTCACGTCGCGTTGCAGACGTTCATTGCGAAGCGTTCACGTGCGCGCTGGTGGATGCATCAACTGATTTTTTGGGGTTGCCTCCTCGCGGTTGTGATCACGTTTCCTCTGGTTTTCGGTTGGGTGCATTTTCGATCGGCTCCCACTGATCAGATGATTTATGTAACGTACGTGTTCGGATTTCCTGTCGCCTCCTTCAAGATCCGGACGGTCGTCTCATGGATTATCTTTCACGGACTCGACTTTGCGGCGATCATGGTTTTGGGCGGCGTATTCCTCGCCGTCCGGCGCCGTTTGCGCGACCAGGGCGCCCAAGCAGTTCAGTCGTTCGCGATGGATTTCTTTCCATTGATCCTGCTGACTGCGATCTCAGTAACGGGCCTTGCGCTAACGGCGTCGACGACATGGCTGCGGGGAAATTTCTACGATTTTCTATCGATACTGCACGCCATCACCGTCGTTGCCGGCCTGCTCTACCTTCCGTTCGGAAAGTTCTTCCACATCTTCCAACGACCGGCCCAACTCGGAATAAAGTTATATCAGGCGGAAGGCGTTTCCGACCCGGGCACGCGCTGCATTCGGTGCGGCGAGCGGTTTGCTTCGCAAATGCACATCGAGGATTTGAAGACGGTGCTTTACCAACTGGAATTCGATTACAGGTTCGGGGATGCTCGAACGTGGCTGGATGTCTGTCCTTCATGCAAACGAAAATCCCTGGCGACGAGCCAATTGCTCTTAAAAAAGGATTTCCATGGCACGGCCGCCGATTGATGAAGCCGCGCTTGTTACGCGCTACGGCCCGCATCCGAACTACGAGCCGCCCGGAGGCTGGCAGAGCGAAGCGCAAGATCCGGCGCAAAAACTGGTGCCGACGCACTGTTGCTTCTGTGGCCAGCAATGCGGGATTCAACTCAAAGTCCGCAATAACCAGGTCATTGGATTCGAACCATGGGAAGAGTTTCCATTCAATCGCGGAATGCTGTGTCCGAAAGGTGTGAAACGCTACATGCAAAGCACGCATCCGGACCGCCTCCTCGCACCGTTGCTGCGCGATGCTTCGGGATTCCGTCCGGTTCCGTGGAGCGAAGCCCTGAGCTTCACCGCAACGAGACTGCGCCAAATCCAGGAACGACACGGCCGGGACGCCGTCGCTGTGTTCGGGGGCGCTTCATTAACCACGGAGAAAGCTTACCTGTTGGGTAAGTTTTCCCGTGTGGCACTCGGCACGCGCCACATCGACTACAATGGCCGATTGTGCATGGTTTCCGCCGGCACGGCATACAAGCTCGTTTTCGGTGTGGACCGGGCTCCGAATCCCTGGAGCGATATTCCACTCGCGGACGTCATGATCATTGCCGGTTCCAACACAGCGGAATGCTCGCCGATCACGACCGATTATGTATGGCGATTCCATGACGCCGGCGGCAAGTTGATCGTCATTGATCCGCGGATGACTCCGATTACTCGTAACGCGGATCTCTATCTTCCCGTCCGGCCTGGCACGGACCTTGCTCTTTTTCTCGCCATGATGCACGTCATCCTGCGTGATGGCCTCGAGAACAGATCTTTCATCGAGAGACACACAACCGGCTTCGAGGCCGTCGCGGAGTCGGCGAAATCCTGGGAACCGGCGACGGCGGGCCGCATTACCGGTGTTCCGCCCGAGGCCATCGTGAAGGCCGCCCATTGGTTCGCTAAAGCGGAGCGGGGTTTCGCCTTGCACGCTCGCGGACTGGAACATCATTCCAAGGGTGTCGAAAATGTTCTAGGGCTGATCAATCTATGCCTGGCTACCGGCAACATCGGCCGTGAAGGTGCCGGATGCGTGATGATTACCGGACAAGGCAACGGGCAGGGCGGACGCGAACATGGTCAGAAGTGCGATCAGTTGCCGGGTCAACGCTCCATCAGCGATCCCGAAGCGCGGCGTCATGTCGCTAAAGTGTGGGGCATCGAACCCAATGAGATTCCACAGGCCGGTTATTCCGCCATGGAGATCATCGACGCTATTCACCGCGGCGAGATCAAAGGCTTGCTATCCATCTGCTTCAATCCGATCGTGTCGCTGCCGGATGCGAACTTCACGCAGGAAGCGCTCGAAAAGTTGGAGTTTTTAGGTGTTATCGACTTCTTCATGTCCGAAACAGCGCATTATGCCGACGTTGTCCTCGCAGGCAGCCTGCAGGAGGAAGAAGAAGGCGTCACGTGCAACGTCGAAGGCCGCGTCATTCATATCCGGCAAGCCGTAACGCCGCCTGGCAATGCTCTCCCAGACTCGCAAATCGTCTGTGATCTCGCGCGGGAATTAGGCCGGGGACATTTTTTCAGTTTTCGATCGCCGCGCGAAATCTTTAACGAACTCCGAGAAGCCTCGCGTGGAGGGATCGCCGATTATTACGGAATTACCTATGAAAAAATCGACAAGCAAATGGGAGTCTTTTGGCCGTGTCCGTCAGAAGATCATCCCGGAACCCCGAGATTGTTTGAAGGCGGGCGCACGTTTCATCCCGATGGTAAGGCGCACTTTCAGGTGACCGAGTACAGAGAATCCGGCGATCCCGTAAACGACGCATACCCGATCTATCTGACGACAGGCCGTGTTGTCAGCCATTATTTATCCGGCACGCAGACGCGCCGCATAGGCGCCCTGGTGGATCAATACCCTGAGCCGCGCGTCGAGATCCACCCGCGGCTCGCCGCTGCGCATGATATTCAGGATAAGGACTGGGTAATCGTGACGACGCGCCGCAGCGAAATGCGAGTGCAAGCGGCAGTGGTGCGAACGATCCGGCCCGATACGATTTTCATTGCGTACCATTGGCCCGGATCGAAAAGCGTGAATCGGCTGACTCATAGAACACTGGATCCGCGCAGCAAGATCCCCGAATACAAGGTATCTGCATGCAGAATACGCAAGGAACGTTAGATTACGCATTTTTCATTGATCCTTCGCGTTGCATTGGTTGCGAGGCCTGCGTCAACGCGTGCGCGGAATGCGAAACCCATCGCGGTCATACAATGATTCACCTGGAGTTCCTCGACCGTGAGCATACGATCGCGACCGTTCCAACGGTCTGCATGCATTGCCACCGGCCGACTTGCGCCGAGGTCTGCCCGGCCGATGCGATCAAACAAACAGAGGACGGCATCGTGCAGTCCTCGCTAAAACCGCGATGCATTGCCTGTTCGAATTGCGTTCTCGCCTGTCCCTTCGGTGTGCCCAAGATGAAGAGCGATTTGGAACAGATGATGAAGTGCGACATGTGTTACGACCGCACTTCAGCAGGCAAGCGCCCCATGTGCGCCACGGTTTGTCCGAGTCAGGCGCTTGCGTATGTTCCAATGGACACCATCCTGCGTATGAGGCCGGAGAAACCAACCAATGTCTTCTTCTTCGGAAACGAACACGTTACCACGAAGGTCTTCATGATGGCTCCGCGAGAAGTAGACGCGATCAATGTCGATATCACCGATTTCATGTGGGAATCTCAATCATGAGAAGAAAGCCGGCCCAGGAAGAACCGCTATGGCGGGATGAGTTTTCCATTCAAAGCGCGACTGAGAAATACGTCGCAAGGAGACAGTTCGCGAAGTTTCTGGTCCTCACGAGTCTGGGCATGTTTATCGGCAATCTTTGGATTTTGCTACGAAGCTGGTTTTTAAGTAAACCGTCGTTCGCACCGCAGCGCGTGTCGGGATTGAATGAAATTGCAGTGGGAGACGTGAAGCTGTTCTCTTATCCCACAGCCGAAGATCCTTGCATCATGATTCGGACAGGTCCGCAGCAATTCGTCGCCTACAGCCAGAAATGCACGCACTTGTCATGCGCTGTTTACTTCGCCCGGGAGCAAAACCGCCTGGAATGCCCATGTCACGAAGGATACTTCGCTGTGGAAGACGGTTCCGTCCTACAAGGGCCTCCACCGCGTCCCCTTCCCCGGATCAGGCTTCAACGCGACGGAAACGACATTGTTGCGACCGAGGTTCAAATATGACGCGGCGAGGCGGACTGACCGCGATTGACGGCGCAATCGCGCTCATCGCCATTCTGCTGATTATTCAAATGTGGCTCCTCACGGCAACGCTGGAGTCGCATCTTGCCGGTCATCCC
>Ga0209056_10002851_pt1 | contig 18519 bp, 17 predicted proteins | sample GraSoiAngelo_114_FD_185876 | JGI IMG/M metagenome (GOLD analysis project Ga0209056, IMG submission 185876) | Grasslands soil microbial communities from the Angelo Coastal Reserve, California, USA - 14_0903_13_40cm (SPAdes) (version 2) | ecosystem: Environmental > Terrestrial > Soil > Grasslands... | reverse complement strand
TGGCCACGATGCTGGCCGTGATCCTGGTGACGGTCGGCATGGCCGGAGCGGGCGCGGCGATTGTCGGCGCGATCTTGCTGGGCACGATCATGGTGATCATGCCGGCCTTCGCGCACCCGTGGATGAAAGCCGTGACGGGCGGCGAGAAGGTGGCGATGGGCCACTTCGGCTCATTGGGCTACATCGCGGGCGGGCTCGCCGGGCAGATCGTCGCCCGCGTCGCAGGTAAAAAGGGGAAGAGCAGTGAGGAGATCGAGTTCCCGGCCGGTCTGCGCTTCCTGCGTGAGCCGATGGTGGGGACCGCGGTGGCGATGCTCGTCATCTATGTCGTCTTCGCCGTCTGGTACGCGGGGCGCGGCGATGTGGGGCTCGCCCGCGCGGCCGAGGCCGTCGGCATGAACGCCACCTGGGGAAGCTACTTGATGGCCCAACTGCTCAACGCGCTAAACTTCGGTGTCGGCGTAGCGGTCATTCTGCTTGGCGTTCGCACGATCATCGGCGAGATCGTCCCGGCGTTTGCGGGTATCGCCGAGCGCGTCGTCCCCGGCGCACTGCCGGCACTGGACTGCCCCGTCTCCTTCCCCTACGCACCCAACGCCGTGCTGATCGGCTTCCTCACCAGCGTCCTGGGCGGACTGATCAGCCTCCTGCTGATCGCCTGGGGGTTGGGTAAGGCCTGGGTGCTGGCGCTGATCCTGCCCGGCATGGTGCCGCACTTCTTCACCGGTGGCACCGCCGGCGTCTTCGGCAACGCCACCGGCGGCCGCTGGGGCGCGGCCTGGGGCGGCTTCGTGAACGGGATTCTGATCACGTTCCTGCCGGCCTTCTTACTCAAGGTGCTGGGTGCTTTGGGTTTCGCCAATACCACGTTCGGCGACGCCGACTTCGGCTGGTACGGCATCGTGATCGGGAATATTGCCCAATCCAAAGGCACGACCGGAATCGTCGGCATGCTGGTGGCGGCCGTGGTCCTGATCTGGTTCGCGAGCTGGTTCCAGAGGAAGTATGTAGAGAAGGGCTGGGTGCCTGGAAAGGCTGCGGCCAGGGCAGCCAAGAAGTAAGCACAGACGGCAGTTCCACGGCGGCGCCGGTGGCGATCTGCTGCCGGCGCCGTCATCTCTGCGGTCGCTCAATGTCCTCGTCTCGAGAGACCCGCTCCCGCACCCTCACCGGTATCGCCGCGGCGCCCGGACTGGCCGCCGGCCCGGCCGCGGTATGGCGCGACCAGACCGTGACGGTTCCACGGAACTCCGGCAGGCAGCCGGCGACAGAGACCGCCCGCCTGACCGCGGCGCGAGCGGCGGCGCGCGACGAGATTCGCAGGTTACGCGCTAAGGTGGCGGCCGAAGCGGGGCAGGCGGAAGCTGCCATCTTCGACGCGCACGAGATGTTCCTCGACGACACGGCCTTGTTGCAGCACGCGCAACAGGCGATCGAGACCGGTGTGAACGCGGAGGCGGCGTGGGCGGACGCCATCGAATTCTTCGCCGCGCAGCTCGAGCAACTTCCCGACCCCACACTGCGGGCCCGCGCGGCCGATGTGCGCGACGTGGGCGGCCGGGTGCTGGACCACCTGCTGGGCCGCCGGACTGCAGGGGTGCAGCTGGATGTGCCATCGATCGTCGTGGCGCGTGATCTGGCGCCGTCGCAGATCGCCTCGTTCCCCGTGGCGCGGGTGCTGGCGTTTTGCACGGCCGAGGGCGGGCCCACATCGCACACGGCAATCCTGGCCAAGGCATGGGGCAAGCCGGCCGTGGTCGGATTAGGAAAAGCGGTGCTGGAGCTTTCTGACGGTACCCTGGTGCAGGTCGACGGCACCCGCGGCGAGGTGGTCGTCGACCCCGATGAACAGACCGCCCGTGCGTTCTCACAACGCCGCGCGCTGGCCGAACGGCAGGCGGTGAGCGAACGCAGCGCCGCCGCTGATCCTGCGACGACGCGTGACCACCGCCGCATGGAGGTCGTGGCGAACATCGGGGCGGTGGAAGAGGCGGCCGTCGCCTTGGAGTACGGCGCTGAGGGGGTCGGGCTGCTGCGTACCGAGTTCCTCTATCTCAATCGACGCACGGCGCCAACCGAAGAGGATCACCTCGCGGTGTACACAGCCATCTTGCGCGCAATGGGATCGCGGCCGGTCGTCGCGCGCACGATGGACATCGGTGGCGACAAACCGGTCCCCTATCTCGACCTCCCCAAGGAAGCGAACCCGTTCCTGGGCTGGCGGGCGATCCGGATTAGCCTGCAACGCCCGGAACTCCTTGCCGTGCAGCTGCGGGCGCTGCTGCGGGCGAGCCCGGGCCACGATCTGCGGATCATGTTCCCGATGATTGCCTCACCCGAAGAGCTGCGCGCGGCCAAGGCGGAACTGGAGCGCGCCAGGCGGGACGTCGCGTCGGCGGGCCACCCGGTCGCGATATCGCTGCAGGTCGGCATGATGGTCGAAGTGCCGTCGGCGGCCGTGCTGGCCGACCAGTTTGCGCGCGAGGCGGATTTCTTTTCCATCGGGACGAATGACCTGACCCAGTACACGCTGGCCGCGGATCGCACCAACGAGCGCGTCGCCTACCTGAGTGATGCGTGCCATCCGGCGGTGCTGCGCCAGATCAGATCAGTGGTGCAGGCCGCGCACGCCGCGGGGCGGTGGGTCGGGGTCTGCGGAGAGCTGGCGGGTGACCCCGACGCAGTTCCTTTGTTGCTTGGCCTGGACCTCGACGAACTCAGCATGGCTCCGGTGGCTATCCCAGCGGCCAAAGCGATCATCCGGCGGTGGTCGTGGGGTGATGCTCAACAGCTCGCCGCCAGGGCCCTGGACGTGGACTCCGCCATGGCGGTGCGGAATCTCGTACGCGCCAGCCCACCCGCTTAGACGGAGCCGGAGGAGTAGAGCCACGCATGCCTGCCAACTTGTGGGACGATGCTGCGGCGACGCGACAACCGGCCCTCGACGGCCTCGTCTATCGCTCGACCCTGCTGGCCAGGGATCGCAGCGTGGTGAACATCTACGGCGGGAACACCAGCGCCAAGCTGACGGGCGCCGATCATGTCGGGCGGTCTGTCGATCTCCTCTGGGTCAAAGGCTCCGGCGGGGACATGGCGGCGATCACGGAAGCCGGGTTTGCGGGCTTGCGGCTGGCGGAGATTCTGCCGCTATTGGACCGCACGGCGATGACCGATGAGGAGATGGTTGAGTATCTCACGCGCTGCGCCGCCTTCCCCAACCGCCCACGCCAATCAATCGAGACGCTTCTGCACGCCTTCTTGCCGGCCAGACATGTCGACCACACCCACCCCGACGCGGTAATCAGCCTGGCCTGCGCGCGCGATGGCCAGGAACTCTGCCGACGGTTGTGGGGACCGCGCGCCGTGTGGGTGGACTACACGCGTCCGGGGTTCACACTCAGTCTGTGGGTCAGCCGCGGCGTACGGGCCGCTCCCAAAGCGGACCTCGTGGTCATGGGGAAGCACGGTCTGATCACCTGGGGGCAAAGCAGCCGCGAGTGCTATGAGCGCACGGTCCGCGCCATTACGGAAGCCGAGGAGTTCATCGCTGGCCACACGCGGGGCCGGAAGGTATTCGCCGGCACGGCGGTGCCGGGGCTGCCGCCGGCGAAACGGCGCGAGATCCTTACCCACATGTTGCCGGTGCTGCGCGGAACAATCAGCAGGCAGCGGCCCGCCGTGCTCCAGATCGACGAAAGCGAACCGGTTCTGGCGTTCGCCGGAAGCGAAGGCGCCGCCGCGCTCTCCCAGATCGGCGCGGCGTGCCCGGATCATCTGGTGCATACGAAGCGGGTGCCGCTGTTCGTCACCTGGACGCCCGATGAAGGGGTCGAAGCCTTACAGGCACGCCTTCCATCGGCCGTCGACGCGTATGCGACGGCGTACGCCAGGTACTTTGAGGAGTGCCGGAAGCCCAGCGATCAGATGCGCGATCCCTACCCGCGTGTCATCCTGATCTCAGGACTGGGCATGGTCACCGCCGGCGACGACGCACAGGGAGCCGCCGTAAGCCGGCAGCTCTATCACCGCGCCATCGCCGTGATGGAAGGCAGCCGGCGCGTCGGCGAGTTCACCAGCCTGACGCCTCAGGAAGCGTACGACATCGAGTACTGGCCGCTGGAGTTATACAAGCTCACCCTGCGGCCGGCGCCGGGAGAGCTCGCCGGGCGGGTGGCGGTGGTGACCGGCGGCGCCAGCGGGATCGGCCGCGCCACAGCCAGGCGGCTGGCCCACGCCGGCGCACATGTCGCCATCTTCGACATCAACGACGCGGGCGCGAAGTCCGTGGCCGATGAACTCACCGAGCGCCATGGCGCGGGCCGTGGCCTGGCTGTGCGCTGCGACGTCACCGACGAGGGCGCGGTCGCCGAATCCTTCCGCACCGTCGTGCTGGCCTACGGCGGGGTCGATGTGGTCGTCAGTAACGCCGGGATCGCTCTCAGCGCGGCGATCGACGAGACGACGCTGCGTGACTGGAACCGCACCATGGAGGTGCTGTCCACCGGGTACTTCTTGATCAGCAGGGAAGCCTTCCGCCTGTGGAAAGAGCAGCGCATGGGCGGCAGCCTGATCTTCGTCGCCAGCAAGAACAGCGTCGTGGCCAGCCGCAACGCCGCGGCCTACAACACGGCGAAGGCGGCTGAGCTGCACCTGGCGCGGTCGCTGGCTGAAGAGGGAGGGCCGATCGGGGTACGCGTGAACTCGGTGCTACCCGACGCCGTCCTCCAGGACAGCGGCATCTGGGATGCGGGCTGGCGCCAGGCCCGGGCGGCTGCGTACGGCATCAAGCCGGAAGAACTCGACGAGTATTACCGACAGCGCACCGTGCTGAAGGTCAACGTCCTTCCCGAGCACGTCGCCGAGGCCATCAGCTTCCTGGCCGGACCGCGCGCCAGCCGCACGACCGGCGCGGCCCTGACGGTCGACGGCGGCGTGACGTCCGCGTACCTGCGATGACTCGGTCATTGCGAGGCCCCGCAGGGGCCGAAGCAATCTCGCTTGCCAGGGGATCGCCACGCCCCTTCGGGGCTCGCGATGACGGAATTACGTTACTGGCCGTCCGGCAATTCGGTGGGATGCGTCAGCACGGTGAGCCGGCGGCTGTCTCGAACCAGTTCCAGCATCAACGGCTCGCCGATGGGATGGCGTCCCAGTGTTCGCTGCAGGTCATCCACAGACACGACGGGCACGTCACCAACTTTGGTGATCAGGTCTCCGGGCTGGATTCCCACATGGGAGGCGGCCGTATCCGGCTGCACCTCCATGACCCGCACTGCGGTTGAGGCGGGCAGCGCATACTCCAGGACCTCACGGCGCCCCATCTGGATGGTCTGACCGGAGACGCCGAGATACGCCCGGCGCACGCGTCCTTCGCGGATGAGCTGACCCGCCACCCACTTGGCCGTGTTCGAGGGAATGGCAAAACAGATCCCCTGCGATCCCATGATCACCGCCGTGTTGACACCGACCACCTGGCCCCGGAAATCCACCAGCGGGCCACCTGAGTTCCCGGGATTCAAAGCGGCGTCGGTCTGAATAATGTTCTCGATCAACCGCCCGGTCTGCGCGCGTAGCGTCCGGCCCAGCGCGCTGACCACGCCCGTGGTCACGGTGGCCTGGAATCCAAGCGGATTCCCGATGGCGATCACCAGCTGGCCCACCCGGAGTGCGGACGAATCACCCAGCTCGGCGTTGGGGAGGCCGGTCTCCTGCACCCGCACAACGGCCAGATCGCTGTGCGGATCGTCCCCGACCGGAGCGGCCACCAGTTCCCGGCCGTCCTGGAGCCGGATCTCGATCCGGTCGGCCGGGCTCACCACATGGCTGTTGGTCAGGATGTACCCGTCGGGCGTGATGATGACGCCGCTGCCGGCGCCATGCATCTCCGGCACCCCGCGGCGCCGCCAGGGCTCCGGGGCCCGCCTGGCCATGCCCACGCTGACGACGGCCGCACCAACGGTCTCAACCGCCTTGATGACGGCCTGGGAGTAGGGGTCCAGTGCCTCTACCTCAGGGTTCGCCTGGGGAAACGCGCGTTGATCGGTGTGAATCACAACCTCACCTCCGCTGTCTTGAGCCGTGTAACGCCCCCCGGTCCCCAGGGTATTCCTAGGCCCAGGACGCCGGGTGGGCGACCCCGGGCACCTCGAACTCTGTCGAGGATGGTTAGACTGGCCTGATGCCAGTGTGACATTTGGCACTTTTCTCCCACCCCTCGCCGAGGCATACTGGTGCCTGTATTTCCGGCGATGTGGAAGGAGACCGCATGCGGCTGAAAGAGTGGGGCGCGTTCTGGCTGCTGGGGTGCATCTGGGGCTCGTCGTTCCTGTGGATCAAGATCGCCGTCGGCGAGATCGGCCCTGCGACTCTGGCCGCGATCCGGCTCTTCGTTGGCCTGATAGGGCTACTGCTGGTGACGCGGCTGCAGCGTCAGGCATTCCCGCGCACCGCTGCATACCTGCCAGCGTACCTGTTCATGGGGGCTTTCAACACGGCGATCCCGTTCATCTTGATTCCCTGGGGGGAAACACGCATCGACTCCGGGCTGGCGGCGATCTTGAACGCCACGGTCCCGCTGTTCACGATTGTGATCGCGCATTTCTGGCTCTCCGACGAGCGCTTTACGCCGACGCGCCTGGCGGGCCTGCTGATCGGGTTTGCCGGCGTGGTGCTGTTGATGAGCCGTGACCTTGGCGCAGGGGCGATCGCACGCGGCATCTGGGGTCAGGTGGCCGTGCTGGCGGCTTCGCTCAGCTACGCGGTCGCCGCGACGTTCTCGCGGCGCCACCTGCGCGGCCATCCTCCTTTGCTGCAGGCCACGATGGTCGTGCTCTTCGCCGACCTCTTCGCCTGGCTGACCGTGTTCGCGGGGGAGCGCCCGGTGCGGCTGCCGGCCCTGCCCGTGACCTGGTTCGCGCTCATCTGGCTCGGTGTGCTCGGCTCATGCACCGCGTACCTGCTCTACTTCTACCTGATCAATGCGTGGGGGCCCACGCGGGCCTCGCTGGTCACCTATGTGTTCCCCGTGATCGGTCTGCTGCTCGGTCTCATCTTTCTGAACGAGCACGCCGACTGGCGACTGCTGGCCGGCTCAGGGCTGGTGGTGGCGGGGATCGCGGTGGTCAACCTCCGCCAAATGATAGGAAATGCGCGACCCTAGCCCTCGCGCGGAGTTTGCGGCCGGCGCCAAGGCCGAAGTCCCGGTGCTGTTTGGCGTGCTACCCTTCGGGCTCATCTACGGCGCGCTGGCACTGCAGGCGGGGATTCCACCCGGGGCCGCGCTGGCGATGTCGTCCGTTGTGCTGGCGGGCTCGGCGCAGTTCGTCGGCACGCAGTTGTTTGCCGCAGGCGCGCCTGGCGCCCTCATCATCCTGACCACGTTCATCGTGAATCTGCGGCACATGCTGTACAGCGCGTCCGTGGCGCCGTACCTCAGCCGGCTGGGCCTGCGGTGGAAGATGCTGCTGGCGTATCTGCTCACGGATGAAGCCTACGCCATGACGATCACACACTATCAACAGACGGGAACCCCCACACCGGCTCTGCCGGCTCGGGGCGGAGCGCGAGAAGATCAGAGGCATTGGTTTTTCCTGGGCGCCGGGGCGACGTTGTGGACAACGTGGCAGGTCAGCACGGCGATCGGCCTCTACGTGGGCGCGAGGATCCCGGCGTCGTGGAATCTTGAGTTTGCGCTACCCTTGACGTTCGTGGCGCTGGTCGTGCCGGCGGTCACGGATCGGGCCACCGCGGCCGCCGCGGTCGCAGCCGGGATCGTCGCCGTCCTGGCGCACGGCCTCGCGCTGCGGCTGGGACTCATCCTGGCGGCGGTGACGGGGATTGGCGTGGGGATCCTGACCGAGTGGCGCACCCGATAGTGCGGTACTGGCTGGTCATTCTGGGGATGGGGCTGGTGACCTATGCCCTGCGCCTCTCCGCGATCCCGCTGTACGGCCGCGGGGACGTCCCGCCGGCGGTCCGGCGTGCGCTTAGGTTCGTCCCGCCGGCCGTGCTGACCGCCCTCGCCGCCCCCGCAATGCTCCGCCCTGCGGGCGGAGTTGATCTCTCGCTCACCAACCTCCACCTCGTGGCTGGATCGGTCGCCGCGCTCGTGGCGTGGAAAACCAGGAGCGCCCTGCTGACGATCGCGGCGGGGATGGCGATGCTCTGGGCACTCGCGGCGGCGGCGCGCTGACTGACCACTCTGAGTCATTTAGAGATGCCCGGCATGAGCTTTTCAAAGGGGTCAGACCCCGAAGAAAGACGCCGATGAGCAGCGCCCTCCAATGAAACAGCCCGGGGATGTATCCCCGGGCTGTTTCTCGTGCAGCGGCGGAACGTCGAGAACGTTCAGGCGGCGCGGCGCTGCGAGCGGCTGCCCTCTCGCGAGCCGACTGCCCACTTGATGAACGCCGGACCCGACTCCACCCGCATGACCCACGCGGTCCAGGCAAACCAGACCGCGGCCCCCGCAAGGCCGACTCCATCCAGGAAGGCGGGGGAGACGAATGTGGCCAGGATGAGGACGGCGCCTGCGATCAGCCCCACGATACCGGGGCTCCTGTAGTTCTTCTCGCTCATCATCGCGCCGGCAAGGGCCAGCGCGGCGATACCGGTGAAGACCTCGCCAATGGCCACGGCCGCGCTCAACACTCCGCTCATGCCGCGGAAGGCATGGACCGCCCCGACGGAATTCGAGCTATACAGCATGCTCAGCGGTCCCATCCCGTACTGCCGCAACAGGGCCGCGGCCCCAAACCCGAATGAGCCGAAGACGCCGAACAGTGCACCGATCCTTGCGCTGGCCGGGGCGTTGTTCGTGAATCGATCGCCGGCGGCAAGGTACAAGACGACGCTCATAACCGCGGCGAGTAGCCCGCCCAGGATGTTGACGGCCCAGAACATGGCCTCATGCTTGTGGACCCATGGCAGGATCCTGTTGGGGTTGAACTCAGCCCCGAAACTGAGGCCGGCCGAAGGCCAGACGACCAGAATCCCAAGCAGCAGCCAGCCAAGTGCCACCCCAGCGATCACTCCTGCCTCGCCACCTAACCGACGCAGGTCCTCGACCATCTGTGATCCCTCCTTCGTGATTTCCTGTGTACGCGTACTCGTGCGACTGCGAGATGCAGTTTCGATGATGCCGGATTGCGTTACGCGACGCGCCGTTGGGCCCGGCCATTGGCCCGAGATTTCGCCGTCCCCCACCGGAAGAGCGCCGGACCTGCCTCCGCACGCAAAGCCAAAGCGGTCCGAGTGAACCAGGCCATTGCGGAGATGGTGCTAACGGCGAATGAAAACGGATGAGTGACAAAGCCGGCCAGGACCATAACCGTCCCGGCCCCCATGCTGAGGTACCCAAGGCTATTGTACCGCGGATGACGCTGCATGACACGTCCAAACAGCAGAATTCCTAATCCCGCCATCACGTTGCCCAGGCCCATGAAGGACCCGGCCACGGTGCTGACGGCATAGAATGCATGGGCCGCGCCGACGCCGTTGGTCGCGTAAATGGTCGACAGCCATCCGAACCCTGTGTGGCGGACCAGGGCGGCAGCGGCGAACGCGGCGGCGCCCATCGTTCCGGCGAACGATCCGATGCGCGCGGTCGCCGGGGACTCATCCTTAAACCGGTCGTGCAGCGCCATGTACACCACGGCGCTCAGCAACCCGGCCACCAGCGCGCCCAGAATGTTGACGACCCAGAACATCGATGCATGGCGCGCAATGAAGGGCAGGTAGCGGTGCGGGTTCCCCTGGTCCACCAGATTGAGGCCCGCCGAGGGAAAGAGGACCACGAATCCAAGGAACAACCACGCCATGGCGACGCCCGCCAGGACCCCCGCCTCGCCACCCAACCGCCGTAGATCTTCCATCCAGACCTCCCCGCGCGCTGCAAGATACAGCGCGGTTTCATATCGGTTTCGTGGCAGTTAAATACTGTGCCCGCAGCCGGGGGCGTGTAGTCCTGTGGGAGTTCTGGAGAAACCCCGCGCCAGACGCAGGGGTTGAGGCTCAAAAACAGACTGCGCGGGGCGTCGCTCCCCGCGCAGTTCAAACCTCTTTTGAGCCTTGATTATTCGGCTTTGCCCTTCCCATCATGGCCGGAGTGTTCGTGATGGCTGTCGCCATTACCGTTGCCGGGCCGTTCGTCATCGCCGGTTTGTCCCGGCGCACCGGTATGCTGGTGATTTTCGTCACCGTTGCCGTTGCCCGGCCGTGTGGGCGGAGTTTCTACCACAGGCGGAGGATTGTCTACCACCGGCGGCTCTTCCACCACTGGCGGATTGTCCACGACCGGCGGAGTATCCACCACTGGCGGGCTGTCCACAACCGGTGGGACATTCACCACTGGCGGGCTGTCCACGATCGGTGTGGGATCTACGACTGGTGTGGGATCCACGACTGGTGTGGGATCCACGACTGGTGTGGGATCCACGACTGGTGTGGGATCCACGACTGGTGTGGGATCCACGACTGGTGTGGGATCCACGACTGGTGTGGGATCCACGACCGGCGCCGCGTTGAAGTCGTATCCCAACGGGTATTCCGTGGTTGTGCTGCTGACCAGCACGCCGGATGACCAGGCCTCGTCCGTCACGTTCCAGACTTGTGTCCCATCCGCAAGCGTGGTCAGCGTTCGCGTCTCCTGCGTGACCAGGTATCCGCCGGCATCGTAGGTGGAGAATTGCTCGGCGCTGATCTGACTGTCGGAGACGATCTTCACGTACTGCTGGCGGAGGACGCCGTTCTCGTCGTACTGGTTGTTCGTCGTCGTCTGATAGGCCCCGCCCATGGAGGTGCGGACTTCTGTGAGCGTGCTCATCTGGCCGTTGGGGTAGTACGCGATGTCGCGGTCGACCACGACCAGACCGGTGGGGGACGCCTCGGTGTAGGACGTCGTGGTCAGCACGCCGTCCAGGTACGTCTGCACGAGCGTGACGCTGTCGCCATTCCTCATGGTGAAGGTACCGGTCGTGGTGACCAGCGTCTGCGCGTGAGCCGGGGATGCCATGATGGCCGCGGCCAGCACAGCCGCGGCACAAACAGCCAGCGCGAACGGCATACTGCGCACTCTATCTCTGGCAATCATCCGGCCTGTCCCTCCAGGTAATGGCTCTCGATCCTTCAAAGAGCAAGCTGGATACCGCAGACAGGCGAAAACTTCCCCCAGACTTCGAAGAAAGTTGCCGCGGAGTTGCGCCAGGACCATCCCACCGTATAGGGAATTAACGTGTATCGTGGCCAGCGAACTGTCGGAAACTCAAATTTGCGACCGGGTCTTCGCCTGGACGGCCGGTGGGGACACGATCCAGACCAGCTACGGCACCAACTGCGTGGGGGTGCTGGGTGCAGACGCGGTGCTGGTGATCGACCCGCTCATTTCGCCCGCGTTCGCGCGGCAGGTGCAGGCCGCCGTGCGACGGCGGACGAACGCACCGGTGCGGTTCGTGGTGTTCACCCACCATCATACCGACCACACCTGGGGAGCCAGCGTGTTCGCAGGCGAGAGCGCCACCATCGTGGCGCACCGGGCGTGCCGTGAGCGGATGGCCGAGGAGCATCCCGCGATCCTGGAGTCCCGCCAGCGCCAGCCCGAGCTCGCCGATCTCGTGGCCGAGACGGTCCTGGTCCTCCCCCAGGTCACATATGACCAGGCGCTGGTGCTCCACCTCGGGGATCTCGAGCTAGAGCTGTGGCATCCAGGGTGGGCGCACACACCCGGCGACACGTTTCTATTTCTGCCTGACCAGCGGGTGGCGGTCTGCGGTGACCTGGTGTTCGAGGGATACCACTACAACTACGAAGATGCATCCGTGCGCGGCGTGCGGCAGGGACTCCGGGCACTGGAGGCGCTGGACGCCGATGTGTTCGTCCCAGGACACGGAGCCGCCGGCGGGCCCGACCTGCTGTCGCATCAGGCCGCCTACCACGACGCGGTGGAGCGGATCGTTGCCGCGGGGGTCGAGGCGGGGCGGGACGACGCCCTGATTGCCGCAGACATTCATGCGCAATTCCCAGACTACGGGCTGGGCGTGGTGGTGCCCAGCGCCGTGGCCAAGTTCAAAGCGCACCGGGCGAACGCGCAGTCGAAGTAAACGACACCGTCAGCGGCGCCGGCGCCTGGCCAGCGCCCAGACCACCAACCCAACGATCACCGCGGCGGCATTGGCCACCAGGTCTTCCACCTGGGCGTCGCGGTACCGGACCAGCCACTGCAGCCCCTCCATCAAAGCACCGTACACCCAGGCCAGCGACGCGGCGACGACCGGCGGCTGCCAGGTGGCCATGAGGAGCACCAGCACCCCATAGCCGACACCGTGCCATCCCGGCCCGCCCCTGCCGCCCAGGGCCGGAGGCAACAGCGAGCCGACGAGGATGGCCAGCATCCACAGCGCGGTCAGCAGCCGCCACCGCACGCGGATCGCGCCGCCCGCGTTCTCTAGGGGCCCGGGTCTGCTCAACGCCTTAGCGCCCCTGCAGCAGGTTGGGAAGAAACAGGGGAATGATCGGCACGTAGGTGACGAGCGCCAGCACGATCAGCAGCACAACGATGAAGGGGATCGCTTCCCGGAACACCGCGCCGACCGGCTGCTTGGCGATCGCGCACGCCGTCAGCAGCACCGACGCCACCGGCGGGGTCTGTTGGCCGATGGCAAGATTCAGGGTGACGATGATGCCAAAGTGCGTGGCATCGATGCCCAGCTGGCGCACCAGGGGCATGACCATGGGCACAATCAATAGGATGGCGGCGGCGCTGTGTAAAAACATGCCGGCGACCAGCAGAAACAGGTTTAGCAGGAGCAGGACGATTGTCGGGTTCGAGGTCAGGCCCAGCACGGCCGCGGCGAACCGTTGGGGGACCTGTTCGTTGGTCAGGTACCATCCCAGCACCGCCGACGCGGCCACGATGAGCATGACCGTGGCGGTCTGCACAACACCGTCGAGCGTCAGGGCACGCAACTGGCGGAAGTCCATCTCCCGGTAGACGAAGGTCCCAATGATGAACGCGGCCAGCACAGCCAGCCCGGCGGCCTCCGTGGCCGTGACGATCCCGCCGAACATGCCGCCCAGGATGATCACCGGCAGCAGCAGGGTCCACCCCGCGTCCCGGATCCCGGTCACGACTCTCCGGGCCGCGAACGCCCGCTCCACAGGAAACCCAAGCCGGCGAGCTTTGTAGTAAACAACCACCATCATCAACAATCCACCGATGATCCCCGGAGCAAACCCCGTCAGAAACAACCTCGTGACAGATGTGCCCGCGATCACGGCGTAGAGAATCATGGGGATGCTTGGAGGGATGATGATGGCCAGCGACGCCGCCACCGACGTCAGCCCCGCCGTGAACGCGGGGGGATACCCTTTCTGCACCATGGCGGGCATGATGATGCTGCCGATCGCCGCTACATCGGCCACCGCAGAGCCCGAAATCTCCGCAAAGAACATCGATGAGGCGACATTGACCATGCCCAGCCCGCCCCGGATATGCCCCACCAGCGTCGAGGCCATGTTGATGATGCGCAGGGAGATGCCCGCCGAACTCATGATGCCGCCGGCCAGGATGAACAGCGGAATCGCCAGCAGTGGAAACTTGGCCGCACCCGAGAACAGGTGCAGCGGGATGACCGCCGGGGTGGTGCCGCCGCCGGCCAGCAGGGCGACCAGCACGGCGGCGATGAGGGCGAAGCCGATCGGCACCCGGAGCGCGGAGAGGGCAACGATGAGCCCGATCACCACTCCGGTCATCGCCGCACCAGGGCCGCCAGGCGCCGGAGCTCGATGAGGACCATCAGGCCGGCGCTCAGCGGGATGGCGCTGTAGATCCACGAGAGCCGCACCGCCCGGATGCTGAGGGCGGTATCGAAGGAGGCCGCCTGCGCCAGCGTCCACCCGTATCTCCATAGCGCGATCAGGACGAAGAGCACGACGCCTTCGGCAAAGATGGCGGCGGCACGGCGCGCGGCCGGCGGCAGGCTGTCGGTCAAGGTCTCAAACCCGATGTGCGCGCCGCGGTGCGCGGCCAGCGCCGAGCCATAGAAGGTGAGCCAGACGAGGAGGAATTCGGCGAACTCATCGTACCAGGGCAGCGCACGCTGGACGACGTAGCGAAACCAGACGCCCAGCAGCACGATGACGGCCAGCATGAGCATCAAGACTGCGGTGTAGGCTTCCAGCGCCCTGACCAGCCATTCCGAAACCCGGCTGAGCCAGGCGGTACGCGCTCCAGACATGACGCTACGGCCGCAGTGACTGGATCAGCCGGATCAGCTCCGCGCCATTGGGCACTTCTTTGGCGAACTGGTCGTAGATGGCCGCCGACGCGGCAATGAACCCCTTCTTGTCGACTTCGTTCACCTTCAGGTTGGGGTTGGCCCGGACCATATCCTGCACCAGCGAGCTGTCCAGCCGCTCCCCCTGCGCGCGTGAGAAGTCGCCCATCTCTTCGGCGATGCGGCGAAGAACAATGCGCACGTCCGGCGGCAACGTCTGCCACCAGCGTTCCCCGGCTGTCGGGTATGCCGGCGTATAGACGTGCCCAGTCATGGAGAGGTACTTCTGCACCTCGTGCAACTTTGCACTCCAGATTTGCGCCAACGGGTTCTCTTGGCCATCCATCACCCCCGTCTGCAGCGCGGAGAACACCTCCGCAAACGCCATCGGGGTGGGATTCGCCCCATAGGCCTCGAACATCCGCTGCCGCCACACGCCCCGCGGAATGCGCAACTTGATGCCGCGCAGGTCCTCAGGCTTGGCGATGGGCCGGACGTTGTTGGTCACGTGGCGAAAGCCGTTCTCCCAAAAAGCCAGCAGCCGCAGGCCTTTAACCGGTTGCGGGTCGAGCAACGCCTTGCGGATGCCGGCGTTTTCTGCGACCCGCTTCATGTGAGCCCGGTTCACGATGATATACGGCATCTCGAAGACGCCGAAGCCATCGTCTACCGAGCTCATGATCGTGGACGGCAGGAACATCTCCAGCGCTCCGATGCGTACCCCCCGGATCATATCCTCGTCCGTCCCCAACTGACTGGAGTGGAAGACGCGCACTTCCACCCGGTCGCCCAGCTCTCGGGCCACCCGCTTGCTGAACTCCTGCGCGGTCAGCTCGTACAGGGAGTCCGGGAAGCCGACGTGCCCAACGCGGATGACGATCTTCTGCCGCGCGCCGGCCGGCGGGAGCACCACCGCGCCGACCAGGACGGCGAGCGCCACTGCCATGGCCCACTGTATGACCCTGCGATTCATGTGATCCTCCCTTGCCCTGGGGGCTGAGAGACCGGCACCAGTTGCTCCTCCAGAAAGAATTTTTCGCACGCGGTGACGCCGGCGCCCAGCGGGATCCGGACGCCGGCCATCGTCAAGGCCATCTCCACCCCGGCCACCGTGGCCAGCACCTCGAGCTCGTTCAGCGCCCCCAGGTGGCCGATCCGGAAGACGCGGCCTTTCAGCCGGCCCAGCCCTGCTCCCAGTGACAGGTTGAGGTGCTGGACCGCCGCCCTGCGCACGGCGTCCGCATCGGCCCCGTCCGGGACGACCACCGCGGTGACGGTGTTGGAGTATTCTGGCGGATCGCGGCACAGGATCTGCAGCCCCCAGGCATGGATAGCGCGCCGCACGCCGTCGGCCAGCCGGCCGTGGCGGGCGAACACGCGGGGCAGCCCCTCCTCCGCCAGCATGCGAATCGCCTCGCGCAGACCGTACAACATCAGCGTGGCGGGCGTGTAGGGGAAGTAGCCCTGCCGCATCTCCGCCAGCACCGGCCGCCAGTCAAAAAAGTAGCGGCGGGAGCGCACGTCTTCGCTGCGGGCCCGCGCCCAGGGGCCCACGCACACGACCGCCATCCCCGGCGGGAGCATGAGTCCCTTCTGCGTCCCGGCCAGGGCGACGTCAACCTTCCATTCATCGAAGCGGAAATCAATGCTGGCCAGCGAGCTGACCGCGTCGACGAGCAGGAGCGCCGGATGACCCGCGGCGTCCATCGCCTCGCGCACGGCGCGGACGTTGCTGGTGACCCCGGTGGAAGTCTCGTTGTGCTCCACCAGCACCGCGGCGTAGGAACGTTCCCGGTCCGCGTGCAACCGCTCGTACACCAGCGCAGCAGGCACCCCGGTCCCCCAGGGCAGGTCGACTTCATCGACACGCATGCCGAGGCGTTGCGCGCACTCCGCAAACTGGTGGCCGAACTGACCGATGTTGAACGCGAGCACGCGGTCGTCGGGGTTCAGCGTGTTGACAATGGCGGCCTCCCACCCGCCCGTGCCGGAACCAGGAAACAGCGCGATCTCCCCGGATGCAGTCTGAAAGATCTGCTTCAGGCCGGCGGTCACATCCGCCACCAGCCCGGGAAGCTCCGGACCGCGGTGATCAGGGACCGGCCGGTCCATCGCGCGGAGAATGCGCTCAGGCACGTTGGTCGGCCCAGGGATCTGCAGAAAGTGACGGCCCGGCACGCGCGCCTCCAGAGATGACACTGATCGTGAACGTTACCGGTTCAAGTTGTGAAGGTTCGTGGCCGCCAACCTCCAACCTTCAACCAGTATGACGACTCATCCCGCAGCGCTATCCGGCATGACGGTCATTGACTGCAGCCAGGTCATGGCCGGGCCATTTTGCACGATGCTGCTCGCTGATCTGGGCGCGGACGTGATCAAGGTCGAGCCGCCATCGGGAGATTCGACGCGCCAGATGCCCGGCCCGGGGGGCGGAGAGAGCCCCAGTTACTGGGCGCTGAACCGCAACAAACGCGGAATGGTCATCAATCTCAAGCATCAGGCAGGCGTGGAGATCGTGCGCACGCTCGCCGCCACCGCCGACGTCTTCGTAGAGAACTTTCGACCCGGGGTGATGGACTCGCTGGGGCTCGGATACCCCGTGCTGGCGGCACAGCACCGAGGTCTGATCTACGCGTCGATCTCGGGGTTCGGCCAACACGGTCCGTACGCCGCGCGCGGTGGCTTTGACCTGGTGGCGCAGGGGATGTCCGGCATTATGTCGGTGACCGGAGACGCCGGCCTGCCGCCGATGAAGTGCGGGCTGCCGATCACCGACCTCGGCGCGGGTCTCTTCGCCACCTACGCCATCCTCGCAGCCTACGCGTACCGCCAGCGCACAGGCGAGGGCCAGCACATTGACACTTCGTTGCTGGAAGCCGGCATCGCCCTGTCGGTGTGGGAGGCGGCCGAGTACTGGTCAGGACGCGGCATCCCGCAGCCGATGGGCTCGGCGCATCGCATGTCGGGGCCGTACCAGGCCATTCGCTGCGCGGACGGGTACATCACGCTGGGCGCCGCCAGCCAGCGGACATGGGAGCGGCTGTGCCAGGCCTTAGGGCGGCCGGAACTGATGACGCGTCCGGAGTTTGCCACCGACGGCGATCGCGTGCGCCACCGGCACGAGCTGGTGCCGCTGATCGAAGAGATTACGAGCGCTAAGCCGATGCAGCACTGGCTGGGCGTGCTGGAAGACGCCGGGGTGCCCTGCGGGCCGATCCTGAACTACGCGCAGGTCTTCGCCGATCCCCACGTCCGCCATCGCGGCATGGTGCAGCAGCTCGACCACCCGGTGGGGGGGCGGATCAACCAGCTGGGGCCGCCGGTAAAGTTGTCGGCGACGCCGGCGCGCCTGCGGCGGCCGGCCCCGACGTTCGGGCAGCATACGGCGGAAATCCTGGCCGAACTCGGCTACGATGGCGCCACGGTTAATCGCCTCGCGGCAGAAGGTGCAGTAGTACTCCGCCACTCGGAATAAGCGGGCGCGTTACGGCCCAGTTCCTGAGAAGTTCGTGCCGCGAATCTGGCCTCGGATCTCCCCCGCTGGGAACGTATTGGAGTGCACGTTCGCATACGCAATCCCGTTGAGGATGGCACGGACTAACTCATCGAATTGCCCCGCCGCGATTCCTTGACCCGTCGGACCGACAACGTTGGCGGCGATGATCGTGCCGCTTACTGTTCCGGATGGCGTTGGACAACTCTGCGTTCCCGCCGGCGTTGGTGGTGATGCGAGATTGCTGCAGAGCCATACGGAGATGCCTCCCATCACCCCGGGTTGTCCAAAGTGGATGTGGGCTTGGGTGACTGCGCTCTCAAGATCCGCGTAGCTCAGCTCGTAGTCAATCGCGTCGGTGCGGATCCTGGCTACGAACGAGCCAGACGCGCCCGTTGAAATCGCTGGGGTCTCTTCGAATCCGGTGAGTGTCGCCCTTAGCGTCGGGAACGGCTGTGTGGCTGCCGGGGATAGGCCAAACCACAGGAACACGACGACCATTGCCGCAAGCAGCATCCTGCCTCCAAGCTTCACGGTACTCACTCCCTTTCGTGAGGGGGACTCGAGGATATGCTGATGACCCCCTGTCACGGCTCGGTCACGAGGAATGAAAAGAAGGAGGGGACTGTCCCCTGTTCAACACGGGTGAACGAGGTGATCCGCGGTGAGCACTCAGAGTCAGGATGAGATTCTCTTCCGGCAGGACGGGGCGCTGGCGTTCGTGACCTTCAACCGCCCCCGCGCGCGCAACGCGCT
>Ga0209056_10002850_pt1 | contig 18524 bp, 17 predicted proteins | sample GraSoiAngelo_114_FD_185876 | JGI IMG/M metagenome (GOLD analysis project Ga0209056, IMG submission 185876) | Grasslands soil microbial communities from the Angelo Coastal Reserve, California, USA - 14_0903_13_40cm (SPAdes) (version 2) | ecosystem: Environmental > Terrestrial > Soil > Grasslands... | reverse complement strand
CGGACGCAGACTGACCTGTTTGTGCCGCGGCCGGGAAAGCGATCAGCAGTGCGATCGCGACGCCCCCCCCGGTCCCGACCCTAGCACTCCGCTTCGTCATCCAGAGCACTCGATGGCGAATGGTATCGGTCTGTGTTGTGAAACGGCTTGCGGGCGCCGGAATGTAGCGCCAGCGATAAACGGCGCACAAGCCCCGCGCGCACCGCGGGCGCGCCGCTGCTGCGCCCCTACAACGCCGTCATTCCGGTCGTGCCAGCAGTTGATGTTTCAGCTGAATGATGGAGACGAACGCGTCGACGGCATCCAGGTCGGGGAACTCCATCCAGCACCACCGCACGCCGCCGGCGATCCGGCCGTCGCGGATGGCGTGCCGCGACGTGCGCGGGAGGCCGTCGGTCACCGCGAGCTCGCGCTCCTCGCTTTCGGTGAGAATGAACGTGCCCGAGAGGCCCGTCTCCATGGGATGGAGGTAACCAAGCTTGCGCCCGCCGACCTCGTACATCCAGACCCATTTCCAGGCGGTGCCCATGAACACCACCTGCTCGGTGACGTGCCGGAGCGCGCGGATGCCTTCGCGCGCCCGCCTGAACCGTTGGGCGGCGCGCGGCGGCAGATCCTTGAGCGGCGCTTCGGACTTGGGACGCTTGCGCGGGCTGGCGTAGAGATTGGTCGCCCAATAGCCGGCCGGCTGGTGATCGATGGGGATCATATTGTTTCTATATGTAAACCGCGGGTCACCGAACGGAAGCGCCCGGCGTCGAGCAACCGGGCAATCGACACGCCGGGCACCGCCATGCGGCCGTCTTTGCTCATGCTCAGCTTGATCACGTCGGCACCGCGTCCGAACCACCGCACGCTCGGCTCCACGTCCGACGGATAGACGCACGCCCCGAGCGCGGCGACCGCGATGTCCGCCTGAGAGCCGATCCCGGACTCCGGCATCGTTCCAGCCCAGAGCCGTGCGCCGCATTCCGCCGCGACCCGACAGATGCGGCACGCTTCGGCGAGCCCGCCGACACGATGCACCTTGAGGTTCCAGACCATCGGACCGTCGAGCGCGAGGATCTGGCGGGCCGTCCCCGCGTCGCGCAGCGTTTCATCGAGGCACAGCGGCGTCTTGAGCACGTGCGCGAGCCGAGCGTGGCCCACCAGCTCGTCGGGGGCCAGCGGCTGCTCGATGTACAACAGGTCGGCGTCGTCCAGCGCGCGCAAGGCGGGCTCGTGCTCCGGCCAACCGTAGGCGCCGTTCGCGTCCACGGTGAGCGGTAAGTCCGTCCCGACCATTCCCGCGCGGGCGGCCCGCACGGCGACGTCATCCCACCCCGGTGCGACCTTGATCTTCACGCGCCGGTAGCCGTGCTGCACCGCCTCGTACACGCGACGCGTCAGCGTCTCGGCGCGGCGATCCTCGGGAATGCCGAGTGCCACGCCACAGGGGAAGCTCGCCGCAGGCGCGACGCCGAGCCGCTCGGCGACGAGCTGCGGCAGCCCCGTGCCCCGGCGATGCGCCTCGAGGTCCCACGCCGCGGTCTCGATCCCCGCCCGGGCGAACGGATTGCCGCGCACGTTCTCCCGCAGCGCGGCGTCCACCGCCTCGGGCGAGGCGAATTCCCGACCGGCGATCCGCGGCGCGAGGACGCGGGTGATGAGATCGCGAGCGCTGCCGAGCGTCTCCTCGGAGTAGAACGGGAGCTCGTCCGGGGCCGCTTCGCCATAGCCCACGTGACCCTCGCCGTCGTGCAGCACCACGACCACCGACCGACGCGCGTCGATCCGGCCGCCTGAGATGATGAACGGCTCCGCGAACGGCAGCTCGAGCGCGTACAGCTCAACCCGCGCGATGCGCATGGACTCGCAGGTCGAGGAACCGGAGCTCGCCGCCCTGCCGCTCGAGCTCCCGGCGCGCTTCGAGCTCGAGCATCCCCGCGATCAGCCCGTCCCGCGGATGAAACACCAGCGCGTGGAGCGCCCGCTGAAGGCGAGACCCGTGGGTGGCGGGGTACTCGGAGAGGGGAAGCTGGAAGAAGGTGTGCACTTGCACACTCTCGCAGCCGCGGCGGGCATACGCGAGGATCATGCGGCCGGAGCAGATGTTCCCGGTGCCAACAAGTGCCGTGATCCCCGGGGTCAGTTGAGTCTCCAGCACTCTCAGATTCCGGTCGCTCAAGTCCCAGCCTCCGTAAGCAACCCCTCGCTCCGCATCGAACAACCGATTGAATACCACGAGCGCGTCGGCCCCGCTTGCTGCTTCCATCATCTCGACCTGGAACCTGTCGTCGAACCGGGCGTTCATGAGCTTCACCGCGACGCGCACCGGGATCGGCGAGGCGGCACGGATGCGCGCGGGCACCTCGCGCAGCCACCGGAGGATCTGCGCGCGATCGTCCGCGAGCGCGTCGCCCGCCAGCGTGGGCGAGAAGTCCTTTTCCACGAGGAGTGGCGGTTCCCGCCACGCGTCCGCCAGCTGCGCGGTCGTGTAGCGGTACTCGACCTCACGGAACGGCTCCGCGAGTCGCGGGAGGTGGTACTTCACCGACGGCACCACCAGAAGCCGGCCAGCTCGGGTGAGGTCCCGTCCTACGCGCACCACTGCGAGGTAATCGGTGAACGCGCGATCCCAGCCTCGCCCCTTCCACGTGACGGTCCAGCCCTCACGCCCGGCGCCCGCCGGGCGTCGCTCGACCGTCATCCTCGTCTCGTGGATCGCCCACGCCGCCATCGCCCGCGCGCCGGTCTCGTCCTCGGCGATCACCGTTTTGAGCACCACGAACGCGAGTCCCGCCGCCGCGTCATCCTCGAGCTGTCCGGGGTTGAGCGACAGCTGGCCCGAGCCCTTGCCGATGGGGTGCCGAACGAGCTCGCCCAGATAGCGGGCGGTGAGATCGATCCGATAGGTCTCGCGCACGTGCGCCGGGAAGTCGCGCGGCAGCTCCCGCTTGAACCGATCGAAGTCTCGTTCGAGCTTCGCACGCACAGGCGGGTCGACTAACCCCCGGGCCGCACCCCGGCGTCAAAACGGGACAGCCGGAACTCGGGGGGCGCCACTTCCCCAGTCAGCACCAGTTTGGCCACCAGCTCGCCGACGGCGGGCCCGTGCTTGAAACCATGCCCCGAGCCGCCGCCGACGAGCCAGACGTTCGGCGCCGCCGGGTGGCGGTCGATGATGAAGTGTTCGTCGGGCGAGTTCTCGTACTGACACACCCGGGCCTCGACGAGCGGGGCGCCCTTCAAGCCCGGGAAGCGAAACGCGAGATACTCCCGCGCCGCCTTGAGGCGCTCCGGCGTGGGCAACCGCTCCCCGGTCGTGGGGTCGAAGGCAGGCCCCCGGGTGTCGTCGGCGACTTTGAACCCGCGCCACTCGTTGCCCGGAATCCCGTACACGAAACCCGCGCCGTGATCCGCCCAGACCGGCAGCGCCTGCTCCGTGAAGCGCTGGTCGCCGGGGGGCGTGCCGAAGAAGAAGACCTCCTGGCGGGTGGCGCGCACCCGATCGCCGATGACGTCCGGAAACAGGCGCCCCAGCCACGGCCCGCAGGCGAAGACGAACGCGTCGGCGGCGATCGTCGTATCGTCGGACAGCTTGACGTCACGCAACTCCCCTCCCGGGAGGCGCGCGCCGGGCTCCGCCGCGAGCTGGCGGTACGCGCCGCCTTCGGCCAGGAAGCCCTCGAGCACCGCGGCGCAGGCGCTGCGCGCCGTGAGGTAGCCGCCATCCTTCTCGAAGATGGCCCATCGCACCCGCTCGCAGTTGATCTGGGGGTAGCGGCGCGCGGTCTCCGGACCCGAGAGCTCCTCGAACGGGAGGCCGGCGTCCTTGAGCAGAGGCAGCGCTGCCTTCTCGTAGGCGTCGTCGCCCTCAACGAGCCAGAGCACGCCGATGGCATGGTACAGCTTGCGATGCCAACGCCGGTCGTGCTCTTTCCACAGCTCGAGCGCGCGCGCCGTGAGGTGCGTGTAGATCGCGCGGGGGCCGTAGGTCGCGCGAATGACGCGGGTCTCGCCGCCGGAGCTGGCACGCGAGTTGCCGGGCCCCCACGCGTCCACCAGGGTGACGCGGGCGCGGCGCCGCAGCACGTGGAGCGCGGTCCAGCCGCCGAACGCCCCTGCCCCGACTACCACCACGTGCCGTTGCTTGCTCATCGGAATCCAGCCCTTCAGGAAGGGAGACGCGCCGAGCGCCGTGCTCGTGGCGGCGCAGGATTCGAGAAACCACCGTCGCGGGACGCGCCTCACGGTGGAGTGTGGCGGCGGGCGCGCGCCTCGCGGATCGCGTGGCGCACTGCGTCCCGCTCCGCCGGCGGCAAGCTCGGGCCCCACGGATCGTCGCACGCATCGTCAGGGATCACGCCGTCGGCCGCGAGCGCCCACAGCATCCGCCGGACGTAGCCTTCCACGGGTGGGACGAACGTCACGCTCGCGAAGCGATCGCACACGCCGGACAGCCGGACGAACTTCCCGAAGTCGCCCGAGCGGAACGATTCCATGAGCGCGACCTGGAGGTCCGTGAGCGCCGCCCCCATGCCGATCAACGCCGTCCGCGCGCCCATGGTGAGAGAGTAACCCAGGAAGCGGTCCTCACCCGTGATCAGCAGCTTGTCGGGGTGATCGCGCATGAGCCCGGCGATCCGCTGAAACGTCACCACCGAGTCGAGCGTGGCCACCTTGATCCCGATCACGCTGGGAAGTGCCAGGATGGCGTGGAGGGTCTGGTTGTCGTACGCGACGCCGCCCGCGGCCTCATACAGATAGAAAGCGATCACCGGGAGCTCGCGGCCGAGCGCCTCGTGATAGCCGACTGGATCGTCCGCCCGCGGAAAGGCGAGCAGCGCGTCCGCACCGCCCGCCTTCGCCTCGGCCGCCACCGGGACGCTCGTCACGCCCGCCACGATGGGGCTCATGGGCAGCGCGGCCCGCCACGCCACCAGCACCCGGCGTCGCTGCTCGCTCGACAGGTGCGGGCCGCGCCCGGTGTGGGCCCAGACGGCCACGCCGGCCACCTGATGCCCCGCCATCCACGTGGCGTACGCCTGCAGCGCGTCGTCCGCGATCTCCCGGCCGCGGAACGGGACCGGGACGGCCGGAATCAAGCCCCACTCCCAGGCGGGCGTCAGTGGCGCAATCCCGCGCGGGCGTTTTCCGACTCGAGCGCCGCGCGCTGCTCCGGCGCGAGCTCGAGTAGGTCGAGCTTCGCGATGCTCGCCTCCGGAATCCGCAGCGGCTGCCCGGTGCCGAACACGAACCGCTCGACCCCGATCGTGCCAAGCAGCGTCTCAAGGTGGTCCTCCGGCGCGCCCCAGATCCAGCTCACGTCCCACCACAGCCGCGCCGCCTCTTCGGGGGTCGATCCGAAATGGACCTCTTCGATGAACCCGCGATCGGCGTGCGTGATCACGAGCCGCACGTCCGCGTCAGCACGAACCAGGGCGCGCACCGCCGCCGCCGGCAGCTCCGCGGCGTGGTCGTTGGGGTGACGCTGGCGCCCGTCCTCGAGCCGGACCGCCATCATCAGCGGAAGCTTCGCCGCCCCGCAGGCAGCAGCGAGGACGCGCATCTCGGGACCCGTCGGGTCGAGCCCGTAGTACAGCGGATCGCACCGCCCCGCCGGAGCGCCGCGGTCCGCCGCCTCGCCCAGCGCGCCATCCCAACCCGCGAGGCCCGGATGCAGCGCGGGCACCGGTTTGAGCCGCGGCTCGCGCGCCACGGTGGCGTACAGCCAGGCGTTCCCCTCCATCGGCTGGCGCCAGAACAGGCTCGGCAGATGGCTCACCCACGCTTCGTCGATTGCGGCGCGCGCCATCGCGCGCAGCAACCCGTCGGGCGACGTACCAGGCACGCGCCGGTACGGGTAGGCGCCGAGGAAGGCGTTGACGTCGATCCGCATCAGTCGCCGGGGAACGCGCCACGCGGGAAGACGCGCGCCGCGTTCCTCCATTGCACGAGCTCCAGGTCGCGCGGCGGCAGCAAGCGCTCCAGATACCGCAGCTTGGCCCATCCGGTGTCCATCGTGAGGTCCGTTCCCCAGAGCAGTCGCTCCACCCCGGCGGCCTCGAGGCACGCTTCGAGCATGCCGCCGTCCGCACCGCTCCCCGACAGATCCACGAACACGTTGGGCGTGGCGCGCAGGGCGGCGAGTGAGTGTTCCCAGTCGCCGCCCCCGCCGATGTGCGCCAAGATGAAGTGCACCTGGGGGTGGCGCACAGCCAAGGCGGCGAGCTCCTGCCCGTCCGAGGCTTCCTGCCCCGGCCAGTCGCGCCTCCGGTGCTGCCACACGTGGTGCAGCACCGGAACGCCCCGTTCGCGCGCCAGATCGCAGATCGGGTCGAGCAGCGGGTCGGTCGCGCGGCGGCTCGCGGCGAGCTTGATCCCCACCATCCCGGCGCCGAGGCAGCGGGTGATCTCGGCGCGCGCCTGGGACGTGTAGTTGGGGTTCACGGTGACGTAGCCGCGGATCAGGTCGGGATGCTCCCGCTCCAGCGCGAGCAGGGCGGTGTTGCCGTCCTCCACGTCCCGAGGCGACGGGAAGTAGATCGGCGACGTCCGGCCCCAGGTCCCGAGGATCGAGGCGACGTGGATCGTCACCCCGATCTTGCGCCCCGCCGCGAGGCGGCTGGCGTTCCGCTCGCGCCAATCGGCCCGGGGGGTTGCGGCATGGTAGAAGTGGGCATGGACGTCGATGAGCATGGCCAGAATCTGGGTCATACGACGCTACGACGCCACGTTCCAAGGGGGTCCGTATGCGGCTCTTGCGACGTGGCGTCTTGGCGTCCTGCAACGTCGTTGTATCTTGTCGCATCACCCGAGCCGCAAGGGACCGCCATGCGCACGCCGCAGCCGCCGACTCCCCCGCGCCCACCCGGAGGGCCGCCCCCCCGCGGTCCCACGCCTCCACGCGGCCCCACGCCGCCACGCGGTCCGACATCACCCAAAGCCGGCCCCCCGCCCCGGCCCCCCGTCAAGCCGCCGGCGGCGAAACCGCGAGCCGCACGCAAGCTCCCGGGCTGGCTCGCCCGGGCCAAGCGCCTGTTGCTCCAGCCGACGCAGGAGTGGGCGACGATCGCCGCCGAGTTCACGAGTGCCGGCCCGATCTACCTGCGCTATCTCGTGCCGATGGCGGCCATCGGCCCCGTGGCGGCAACCATCGGCGGGGTCGTGTTCAGCGAGCGCGGCAGCCTGCTGACGTTCGGTACCATCCCCATGAATGCCGGGACCGCCGTGCAAGCCGGAGTGCTCGAGTACGTGCTCAATCTGGTTGGCGTGTACGCGTTGGCGACGGCGATCGACGTGATCGGTGCGTCGGTCGGGGGGCAGCGGAACCGCGTGCAGGCCCTGAAGGTCGCAGCCTACGGGAGTACCCCGTACTGGCTCGCCGGCGCATTCGCGCTCTTCCCCAGGATCGAGCCCCTCGCGATGTTGCTCGGGCTGTACAGCGTGCGGCTGTTCGCGCTCGGGCTTTCGCCTTGCATGAAGGTGCCCCGCGACAAAACGGCTGCCTTCACACTGCTGACGAGCATTGCGGCCGGGCTGATGGTACTGGTGATCACCGCGATCATCACGCGACTGGTCGTGGCCTAACGCCGCTCCCGGAACGCCGTGCGCGTCACCCCGCCCTCCCGGCCGAGCAGCGGCGCGGCGACAGCGAGCCCCACGATCGCAAACAGCGCGAGCGCGGCGCAGTCGAGCGGCACCGGCAACTCGCCGCCGTAGCCCGCTCGCGCCCACCCACCGAGCAGTGCGTGCTTCAGCAAATCCACCCCGTACGCGAGCGGGTTCACGTATGTGGCGGCGCGCAGCACAGGACCGAGATGCCGGACGGGGTACAACGCACCCGACAGAAACAGCATCGGGAAGACCACGAAGTTCATGACGCCCGCGAAGTTCTCGATCGAGCGAATACTCGCCGCGAGCACCAGCCCCAGCGCGCCCATCGCCAACCCTGAGAGGACGACGGCGATAAGCCCGAGCAGCGCCCCCGCGAGCGTGGGTCGCAGGTGGACGAAGGGCAGCAGGATGGCCGCGACGACGATTGCCTGGGCGGTGCCGAGCAGGGTGGCGCCCAGCGCCTTCCCGAACGCGATCGTGCGGCGCCGGATCGGGGCGACGAGCACCATGCGGAGCACGCCGGCCTCGCGGTCGGTGACGGTGGAGAGGGCGGCGAGCAGCGAGCCGAACATCACCACCATCCCGAGCAGGCCGGGCGCCATGTAGACCCGGTAGTCGATCTCGTTGCGTCCCGCGAATACGGCCGCGAACCCCGCCCCGGCGAACACCAGCCACACGAACGGCCGCCCGATGCTCGCCAGCACCCGGCCACGCTGCCGCAGGAACCGCACGAACTCTCGCGCGACGATCCCGTACACCGCACGCATGCTCAGCCGCCGTCCGATTCGGCCAGACGATGGCCCGTGTGCGCGAGGAACACCTCTTCGAGCGAGCCGGCTCCCGCCGCCCGCTTGAGCTCGGCCGGCGTGCCGAGGGCAGCGAGCCTGCCGTGATCCAACACGGCAACGCGATCGCAGGGCTCGGCCTCCTCCACGTAGTGCGTGGTGAGGAGCACGGTGAGGCCGGACGCGGCGCGCAGGTGGCGGATGCGCTCCCACAGCGAGCGGCGCGCCCGCGGGTCGAGCCCGGCCGTGGGCTCGTCGAGAAACAGGATGCTCGGCTCGTGCAGGATGCCGCGGGCGATGTCGGCCGCGCGCCGCATGCCGCCCGAGAGCGTGCGCACCGGGTCGTCCCGTCGCTCGAGCAGCGCGAACTGGCGCAACAACGCGTCGATGCGCGGCCGGGCCACGCGGGCCGGGAGGCTCCACAGGCGCGCGGCAAACCGCAGGTTTTCCGCCACCGTCAGGTCGCGGTCGAGCGTGGTTTCCTGGAACACGAGCCCGATGCTGCGCCGCACGGCGAGGCCCTCACGCACAACGTCGCGTCCCGCGACGCGCGCCGTGCCGCGCGAGGGCGCGAGGAGTGTCGCGAGCAGGTGAACGGTGGTGGTCTTACCCGCGCCGTTCGGCCCGAGCAACCCGAAGAACTCCCCATCCCGGACCTCGAGGTCGAGTCGATCGAGGGCGCGGAGCGCGGCGAAGTCCTTGCCGAGGCCGCGGGCGTCGATCGCGGCGGTGGTCATCCCTTCGCGGCGAGCGCGCGCGACGCCGGCGCCGCGCGATAGGTCCACTCGGGGGCCCCGGGAGCGCGCTCGACCTCGGCGACCGCTGCGTCGATCAGGTGGCGGTGCGGCGACAGCGAGCACACCGGGTCGGTCAGGCCCGCGTCACCCGCCACCAGGAACGCCTGGCAGCGGCAGCCGCCAAAGTCCTGGGTCTTGCGCGGACACGACCTGCAGGGCTCGGGCATCCAGCTATCGCCCCGGAAGCGGGTGAACGCGTCCGAGTGCTCCCAGATCCAGTCGAGCGGGTGCTCGCGCACGTTCTCGAACGTGAGGGTCTTGATCCGGCCCGCCGCGTGACAGGGCCAGACCTCCCCCGCGGGTGTGACGGTCATGTACGCGCGCGCCCAGCCGCCCATGCACGGCTTGGGGTACTGCTCGTGGTAGTCGGGGAGCACCCACACGATCTCGAGCTTCGTCCCGAGTCGCGCGCGCTCGCGCTGCACCACGCGCCATGCTGCGTCGAGCTGCGCCTTCGTCGGCATGAGTGCATCGCGGTTGTGGAGCGCCCAGCCGTAGAACTGCGTGTTCGCGAGCTCGATGCGCTCCGCGCCGAGCGACTCGGCGAGCCGGATGAGGTCCTCGACCTGATGCAGGTTCCGGCGGTGCAGCACGACGTTGACGGTGAGCGGGAAGCCCAGCTCTCGCGTGTAGTGGTAGGCGGCGATCTTATCCCTGTAGGACGCCGTCCCCGCGACTGCGTCCGAGAGCTCGGCGTCGGCCCCCTGAATGCTGATCTGCACGTGGTCGAGGCCCGCTGCCTTCAGAGCCGCTAGGCGCTCTTTGGTGAGCCGGTAGGCGGATGTGATGAGCGAGGTATAGAGCCCGAGCCCGTGCGCTTCGCCGACGAGCGCCTCGAGATCCGCTCGGAGGGTCGGCTCGCCACCCGAGAGCCCGAGCTGCAACACACCCAGCGCCTTGGCTTCGCGGAACACACGGCACCACTCGTCGGTCGAGAGCTCGCGCTTGAAACGCGGGCCCGCAAAGTCGACCGGATTCGAACAGTAGGGGCACTGGAGCGGACATTTGTAGGTCAGCTCCGCCAGGAGCCAGAGCGGCTTAGGATCCATACGTCACCAGCCCCTTGGCGGCGAGGCCATCGAGGAAAGCCGTGACGTCCCGCTCGACTCCTCCTCCCGGGGCGCCGTAGCGCTGCTCCAGCGCCGCCACGACGTCGGCGACCGAGCGGACGCCGTCGCACAGCTCGAGGATCTCCGCCCCCGTCGGATTCAGGGCCACGAGCCCTTCGGGATAGAGCAGCACGTCCCGCCCGCGCACATCGTCGTGCTGCAGGCGCGCCTTCGGGTGGAGGCGGGGCACGGTCGGCCGTTCTGCGGCGGTCACGCCACCGTCCCCGGGAGGGGTCCGCGCTCTACCGCATCGAGCAGACACCACAGGACGTCGCATTTGAACTCGAGCGCCGCCACGGCCCGCCCCTGCTCCTCCGGGGTGCGGAATCGCTCCGTCACGAGGCCGAGGGCGTATTCCGCATCGCGCGGCGCCTGCGTGAGCCGGTTCTTGAAGTATTGCAGCCCCGCGGGATCCACCCACTGGTAGTGGCTCAGCATCGCCGCCAGGCGCTCCTTCACGATGAGCGGCGCGAACATCTCGGTGAGCGAGGCCGCGACGGCCTCGAGCCAGGGCCGGAAGCGGCAGAAGCTCACGTACGCGTCAACCGCGAAGCGCACGCCGGGCAGGAGAAAACGCTGGGCGACGAGGTCCTCGCGCTTCACGCCCATCGCTTCGCCCAAACGCAGCCACGCCTCGATGCCGCCCTCCTCCCCCGGCCGGCCATCGTGGTCGATGATTCGCTGGATCCACTGCTGGCGTACCTCACGCTCGGGGCAGCTAGACAGGATCAGGGCGTCCTTGATGGGGATGCTGATCTGATAGTAGAAGCGGTTCGCCACCCACAACTGCAGCTCCTGTCGCGACAGCTCTCCCCGGTGCATCCGCTGGTTGAAGGGGTGGAGGTGGTGGTAGCGGCGCTCCAACACGCCGTGCAGGCGGCCGACCAGCTCGCTCACCGCCGGCGAGCTCACCTGCACGCTCACAGGTCGAACTCCATCGCGTCCTCCCCCACTACGATGCCCGCCGCCTCGACCCGTGCCCGCTCCGCTGTGTTGCGACACAGGATCGGATTCGTGTTGTTGATGTGAACGAGCACCACCCGCTTTGCGTCGAGGCGCGGCAGGAGCTCCAGGCTGCCACCCGGCCCGCCGACCGGGAGATGGCCCATCTGTCGCGCCGTCGGCGTGTCGGCACCCCCCGCGGCCGCACCGAGCTCGTGGTCCGACCAGAAGGTGCCGTCGAAGAGCAGGAGATCGGCTCCAGCGGCGACCCGCCGGACGGCGTCATCCATCGTCCCGGCTGTCGGGACGTAGGCGAGCGTTCCGCCGGTGCGCTCGTCCGTGAGCCGCAGGCCGACGTCGAACGCCGCTGTGGGCGCCGCGCGTGCGTAGCGCGGCGGGCGCCGGGCAACCGCCGTCGCTGAGCAGCAGATCCCGAGCGGAGCGCCGGCGCGGTCCGTAAGCGCGATCGGACGACCCTCCTCCAGGGCCCGCGGCTCGACGCCGGAATAGGCGGACAGCACACGATAGAGCGGCCACTCGTCGCCCAACAGTGCCGTCACGCCCGCTGGGGCGTACACCGGCAGTGTGTCGGCGCTCTCACGCAGCAACAGGAGACCGAGAGTGTGGTCGATCTCGCCATCGGTAAGGACGACCGCGCGGACGGGCGTAGCGCGGGAGCCGGCGGGGGGCCAGAGGGAGGGATGAGCGGCGAGCTGGGTGCGGAGGTCCGGGGAGGCGTTCAGGAGAACCCAGCGCTCGCCGTCGGCGCTCACCGCCACGGACGATTGCGTGCGGCTGCGACCGTCTTGTCGGGCTTCCGTGCAGTTACGGCAGCCGCAATTCCACTGCGGGACTCCACCGCCCGCCGCCGAGCCGAGGATGATAACGCGCATTGAACAAAGGGGCCGGGTTCGTCACCCGGCCCCTCATTAGCCGTGTCAGCTTGGTTCAGGCGTTGCCGGCGTACGCGCCGACTTCCATCCCCAGCTCGACGACCTCGAATTCAGGCTTCGTCCACGTCATAGGATCTTCCTCCAGGGGGAATCGTGGCCGACCACTACAAGCGCTCGCCCTCACCCCCACGCACGTGACGTGCCACCTGGCAGCCGAACGCTCGCGAAACACAACGCACACGCCTGTCGACACTTAACGCCCAGACCCGGGGCCCGTGGACCTCGACAACGAAGCCGTGCGGTGAGCTATTTCACCCAATGTGGGTGAAATAACCCAACGCGCCGTCAGGGCTGCAGGCCGAACTTCTTCAAGCGATAGCGCAGCGTATCCCGCGAAATTCCGAGGCGCTGAGCGGCTCTCGTCTGGTTTCCCCCGGCATCTCGCATCGCTCGCTCGATCATGGCCTTTTCCCACTGAGCGAGATCGACGCCCTGCGGCAGTAACGCTGGCGGTCCGGCGCCCGCCTCGGCTTCGGCCGGCGGGCCGTGGTGCGCCGACCCCGTGTCGTGGTCGGGACTCGTGAGCGAGAGGTGCTCTACGTCCAGTGTGGGGCCCCGGCTCCACAGCACGGCTCGCTCGATCACGTGGCTGAGCTCGCGGACGTTGCCGGGCCAGGGATAGGACAGCAACAGCTCGCGCGCCGGCGCGCTGACCTCTCGCACCGTCTTCCCGTACTTGGCGTTGAGGAGTCGCAAGAAGTGGTCGGTGAGGAGCAGCACGTCTTCACCGCGCTCGCGCAACGGCGGCACGACGAGGACGATCACGGCGAGGCGGAAATAGAGATCGCGGCGGAATCGCTCGCGGCTCGCCTCGCGCTCGAGATCGCGGTTGGTGGCGGCGACGATGCGGACGTCCACCTTGCGCTCGCGCACGCTGCCGACGCGCCGGACCGTCCGCTCTTCAATCGCCCGCAGCAGCTTGCCCTGCAATGGGAGATCGACGTCGCCAATCTCGTCGAGGAACAGAAACCCGCCCTCGGCCGCTTCGACCAGACCCGGCTTCGATTCTTTGGCATCCGTGAACGCGCCGCGCTCGTAGCCGAACAGCTCGGCTTCCATGAGGGTCGCCGGGAGGGCCGTACAGTTGACCTCGATGAACGGCTTCAACGCGCGAGGGCCGGCGGCGTGAATGGCGTGCGCGAGGATACCCTTCCCGGTGCCCGTCTCGCCCGTCAGCAGCACCGGCGGAGTGTCCTCCAACGCGGCGATCTGGCGCGCCCGCTCGAGCACCGCACGGACGGCGGGTGACTCGCCCACCATGGTTGCGAATCCGACGTCCCGGGTGGCGCGGCGGCGGTAGTACGACAGCTCCTGCTTGAGCAGACGGTTCTCGCGAGCGCGATCCGCCAGGAGCTTCAGCTCCTCCAGGTCGACCGGCTTCTTGACGTAGTCAAAGGCGCCGAGCTTGACGGCCTCCACGGCGCCCTCGATCGAGCCGTAGGCCGTCAGCATGATCACGGGGAGCACGGGGTCGAACTGGCGGATCCGCTTCAGGAGGTCGATTCCGCTCATGCCGGGGAGCCGCACGTCCGCGAAGACGACGTCCGGCTGGAGGCTTTCGAGCAGCTCGAGCGCCTTTTCGCCGGAGGCCGCCACTTCGGCCTCGTAGCCGTGGTCCGCCAGGAAGGCCTTGGCGGACCGGGCCAGCGTCTGCTCGTCGTCGACGATCAGGACGGTCGAGCCGCTCATGTGAGACTCGGCGCCGGCGCGGTGTCGCCGCTGGCGACGGGCAGCCAGATGCGCACCGTCGTGCCGTGGCCGATCTGACTGGCGATGTCCAGGCGGCCGCCGGTTTCCTCGACGTAGCGCTTCGCGATGGCGAGGCCCAGACCCGTGCCCTCGGGTCGGGTCGTGAAGAACGGCTCGCACAGGTTGGGCAGAATCTCCGCGGGAATCCCCGGCCCCGAGTCGGTGATCTCGAGAGCGACGCCGTCCGCGCGGCCCTGGCCGTCCGCGCGCGCCGCTATCGTGAGCTGCCCACCCTCGGGCATGGCATCGAGGGCGTTGGAAATGATCTCGGTCAACGCCTGCTCGAGCCGCATCGGGTCAACCCGGATTTCACGGAGCGTGGACGGAGCGGTCACAGTCAACTCGACCCGGCGCTGCCGCAACAACTCCGCGAAACCGGAGAGCGCGCCGTCGATCAGGGTCCGCACGCTCTCCCGCAGCGGGCGGAAAGGAGCGGGGCGGGAGAAGGTCAACAGGTGCGCGATCCGGAGATCGAGACGATCCACCTGCTCGATGATCGCATTCAACGGTTCGCGCGCGGCAGGACCCTCGACGCGGTGCTGGGCGAGCTGCGCGGCTGCACGCAGACTCGCGAGCGGGTTCCGGAGGCCGTGGGCCACCCCCGCCGCCATCTGGCCGATGGAGGCCAGCTTCTCGGACTGCACCAGCTGCGCGCGAGAGTGGCGGAGCTTCTCGGTCATCTGCGCGAAGGCGCGCGCCAAGTCCCCGATCTCATCGGAAGAGCGCGGCGCGATCGCGTGGTCCAGGTCGCCCGCTCCCACCACGGCCATCGCGTGCCGCAGCTCGTTCAGCGGGCGCGCCAGACTGCGTGAGATGAGCCACGATGCCAGGAGGCCCGCCGCGAGGGCGAGCGCGATGATGCTCCACAGGACGCGCCGTTCCACGTCGACGATCCTCGCCACCTGCGTGAACGCCGCCTGGACGCTGAACTCGCGCGCCCGTCGGTAGATTTCCCGGTTCACTTCCGCCAGGGCCGGCTGCAGGCGCTCCACGAGCTCCTGTCGGGCCACGACGGCAGCCGCGCCGTGCTGTCCGGCATCGTGAAGCTTGAACACCCGACCTGCCACGACCCGGATATCCGACTCGATCCCGCGGACACGGTCCGCGAGCTTGAGCTCATCGGGTGGGAGTCCGACGGTCCAGCGATCGAGCCAGAAGGCCACGACTTGCTCGGTGAGCGGGAACTCTTTCTTGGCCGCGGGATCGCCGCTCAGATAGCGCCAGATCACCTGGGTCTGGTTGAACATGGCGTCTTCGACTTCGGCGTAGGTCCGCGACCGGGCCAGTCGCTCCCCCAGCGATTCAAGCGTGCCGCGCACGAGCGCATTGGTGCGAATCGCCTGAACTCCGACCAGCAGGGCCGGGATAACCATGAGCGAAAAGCCCAGGAGCAGCTTGCGCTGGAGGGTCACACCTCGAAGCTTCGTGGGGCCGTGGGCGGGCGCAAGCCCCCACCGTTTTCTTACCTTCCCCTCGCGAAGCGAGGGAGCGTGTCATCCTGAGCGCCGCAGGCGCGAAGGATCTGTTTGTCGGGCGCGAAACGGATCGGCTACTCCCAGCACCTCATCCAAGATACCCAGCGTCTTATCCACCGTCTCCTCCTCATGCGCCAGCGACACGAAGTTGTACGCCGTTCGTTTGAACAGGAGCCCCCGCGCCGCACAGCCCCGCGCCACATCCCGCGAAATATTCTCGCTCGCGAAATGTAGAAAGCACATCTCCGCGATCCCGCCGACGCCCGTCACCACGTCGGCGTGCTTGCGGTGCAAGCGATGGAGCCCATGGAGTAACCGGGTGCCCATCCGGTGCAAATGCCCGCACACATCCTCATGCGCGAACACCTGCAGCGTGGCGTGCGCCGCGGCGAGCGCGACGCTCTCGGTCGCAAGCGTGGAAGAGATCCACGTGCGGGCGACGCCTGCCATCAAGTCCGCCCGTCCACCCACGACGGCGAGCGGAAAGCCGTTCGCCATAGCCTTGCCCAACACCGTGAGGTCGGGGCGGATGCCATAGCGCTCGGCCGCGCCGCCGATCGCCAGCCGGAACGCCGTCTTGATCTCGTCGAACACGAGCACCGCGCCCACCCGGCTCGTTTCCTCGCGCAACACCTCGAGCCATTCGCGCGTGGGCTCGATCACGACGACCGGCTCGATGACCACCACCGCGAGGCGATCGCCGGCTTCGCGGATCAAGCGCCGGGCCCCGTCCACGTCGTTGAACGGTATCTCCGCATACAGTGCCCGAGTCGTCGCGGGTACTCCTTCCCCACCCTGGGACCAATCGAGCCAGCCGTGGTACCCACAGCCGAGCACGCGTTCGCGGCCGGTGGCGACACGCGCCAGCCGCACGGCGGCGGCCACCGCTTCCGCACCCGTCTTGAGGAACCGCACCTGCTCGAGCCAGGGGATCCGCATGGCGAGCGCGTCGGCCAGCTCTTCCTCGAGCACCGGCGGCAGCGGCCCGGCGACGCCGCCCGCGATCGCTTGCTCGGCCGCGCGGTTCACGTCGGGGTGCCCGTAGCCGAGCGCCACGGCGCCGAGTGCCATCACGTAATCGAGGTACTCGCGACCCGCGGCGTCCCATACACGGCACCCCGCGGCGCGCGTCATACGCGTGGGGAGACCCGCGATCTCGTCCGGAGCCGCGGCGCCGAACAGCGCGTCGGGCCGCTTGCTACCGGTCGACGTGAAGCCGGGAACGCGCCAGTCGCTCACCGTATTTCACCACCTCGATGGCCATCGCCCGCAACAGCTTCGCCTCGCGCTCGTCGAGCGGCGTGCGGTGAATCACTTCCCGCACCGTCCGCATGACGCCCTCGACTTGCCGCGTCTTGAAGAACTCGATGACGCGGAGCGCCGCCTCGGCGTCCGCAAACAATCGCTCCAGGTCGTCCACCGTCGCCGGCGGGCCCTCGCGGCGGGGCGTCTTGAACGGCCGATCGTCGTCGCCCCGCGCGAGTGCCAGCTCGTACAACATGAGCACGACGGCGTGCGCGAGGTTGAGGGAAGGATACGCGGGGCTCGTGGGAATGGTCACCACCCGATGGCAGCGGTCGAGTGCCTCGTTCGGTAGGCCCTTGTCCTCCCGCCCGAAGAGCAGCGCGACCGGGCCGGCTTCCGCGCGCGTCAGAATCTCGCGGGCGGCGTCCCGCGGACGCTGCAGATTGCGCTTCGCCGTGCGACCTCGCGCCGTGAAGCCCACCACGTGCACGCAGTCGAGCAACGCCTCCTCCAGGCGATCGAACCGGGCCACGCGCGCCAGCACGTCCTGCGTCTGGTGCGCGATGCCTTCCACCCGATAGGAGTCGTACTCGCGCGGGCTTACCAGGCGGAGGTCGCGCAAGCCGAAATTCTTCAGCGCCCGCACCACGTGGGCGATGTTGACGAGGTCCTGGGGCTCGTGCAAGACGACGGTGATGCTCATAATGCCGATGACGCGAATGCGGAGTGTGGAATGCGGACTGCGGAATTGCAAGGCAAGGTCGTTCGCGTCACGACACTCGCGCTGACATTCCGCATTCCGCATTCCGAATTCCGCACTCCCATTATCCGACCAACTCCAGCACACCCATCCGTGCTACATCCTGCCGGTCGCCCCGGACGAACACCCAGCCGTTGCCGCCGCTCCAAACCAGTTGTCCGGCGCGGCGCGTGCGGCCCGGCAGCATCTCGTTCACGAGCAGGTCGAACCGCAACCGCCCGCCGACGTGGGCCCGCTGCCCCCCCCATTCGGGCCACGGGATGCCGAGCGTCACGACGTAGCCGCGTTCGGTACGCCGCCACGCGCCACGCACGCTCTGCGGATCAGCCGATGTATCGCTGGTAGCGCGTACCCGCAGCGCTGGTGCGTCACTCTCAGGGACAATGAGGTAGCCGAACGACCCGTCCCCATTCTCCCCTCCCTCGTCCCGCGCGACGTAGAGCTGCAGACCGTCCGAATGAATGTCGTCCGGCTCGTTGTCGAGTCGCAACGGCGGCGCGCCTTTCGGCCGGAAGCAGAGCTCGGCTTTCATCACCTCCGCGGCTACATAAAGCGCGTCGTCGTCCCAAGCGGCGTAGGCCATGGCGGCAAACTCGTCGGGGCCCGCGTACGGCTCCTCGCTACGGCGATACTGATCCTCGAGCTCCAGCCGAAGCGGCTCGCTCGTGTCGAATCCGTCGAGCGTCCCGTCGAGCGGCGGGGGCGTGGCCACCCGGAGCGCCGCGCCCACGGCGGGCGTCGGCTTGTCGAGCTCGAGCAGCGGAGCGAGCGGCGGCTCCGGCGGGCGGGCGCCCGCGAGCCGAATGCGTCCCCCTCCCGAGCTCGTCGTGATCTCCCAGCCGAGGGCCGTGGCGGTGTGACGGTGGACTCCCTGCTCCGCCGTTTCGACCTCGATCACGCTCCCCTGCACGCGCACGGCACGCACCGATGCGGCGTCGCCCGCCGGCTCCAGGACCGTCACGAAGCGGGCACTGCGGCCTGTGGCGCGCACGACGTAGAACGTCTCCCGCTTTCCGTCTCCTGGCCGGCCGGGCCCTTCCGCTCGCACCAGCTCGCCGTCGAATGAGAGGAACGCTTTCAGCGTGCGCGCGCCGGCGGCCAGCTCGAGCA
>Ga0209056_10002849_pt1 | contig 18527 bp, 14 predicted proteins | sample GraSoiAngelo_114_FD_185876 | JGI IMG/M metagenome (GOLD analysis project Ga0209056, IMG submission 185876) | Grasslands soil microbial communities from the Angelo Coastal Reserve, California, USA - 14_0903_13_40cm (SPAdes) (version 2) | ecosystem: Environmental > Terrestrial > Soil > Grasslands... | reverse complement strand
GGAGAAGCGTGCGGAATCCCCCCGTGATGTGGATCACCCTTCCCCCCCCTCTCGCGCCGTCCTATCTTTCGCCCGCACAGATCCCCTGCTCGGTGCTACACCTGCGCCGGGTCGTCCAAGACCAAAGGGAGGTGTCATGGCCCGTCGGTACGAGACGGTCTATATCTTCGATAGCGCGCTGGAAGAGCCCGCCGTCACGGAGAAGCTCGAGCGGTTCCACACCTTCCTCACCAGGGACGGGAAAGGCTCGGTCACGAACGTGGCCCACTGGGGCAAGCGCACGCTCGCCTATACCCTCAAGAAGCGCGACTCCGGCTACTACGTCGTCGCACAGTTCGAGACCGCCGCGGACCTGCTCCCCGAGTACGAGCGCGCGGTGAAGCTCGACGAGGGTGTGCTACGGTTTCTGGTGGTCGCGTCCGAGGGTCTGCCGGCCAAACCGGAGCCCGCCGCCCCGGTGATCGCGACTGAAGAGGAAGAGCTCGAGGAGGACGAAGCGTGAGACGGCCCGCCAAGACGTGTCCCGTGTGCGAGTCCGGGGTCCGCGTGCTCGACTACAAGGACGACCGCACCCTGGGCCGCTTCCTGACCGAGCGCGGCAAGATTCTGCCGAGCCGGCTGTCGGGGATGTGCGCGCGGCACCAGCGCCAGCTCGCCACCGCGATCAAGCGCGCACGACAGCTCGCGTTGATTCCCTACATCAAGGGGTACACCGGCTGACATGACCCCGCGTCGCGAGGGAGCGCCCTGGCGCCTGATCGTGGGAACGATCGCCTTCGCCGCCTGGGCCTCGCCGAGCCCCGTGGGCTTGCCACTCGCCGCGCTTTCGCTCCTGGCACAGCCGCGCACGGCGCGCGGATGGGGCGTGGCGCTCGCGGCAGGCGGTCCCAGCCTGGCCGAACTGCTCCTCCCGGCGAGCGATGCTCTGACGGAGTTCGTGCGGGCCTATACGCTGCTCGTCACGGCGGCGTTGGTGATTCTGGTCCTCCTCCACCGGCCGGTGGAACGCTTCCCGCCGTTGGCGATTCGGGCCGGGTTGGTCGCGGGGCTCGCAGCGGTGGTTCTGGCCCGGGTGGTGCTGGGCCCCGCCGCGTGGGAAATGCTTCACTGGGAGGCGACCCGCGCGGCGAGCGCCACCATGCGCGCCTGGGTGGAGAAGCAGCCGCAGTTGTTCGGCGCGTTCGAGCCGGTCGTGCGGTTCGGGAGCGATACCGTGCCGGCCGCGCTCGCTCTGCAAACGCTCGCGGGGCTCTCGCTCGCCTGGCAGTGGCACCAGCGGCTCGCCACAGCGTCCCTCGGCCCGGCGCTCGGGGCGTTCCGCGAGTTTCGGTTCGGGGACTACTGGGTGTGGGCCGTCGTCGCTTCGCTCGCCGTGTGGGTCACGCCCGTGCTCGCGGGGTTGAAGGTCACGGCACTCAACCTGCTCGTCATGCTCGGCGCCCTGTACCTGCTGCGCGGCGCCGCGATCGTCCTGGCGTTTTCCGGCGCCCTCGGCATCACGCCGGCGGCGCTCGCCATCGGGGCCGCGGTGTCGACCCTGCTCATCGTGCCGCTGCTCTTGCTCGTGCCGGCGCTCACGACCCTGGGGGTGACGGACACGTGGCTGGAATTCCGGCGCCGGCTCAAGGCGCCGGCCTAACGTCATCGGAGGGCTCGGATGGAGATCATTCTCCGCGAAGACGTGCAGAATCTGGGCAGGGCGGGCGACGTCGTGAAGGTGAAGGACGGCTACGCCCGCAACTATCTCCTGCCGAAGGGGCTCGCCTACCTCGCAACCGAGGCCAATAAGAAACGGATCGTTTACGAGGCGGAGCGGATCGCCAGACAGCGCGCCGCCGAGAAGGCCTCCGCCGAGACCGAAGCGACTCAGCTTGCCGACGTCCGCCTGACGTTCACCGTCAAGGTCGGCGAGGAGGACAAGCTGTTCGGCTCGATCACCGCGAGCGACATCCAGCGCAAGCTCGCGGAGCTCGGGATCCACGTGGACAAGCGCAAGGTGGATCTTCCCGAGCCAATCCGCGAGCTGGGCGATTTCCGGGTGGGCATCAAGATCCACAGCGACGTCCGTCCCGAAATCGGGATCAGCGTGGTGAAGGAATAGCGGGTCGCCCGTGCCCCGGGGCGCCGGCATCAGGTACGTGGACGGCCCGCGCCTCCGTCGCTCGCTGCTCGCGGCGGCGGACTGGGTGGCCGCGGGACGGGACGAGTTGAACCGCCTGAATGTCTTCCCCGTCCCGGACGGCGACACCGGCACGAACCTCTCCCTCACCCTCCGCGAGGTCGCGCAGGGACTGCGCGACCTCGGGGACGCCCCGCCCCCTTCCCTCCCTCAGGTCACGGAAGCGATGGCCGAGGCGAGCGTGCGTGGGGCGCGGGGCAACTCGGGAATGCTGCTCTCGCAGTTCCTGCTCGGCCTGCGCGAGGGACTGGGCGACCGCCTCACCGCCGGCACTCGAGACCTCGCGCAGGCGATCCAGCTGGGGGTCGACCGGTTGCAGGAGTCGCTGGACGAGCCCGTCGAGGGCACGATCCTCACCGTGGCGCGCGAGGCGGCGGACGAGGCCGCCCTGGCCCGGGACCAGCCCGACTTCACAGTCTTCTTGCGGCGGCTCGTCGAACGCGCCCAGCAAGCGTTGCAGCGCACGCCGGACCTGCTGCCCGTCCTCAAGGCCGCGGGCGTCGTGGATGCCGGGGCGGAGGGCTTCGTCCGGTTCCTCGACGGCATCAAGCGGCTGATCGAGGAAGGCCCGGTGGCGCAGGGCGCGGTCGACCGGCTGGTGCCGAATGCCGCGGCGCAGGCGGATGTCGCCCCAGAGCGCGACTACCAGTTCTGCACCGAGGTCACGGTGCGAAGCCCCGGGCTTCCTTCGAGCCTCGAGGCGCGGCAGGCGCTCCGCAGGCTCGGCGGGTCGATCGTGGTGCTGCAGACCGGCGATCTCCTCAAGGCGCATATCCACACCGACACTCCGGACGCCGTGTTCGCGCTGGGCGCGGGTTGGGGGACGGTCGAGTACACCAAGGCGGAGGACGTTCGCGCCCAGCGTCGCGCACTCCGGGCCCGGCGGTCAATCGTCTTCGTCACCGACACGGCGTGCGACCTCCCCGACTCGCTGGTGCTCGAACACGGAATCGGCTTGGTCCCGACCCAGCTGATTCTCGACGGCCGCGTCTACCGCGACCGGCTGGAGCTCACCGCCGCCGAGTTCTTCGTCCGGCTCCGCTCCGGGTGTGACGCGACCACCTCCCAGCCGACCCCGCAGGCCTTTGAGGACGCGTTCCGTGACGCGGTGCGGGCGGGTGATCACGTCATCGCCATCGTGTTGTCCCGACTTCTATCTGGCACGTACGCCAGCGCGGAGGCCGCGGCACGGCGGGTGGACCCGGAGGGGCGGTGCATCACCGTGCTGGACAGCCGGTCGGCGAGCCTGGGTGAAGGCCTGCTCGTGCTGCGCGGGCTCGACCTCGCCGCCCAAGGCTGGTCGCCGGGGGCGGTCGGGCGGGAACTCGTGCGAGTGCGCGACCAATCGGGGGGCCTCTTCACGGTGGACAACTTCGAGCGCCTGGTGCGCTCGGGGCGGGTGGGCCGGGTGCGCGCGTGGCTGGGTACCAAGCTCAACGCCAAACCCATCATGGGGTTCGCCCTCGACGGCGCGGTGGCGCCGTTGGGGCGGGCGCGCGGCCGCGTCGCCGTGCGGCGCCGGGTGCTCGAGCTCCTCGACCGGGCGTTGGCGGGAGCGCCGCGCGCGCTCCGCCTCGGCGTGGCGCACGCCGACATCCCCGAGTTCGCGCGCGACCTGGCCGCCGAACTCGCCGGGCGCTACCGCCCGACCCAATGCATCGTGAGCCCGATCACGCCGGTCATCGCCGCCCACGCCGGGATTGGAGCGTGGGGCGTGTTCCACCAGATCGAGGACGGAACAAACCGATGAGCGTCGCGCTATGACTAGCGGGAGTCGGGGCGGCCGCGCGGCGCGGCGGCGCGTGGTGGACGCGCGCCGGGCGCTGCGCTGCGTCACCGAGGCGCTGCTCGACCGCAAGGCAGTCGATCCGCTGGTTCTCGACCTGCGTGGCCTCACCGCGGCCACGGACTACTTCGTGATCGTGTCGGGCACATCGGACGCGCACGTGCGGGGGATGGCGGAACACGTGATAGAAGCCCTGGCGCCCGAGGGCCTTTCTCCCCATCATGTGGAAGGACTGGGGCAGGGCCGGTGGGTGTTGCTCGACTACGTGGATTTCGTCGTCCACGTGTTCCATCCTGAACTGCGAGAGTTCTACCAGCTGGAGCGACTCTGGGGAGACGCCCCGGTGCTCGCGACAGGCGCCCTGGGGGGTCGCTCGAAACCATGAGCCGGATGCGATGGACCGCGGCAACGGCGGTGGCGCTGGCGCTCGCCTGCGCGCTGCCCGCCGCGGCGCAGTACTTCGGGCAGAACAAGGTCCAATACCGCACCTTCGATTTTCGCATCATCCAGACGGAGCACTTCGACATCTACTACTACCCGGCCGAGCGGGCGGCCGCGCTCGACGCGGCCCGCATTGCCGAGCGCTGGTACGGACGCCTCTCGCGCGTGCTCCACCACGAGTTCCAGGGCCGCAAGCCGATCCTGCTGTACGCGTCCCATTCGGACTTCCAGCAGACCAACGCCATCGGCGGCGACATCGGCGAGGGCACCGGCGGCGTCACGGAGTTCTTCAAGCACCGGATGGTGCTGCCGTTCACCGGGGCCTATGAAGAGCTCGAGCACGTGATCGGCCACGAGATGGTCCACCAGTTCCAGTACGACGTGTTCAGCCGGGGCCGTATCGGCGCCGGGGTGCAGACGCTGATCAACGTGAACCCCCCGCTGTGGTTCATGGAGGGGATGGCGGAGTACCTGTCGATCGGCCCGCTCGATCCGCACACCACGATGTGGCTGCGGGATGCGGCGTTGGAAGGGCATCTCCCTACCATCGAGCAGCTCACCTACGACCCGCGGATTTTCCCCTATCGGTTCGGTCACGCCATCTGGGCGTACGTGGGCGAGCGTTGGGGCGACGAGGTGATCGGCGAGATTCTCCAGTCCTCGACGGCAAGCGGCATCGAGGGGGCGTTCCGGCGCGCGCTGGGGATGTCGCTCGACGACTTGTCGAACGAGTGGCGGGACGCCGTCCAGACCACCTTCCTGCCCCAGCTCGCCGAGCACTATCGCGCGCGGCGCATCGCGCAGCCGCTCCTGACGGAGAAACGATCGGAGGGCACGCTGCACATCGCGCCGGCGCTGACGGCGGACGGGAAGCAGATCGCCTACTTCAGCGAGCGCCACTCGTTCTTCGTGGACCTCTACCTCGCGGACGGGGAGAGCGGACGCGTGCTGCGGCGGCTCGTCAAATCGACGCTCAACAGCAACTACGAGAGCCTGCGCTTCGTCAACTCGGCCGGGTCGTTCTCGCCCGACGGGCGCTTCTTCGCCATCGCCGCCAAGCACAAGGACCGCGACGACCTCGTCATCCTCGACGTGAAGCGAAGCAAGGAGGTCCGGCGCATCCGCATCCCGCTGAACGGCCTGACGACGCCGGCCTGGTCCCCCGACGGGCGGCAGATCGTGTTCACCGGCTACGATGGGGGCCTCTCCGACCTGTTCGTCGTGAACGCCGACGGCAGCGACCTGCACCGCCTCACCAACGACAAGGACGCCGACTTGCAGCCCGCGTGGTCGCCGGACGGCAAGTCCATCGCGTTCGTGACCGACCGCGGCCCCGAGACCGACTTCAATCAGCTCCGGTTCGGGAAGATGCGCATCGCCCTGTTCCACCTCGACGACGGGGCGATCGAGCTGCTCCCGCACATGGAGCGCGGCAAGAACATCAACCCCGTGTGGGCGCCTGACGGGCGGTCGCTCGCGTTGGTCTCGGACCGCACCGGTATCAGCAACGTCTATCTCTACGACTTCGGCGACGGCAACCTGTACCAGCTGACCGACGTGTTCACCGGCGTGTCCGGCATTACGCCGCTGTCCCCCTGCCTCTCGTGGGCCCGCCAGGCGGACCGCATGGCCTTCGCCTACTACGAGGACGGGGAGTACAACGTGTACGCGGTGGACAACCCCCGGTCGCTGCGGCGCCGGCCGTTCCGAGAGCCCACGACGCCGCCCCTGACGTCCCTGCTCGCGGCGAGCGAGCGCGACCGCGATCGTGACACGGCTTCCGCGGGTGCGTCGCCGGGCGCCGCCACGCCGGGCGACCGGTCGCGTGCGGCGAGCTCGGTGTACCGCTCGCCCGTGGGGTTTCGTCCTTCGAGCGCCTCCCCGGAGAAGGCCGAGTCGACCGCCGCGCCGGCCCCGGTCACCGTGCGCGGGCTGCTCGACTCGGCGCGGGCGCTGCCCGATACGAGCGAATTCACGTTCAAGTCGTACCACACACGCTTCACGCCCGACTACGTGGCGCGGCCGACCATCGGCTACGAGCGCGACAACTTCGGGCGCGGGTTCTTCGGCGGCACCGCGCTCTCGCTGTCCGACATCCTGGGCAATCACACCCTGCTGTTCTCCGGCGCCGTCAACGGACGGATCGCCGAGGCGCAGGTGCTCGCCGCCTACATCAATCAGACGCGCCGCTTCAACTGGGCCACCGGCTTCAGCCAGGACCCCCTGTACTTCTACGCACCCACCACGGAGCAGCAGGTGGGCACGTCCGACACGTTCCTCCTGACGGTCGGCCTGCGGCGCTTCGTGCTCCGGGACGCGTTCGTCCAGGCCTTCTATCCGTTCAGCCGCTTCAACCGGGCCGAGTTCGGCCTGCACGCGACCAACATCAGCGACGCGACGCTGCAGGTTCAATACCTGGTCGACCGGTCCGGAAACATCTTCGCATCCTCCGATCTGCAAACCGTGAGCAGCCCGGACATCAACTACGTCACGCCGTCGTTCGCGCTGGTGCACGACAACTCGCTCTTCGGGTGGGTCGGCCCGTTCGCGGGCGGACGGTCCCGCCTCGAGATCGCACCGACGATCGGCTCGTGGCGCTTCGTGCAAGGGCTCGGTGATGTGCGGCGCTATTTCTTCGCGCGCCCGTTCACCTTCGCCTTCCGCGGCCTGTTCTTCGGCCGCGTCGGGCGGGACGCCGATCAGTTCCCCGTGTTCATGGGAAGCACCGAGCTCATCCGGGGCTACACCGCCGGCTCGCTCATCAATAACGAGTGCGCCAAGTCGGCTCCGACCGGCACGCGGACCGGGTGCTCCGAGCTCGACCAGCTCATCGGCTCGAGGGTCGCGGTCTTCAACGCGGAGCTCCGGTTCCCGCTGACCCGTAGTCTGGTGTTGGGGTTCCTCCCCGTCGGGCTGCCGCCCATCGAATCGGCCCTGTTCTACGACGTGGGGCTCGCGTGGGACACGCGCTCGGTCATCCGCTGGCAGCGTGACGCCTCGGAGGATGCGGAAGTCGTGCGGATGCCGCTGCGCAGCTGGGGTGGGTCGGTGCGGGTGAACTTCCTCGGGTTCATCGTCCTGCGGTTCGACTACACCAAGCCGCTCAACCGGTCGCACAACAATCCGTACTGGACGGTGAGCTTCGGGCCGACGTTCTAACTCCGTATCGCTAAAACACTTGTATTGGCCCCGCCGGTTGTCTATCTTGTGCGGCGAGGCGATTTGCGTACCAGCGCGTGGTTCCCGCTCCTGACCGGCTTGGCGCTCTGGGGCTGCCGCTCCCGGCCGCCCGCAGGCGCGCCCTCGCAATCCAAAGCGCCGGAGGCCCTTAGCAAAGGGCCGGCGGTGGGCCCGCGCAGCCCGGGGATCGCCATCCGCGTCGCGGCGCAGGGCGGCCCGGTGCGAGCCTTCCGCCTTCCCACCCTCGTCGAGATCCCGAACGCAGTGCGGGGCAAGCTGCCTGCCGTCGAGCGTGTCGTCGGCCTCGACATCGAGTCGGAATTCCTGTTCGTGTCGACCGGCAAGCGGGACTTGCTCGCGCTCGACCTGGAGAGCGGGCGTGTGGACACGGTGGCAACGGGCATCGTGCAGGCGGCGCTGGGGCCGGACGGCACGCTCTACACCGTAGATGGGAAACGGCGGATCGTGTCGCTCGCGCGTCGCGTGCGCTTCCCCTGGCCGCAGCCGCTGGGCGGCATGCCCATCGAGCTGTTCGGGGCCACGGACCAGCGGCTGGTGGCGGTCGATCCCCCCAAGGTGATCACTGCGGCCGCCGACCAGCCGTCCACCAGCCGCAACATCCCCGTCGGCGGCGACGTGGCCGCCACTCGTTGGGGGGATCTCCTCGCCGTGGCGACGGATTCCGGGGTGGCCCTGCTGGACCCGGTAGGACGCCGTGAGCCGGCATTTGTACGGCTCGAGGATCATCCACGGGCTGTCGTGTTCTCTCCTTCGGGGCATCGCATCTACGTGGCGCGCCGCACCGATCCAGGGCTTGCCGTGATCGACCGCTACGAGCGCGAGGAAATCGACGGGGTGCCGCTGCCGACGCCTGCGGCGACGATCCGCCTCGATCCGCTCGGACGCTGGCTGCTCGCCCGCCCGACGGTGGGTGATTCCGTATGGGTGGTGGACCTGCCGGTGAAGCGGCTGACGGGCGCGGTCGCAACCGAGTGGCGGGCCGACCTGCCGGCGGTCGCGCCGGACGGCTCGCTCCTGGTGCGCCAGAATGGCGACGTCGTCGCGTACCGGCCCGACTCGCTCGTGGCGACAGGCCGGGTGAAGGGGGCGGGCGCCGATTTCTGGACGCTCACCGCCTGGCGGCCGCGCGCGGCTTACGGCTCCGCATCGGCCGAAGCGCAGCCCGGCCAGCCAGCGCCCACGGGGGCGACGCCCGCCGACACGGCTCTCCCGCCCGGTGCCGAGGGGCCGCTCTACGTGCAGGTATCCACTTCGCAGAACGAAGCGTGGTCGGGCGAGATGGCACAGCAGTTGAGCCGCGCCGGCCTGGCCGCGAAGGTGCTGCCGCCCAAAGGTCCAGACGACGGCTATCGGGTGGTGCTGGGCCCCTACCCCACGCGAGCTCAGGCGGAAGCAATCGGGCGCAAGCTCGGCCGGCCGTTCTGGATCTACCAGCCGGCGCCATGATGGCCCGCGCGCTGCCGCGATCCCGACTCGACAATCTGATACCCTCGCTCGTCGAAGCGCAGGCCCTCGTCGCCCTCGTGCCGGCCACGGGTGACCTGGAGTGGGCCGCCGCCGCGGCGTGGGACGTGGCGCGCGCGGCCGCGCGGCAAGGCCAGCGGCGCGTCGCCCTGGTGGATCTCTGGGTCGAGGAGCCGAAGCTCCACGAGGTCGTCCGGCTCACGCCGACCGAGGGAATCGTGGATGCCTTCGAGTACGGCGTGTCGCTCACCAAAGCGGCCCACGAGATCGACCACGTCTTCTTCATCGCGGCAGGCGCGTACACGACGCACGCGGGGGACCTGTTCGGCAACCCGCGCTGGAAAAAACTGCACGGCGGGTTCCGGGTCGAGGGCGCGCTCCTCCTGCTGTACCTGTCGGCGGGCGGGCTCGCCCGCCTCTCGGCCCTGCCCGATGGGTTGATCGTGCTCTCCCCGGAAGGCTTCGAGCCCGAATCGTCAATCGGGCTCGGGATCACGGCGACCGTAGAGCGCGGCACGCCGCTGCTCGGTGTGGTGCGCGAGCGCTGGACACCCGCAGCACCCACGCTCCCCGAACCGCTGTCGCGTTCGGCGCGCCGCTCGCATTCCGCTCCGCTGCCACACCCGATCCCGGATTCGCCCTACCACTCGCCCCGTCCCTCCCGTCGGACGCGTCCGCTGGTCGTCGTCGCGGCGCTCGCGGCAGGTGTGGCCGGAATCTGGGCGCTCCTCGGCATCGGCGCCGAGCAGCGGTCGAGCCGCCTACCGGTGCCGCCCGCGGCGCCGGCGCTGCCGGCGGCGCGCCCCCAGGCCTCCATCCCCAAAGCGGATTCCCTCCCCTGGACGGTGCAGCTCGCAGCATACGCCAGGCTCGACAAGGCGCTCGCGCTCGCCGACCGCCTCCTCGCCGCGGGCATGCCGGCGTTCGTCACCCCGATCGCGCTCCCCGGCCCGCGCGGGTCCGCCGTCTGGTACCGCGTGTTGGCGGGCGCGTATGCCACGCGCGACTCGGCCACGGCAGCGCGCGCCGCGCTGTGGACGCGCGGCCTCGCATCCCGAGGTCAGGGTGACGTGTTGAGCGCCCCCTACTCCTTTTCGTGCAGGGGCCTCCCGCCGGACTCGCTGCGCGCCCGCGGCATTCCGGGCGTCCCCTGGCGCGGGGACAGCGCGGTGCTGGTCGGCGCATTCGAAACGCTGGAGCAGGCGAGTCTCACCGAAGCGCAGCTCAAGCGCGCCGGGATTCAGGCCACCCTCGTCACTCGGATGGGGACCACACCATGAGATTGAGCCGGCTCGAGCTGTCGGGCTTCAAATCGTTCGTCGGCACGGTGGAGTTGCCGTTCGAGGCGGGCGTGACCGCGATCGTCGGGCCGAACGGCTGCGGGAAGTCGAACATCTCGGACGCGGTGCGCTGGGTGTTGGGCGAGCAGTCACCACGCCTGTTGCGCGGCGGGAAGATGGAAGACGTGATCTTCCAGGGGTCGACCGGCCGGCGTCCGGTCAACGTGGCCGAAGTGTCACTCGTGTTCGACAACACCGACGGCATGCTCCCCATCGCCTACCAGGAAGTCGTGGTAACCCGGCGTCTGTCGCGCTCGGGTCAGAGCGACTACCTGCTGAACCGTTCGCCGGTCCGCCTGCGCGATATCCAGGACCTGCTGAGTGGCACCGGGCTCGGCGCGGACGCGGCCGTCGTGATGGAGGCGAAGATGATCGACGCGCTGCTCTCGGAGAAGGCGGAGGAGCGCCGCGCCCTGTTCGAAGAAGCGGCGGGAATCGGGCTCTACCGCAGCCGGCAGCAGAGCTACGAGCGACGCCTGGAGGAGACGGGGGCAGACCTGGCCCGCCTCGAAGACCTGATCGCCGAAGTGCAGACGCAAGTGCGGAGCCTCGCCCGCCAGCGGGGCAAGGCGGAGCGGTACGGCGAGATGATCGAGGAGCGCTTCGGCATCGCGCTCACGCTGGTGCGCCGCGAGCTCGAGGACCTCGACCTCGAGTTGGGCCGGTTGGGGACGCGCGCGTCGCAGCTCGCAGCCGCCCTGCCCGAGGAGCGCGCGCGGCTGGTGCGGGCGGAGCGGGAGCGCGAAGCTCGGGTGCAAGCGCGGCATACGGCCGAGGCGCGGCGCACGGCGGTGGAGCGCCGCCTGGCCGAGGCGCGGCTCGAGGTGGGGCGGCTGGAGGGGGACCTCGCCCTCGCGGCGGAGCGGCTCCATAACGCCGGGCAGCGCCGGGTGACCGCCGGCGAGCGCCGGGCGCAGGAGGAAGCCCGCGCTGCACAGGCGGAGCTGGAGCGGGAAGCCGCGGCCGCGGAGTGCGCCGCGGCCGAGCGCGACCTCGGCCTGGTCCAGGCGGAGCTCGAGAGCCGGCGCGACGGGGAAGAGCAAGTCCGGGGGCGCCTGCCCGCCCAGCGCACCACCGTGCGCCAGCTGGAGGAGACCCTCCAGCGTCGCGCCGAGGGCCTGCGGGCACTCGAGGGCGAGCGCGCGGCGCTCGAGCGGGAGCGAGCGGAGCTACGGCAGCGGCTCTCGCAGGCGGTGCAGGAACGGTCGGTCCGCGAGGCGGCGGAGCTGGCGGCGGCCGGGCAGGCGGATTCGCTCGGGGCGCGCGCCGCCGCGCAGGCCCGCGCCACGGCGCAGGCGGCGGAGGCGCTGGAGCGAGCGCGCCGGCGCGTAGCGGAGCTCAAGGAGCAGGAGACGCATGGGCGGGCGGCCCGGCGCCGGGCCGAGGAAGCGCTGGCGCAGGTGACGGCGCGGCGGGACGCGCTCGCCGAGCTGGAGCGCGAACGTGTGGGGCTCGCGCCAGCCGCGCAGGCATTGCTGCGCGCGAAGGCGCAGTTCGACGATGCCGTGGTCGGGCCGCTGTCCGACTTCGTGCACACGAGCCGCCGCGACGCCGAACTCGCCGAGCGGCTGCTGGGCGAATGGCTGCAGGCGGTGCTGGTGCGTGACGCGTCCGCCGTCGAGCCGATCCGGCTGTGGCATGAGCAGGCGCAGCCCGGCCCACTGGTGCTGCTCCCGTGTGTCCCCGGCCCTCGGCTCGCGGCCGACGGCCATCCCCTGCAGGACGAGCTGCGGGCCGACGGCCCGGCGGCGGCATGGGTGCGGGCCCTGCTCGCGGGCCACGAGGTTTTGCCGGGGAGCGGAGGGCGTGCGCTGCGGCGCGCGAACGGTGCCGTGTTCCTGGACGGCGCCACCGCCGGAGGGGGAGGGGGGGGGGGACCCCTGCAGCGGCGCGCCGAGCTCGAGGTGCTCGAGCGGGACGTGCGCGAGGCGGAGGGAGCGCGCGAGCACGCCGCTCTTGGGCTCGAGCAGACGCTCGCCGAGCTCGCCGCAGTGGAGGCGGCTTTCACGGGCGCCGCCGAGGCCGCCGAGGGGGCGCGCCAGCAGGAGCTGGAGGTGGGCGCGGCGAAGGGTGACGCCGAACGGGCGGCGACGCACGCGCGGCGCGACGCAGCCGACGCAGCCACCCAGGTCGAGCAGCTGTCGCGCCGCCTCGGGGAGGTGGACGAGCGACTCGCGACCCTGCACACGGAGGTCGAGCGACACGAGCTGGAGCGCGTCCGGCTGGACGAGCAGCTCGGTGCGGAGCGCGCGCGTCTCGCCGAGCTCGAGGCGCAGCAGGAAGCAGCCCGAGAGCAACGGGTGCAGTGGCAAGTGGAGGCCGCGCAGGTCGAGGCGCGGCTGGCGGCGGCCCGCGAGCGGGCGGCGCGCGCCGCCGCCGACGCCGGCCAAGCGCGTCGTCAGGGGATCGCCCTCGCCGAAGAAATGGCGACGCTCGACCGCGAGACGGCGGCCCTCGAGACGCAAGCGTCGCAGTGGGAGGACGCCGTCCAGGAGCGCAGGCTCGCCCTGGGCGCTCTCCAGGCCGCCGCGGAGGGGGCCGGGACCGAGGTGCAGGAAGCCGATGGCCGCCTCGTGGAGGCCGAGGCAGCGCTCGACGAGGCCCGCAAGGGGCTCGACGCGCTCGGCGCCGATGAGCACAAGCTCGAGCTCGAGCGGACGGAGATCCTCGGGCGCAAGCGGGGCCTCGTGGACCGGGTGGAGACCGAGTGGCGGAAGCCCCTCGACCAGCTGCTGGCGGAGGCTCCGGAGGTAGCCGGCGACATCCCGTGGTTGCGCCAGGAAAACGAGCGGCTCCGGACGGCGATCGACGCGGTCGGCCCGGTCAACGCCCTGGCCGTGGAGGAGCACGCCGAGGAAGTGAAGCGCCTCGAGTTCCTCAGCACCCAGCGCGACGACCTCCTCGCCGCGCGTCAGTCGCTCCAGCAGGCGGCGCGGGAGATCGACCAAACGGCGAAGGCGATGTTCCTCGAGTCGTTCGGCAAGGTGCGCGAGAATTTCCGGACGGTGTTCCAGACGCTGTTCGGCGGGGGCGAATGCGACGTCCGGCTCGCCAACGAGGACGATCCCCTGGGGAGCGAGATCGAGATCCACGCGGCCCCCCACGGCAAGCGCACCCAGCGCATTCACCTTCTCTCCTCGGGGGAGCGCACGCTCGTCGCCGTCTCGCTGCTCTTCGCCATCTTCCTGGCGAAGCCCAGCCCGTTCTGCCTCCTCGACGAGGTGGACGCGCCGCTCGACGACTCCAACGTGGGCCGCTACGTCCGGCTGCTGGCGGAGTTCAAGGACCAGACCCAGTTCGTCGTCATCACCCACAATCCGCGCACGATGCAGGCAGCCGACGCCGTCTACGGGGTAACGATGCAGGAGCCCGGCGTCTCCACCATCGTGGGCGTGCGCCTCGGCCAGGTGGAAGCGGTCTAACCCGCGTGCGCCCATCCTAGGCAAATCGTTTTCCTCGAGGAAGGAGCGACTGGCACCATGCAGTTGGTCACCGTGGGAACGGGCACGGTCGCGCCGTCGGCCACACGCACCGCGGCGTGCAACTGGGTGAGTCACGGCCGCCTGAAGATCCTGTTGGACTGCGGGGCGGGCGCGCTGCATCGCCTGGCTCAGTTCGACCTGCCGTGGCAGCAGGTCACGCATGTGGTGCTGTCGCACTTCCATCCCGACCACTGGGGTGAGTTGCCGATGCTCGTGTACGCCCTGAAGTACATCGCCACCCCGCCGCGCTCAGAGCCGCTCGTCATCCTCGGACCCCCGGGCGTGGTTCGGCTGCTGCGGACGATCGCCCAGGGCTACGGGCCCTGGCTCCTCGACCCAGGGTTCCCCCTCGGCATCCTCGACGTCCAGCAGGGCGAGTCGTTCCCGCTCGATGCCGACGTGAACCTCGAGACCTTTCGCGTGCCGCACACGCCGGAGAGCGTGGCGCTCGGCATCGCCACCCCCGAAGGACGGCTCGTCTACACCGGGGACACCGGCTTCTCGAGCGACCTGGCGCACTGGGCGAAAGGGGCCGACCTGCTGCTCGCCGAGTGCTCCCTGCCCCAGTCACTGGCGATGGACATCCACCTCACGCCGGAGCAGGCAGGCGATCTCGCCCAGGAAGCTGGCGCGGGCCGCCTCGTCTTGACGCACTTCTATCCCCCGGTAGAAACTTCGGATCCGGCGCGAGCAGCCGGCACGCGCTTCGGCGGGCCGGTCACCGCGGCGCGAGACGGAGATCGTTTCACCATCGGAGGGACCTCGCAGTGCTGATCGTGATGCGGCGCGGCGCCACGGACGCCGAGATCCAGCGCGTCGTCGCGGTGATCGAGGAAATGGGCTACAAGGCCCGCCCCATGCCCGGCGCCCAGCGCACCGCCGTCGGCCTGATGGGGAACGACGGCAGCGTGGACGCATCGCGTCTGGAAGCGCTGCCGGGGGTGCAGGACGTCATCCACGTCTCCAAGCCCTACAAGCAGGTGAGCCGCGAGTGGCAGGGTGAGAACACCGTGGTTCGCCTCCCGGGCGGCGTCACATTCGGCGGCGCCGAGGTCGCGGCCATCGCGGGGCCGTGCTCCGTCGAGACCGAGGGCCAGATCCTCGAGGCGGCCCGCCAGGTGAAGGAGGGAGGCGCCGTGATCCTCCGCGGCGGCGCCTGGAAGCCCCGCACCTCGCCCTATTCGTTCCAGGGCCTGGGGAGACCCGGATTGAGGCTTCTGGCCAAAGCGCGCGAAGAGACGGGCCTCCTGATCTGCACGGAGGCGATGGACCCCGAAAGCGTGGGGCCCGTAGGGGAAGTCGCGGACATCATCCAGATCGGCGCGCGCAACATGCAGAACTTCTCGCTCCTCAAGGCGGCCGGCCGCGCCGGGAAGCCGGTGCTCCTGAAGCGCGGCCTGTCGGCGACGATCGAGGAGCTCCTCCTGTCCGCCGAGTACCTCCTGGCCGAGGGGAACCACGACGTGATTCTGTGCGAGCGCGGCATCCGCGGCTTCGACACGGCGACCCGCAACCTCTTCGACCTCACGGCCATCCCGGTGGTGCACAAGCTCTCGCACCTGCCGATCATCGCCGACCCGTCGCATGGTACCGGGCTGCGCGACAAGGTGATCCCCATGGCCCGCGCCGCGGTAGCCGCGGGCGCCGACGGGATCATGGTCGAAGTGCACCCGCATCCCGACCAGGCGCTCTCGGACGGCGCGCAATCGCTCTTCCCCGATCAGTTCGCCCAGCTGATGAGGGAGATCCGGGTGATCGCGGAAGTCATCGGCCGGCGGATAGCCGAGCCGGCGTCGGTGGGCGCGTGAGTCAAGTGCGGAGTGCGGAGTGGGGAGTGCGGAGTATATCGCTCGGGGTTCGAACCCCGACGCCCGCGCTCGTGCACGACATGCGTCCGACCAATTCCGCATTCCGCATTCCGCATTCCGCACTCTGTGCAATACTGCTCTTCGCAAGGCTCCCGACGCAGGACCCCTGGCCCGTCCTCGACCACGCCAGCCAGACGTACCAGACGATCCGCACGCTCTCGGCGCAGTTCGTGCAAATCATCGAGAATCCGATGATCGGCGCACCGGACACCACGCGGGGCAAGCTGTACCAGATGCGGCCCAGCCGCTTTGCCATGCGGTTCACCGAGCCCAAGGGAGACCGCATCGTGGCCGACGGCCGGTACCTCTGGCTGTACACGCCGAGCACGGCGCCGGGTCAGGTGATCCGCTCGCGAATCCCCGAGGTCGGCACCACGGGCCCGAACCTCATCGGGCAATTCGTCGAGCGGCCGCGCGAGCGCTATCGCGCCCGTTACGTCCGTGCCGACTCCCTGCCGGACGGGATGGCGGACGCGGTCGCGCTCGTGCCGACGGAGGCGGGGCAGCCCTACACAGAGGCGGTGCTCTGGGTGGGACGGAGCGACGGATTGGTCCGGCGCCTGGAGATCAGCGAAGCCGCCGGGCAGCGCCGCACCGTGATCCTCACGCATCCGAAGGTCAACGGCGGCGCGCCCGGCCGCGAGTTCACGTTCGCGCCCCCTGCCGGAGTACGGGTGGTGGATCAGTAGCGAGGGCGTCGGCGACCGCCAGCGCCGTCGTTTCGTCCATCCCCTGCTCGCGGGCCAGCTCGAGGGCTGCGCGCCCCAGCGCGCGATAAAGCAGCGCGTCGTCTCGACTCAGGCGTTCGATGTGCCGGCGGAGAGTTGCGGTGTCGCCGCGCGCGACAGGCCCTGTCAGCGCGGCCAGCGGCCCCTGCCCGGTGAGGTTGTCGAAGGTCCCCGCCACCAGCGGTCGCAGCGCCTGCCATGCCTCCGCATCGCTGAGTCCCGCGAGACGGAGTAGGCGCTGGGCTACGGCCTCAACTACCACGAAATAGTTCGATGCGAACACCGCCCCCGCGTGGTAGATCGGCTTCGCCTCCGAGGGGATGTGGAACGGCCGCAGACCGAGCGCCCGCGCGAGGCCCTCCGCCGCCTGCACCGCGCGCGGCATCCCTTCCACGGCAGCCCAGGCGCCCTTCAGGCGCGCGGGCGCGCGCTCGGCTGCGGCGATGGTTTGCAGCGGGTGGAGCGAGCCCAGCGCGGCGCGGGAGGAGAGCAGCGGGGCCAGGGCTTCCTGGCCCTGCGCGCCGGAGAGATGCAGCACCACTTGGTCCGGCCGCACCGCCCCAGTCCGCGCGAGCGACTCGGCGAGGAACCGGATGGCGTCGTCCCGCACGGCGAGAATGACGACGCCCGCCCGGGCGATCCAGGCGGGCGGCGGGGAGTCGGCAGGCCCGACGGTGAGCGTGAGCGGCTCGGGGACCGCCTTCTTCCGGCGGCCGTACAACAGCACTTCGTGGCCCGCGAGGGCGAGCGCCAGCGCGAGGCCCACGCCGGCGCGGCCGGGGCCGATGATGCCGACCGTGGGCCTGTCGTTGAGCCGCTCGCCGCCCACCTAGTTCCGGGGGCTCGCGGAGGCCTGCGCCGCCGCAAGCGCGAGCAGGTCTTCCGGCGAACGGGCGCGGTGCGCCAGCGCTACCGCAGTCTGGACCTGGCGGTCCATCGTCATCCGCCGACGGACTTCCACGGGCCGTCCGAAGACGTAGCGCGCGATCTCGTAGCCGAGGTCTTGGGCGATCAGGGGGCGCGCGCCTGCCACGAGACTGTCCGGAATCGTCACTTTCCGCGCGCGCAGCCGGCGGAGCACGTCGTCAACCATCTCCTGCGTGACCGAGAAGTTTGGATCGGTCATGCGACCCGAAGCCTTCGCCTCCAGCGCATACGTCGAGCGCACGTCCCAGTACGTCGGGATGTTGCTCCCCAAGGATTTCATGAAGTTGCGCTCTGCCGTCGTGAAGGTGTCGGGACTGATGAACAGGTCAGGCCTGATCCCCCCGCCACCGACCACGACGCGCCCGTGATCGGTGTGGAAGATCAACGTCGAATCGGCCCGCGTCGTGTCGCGGCCTTCCTCTGCGGCGACGACCTGCGCCTCCTGGTCCGCCTCGCTCTTGCTCTTGCGCTGGATGGTGCGCCCGCTCGGCGTGTACCAGCGGGCCGTGGTCAGCTTCAGCGCCGCCTCCGGCGTGAGCTGCCACAGCGACTGCACCAGCCCCTTACCGAACGTCGGCGTCCCGACGACCAGTGCGCGGTCGTGGTCCTGGAGCGCGCCGGTAATGATCTCGGCGGCGCTCGCGGTGCCGCCGTTCACGAGCACGACCACCGGCAGGTTGGGCCAAAGCTGGGGCTTGGCATCCTTGAACGTACGGGTCGTGTTGGGCGCTCGGCCGCGCGTGGCCACGACGTCCTCTCCCGGATCGAGGAACAGCTCGCTCACCGCCACGCCCTGGTCCAGCAACCCGCCGGGGTTGCCGCGCAGGTCGAGGAGCAGCGACTTCATCCCCTTCTTGAGCAGGCCCGCGATCGCATCGCTGAGATCCTGCGTCGAGGTCTCGCTCACCGGGTTCAACTGCACGTAGCCGACTCTGTCGTCCAGCATCATCGCGACCGGCACCGACCGGATGTGGATCGTCGCGCGCGTCATCTTGAACGTGAGGGGCTGCTCTACGCCGACCCGCCGCACCCTGAGCTCCACCGGCGTGCCCGGCTGACCACGCAGCTCCTTCACAGCCTGGTCGTTCTTCCAACCCTCGGTCGAGCGGCC
>Ga0209056_10002847_pt1 | contig 18532 bp, 20 predicted proteins | sample GraSoiAngelo_114_FD_185876 | JGI IMG/M metagenome (GOLD analysis project Ga0209056, IMG submission 185876) | Grasslands soil microbial communities from the Angelo Coastal Reserve, California, USA - 14_0903_13_40cm (SPAdes) (version 2) | ecosystem: Environmental > Terrestrial > Soil > Grasslands... | reverse complement strand
AGGAGCGGTATCCTGCTCGCGCCGATCACCGCCCGGCTCATGACGAGCTGGATCACCGCGGGCAAGCCGGGCATCGATGTGCGGGATTTCCTGCCCGACCGGTTCGTTCGCGGCTAGCGGCCCGCGCGGAGCCCGTCCCGCGGCAGTAGAATGTTGGACGGCTTCCGAAGACGCGAGGACGAAAGGACGCCCATGACGAAGGACGAGCTGAAGCGGCGCGTGTGGGAGGCGGTCGACCGGCGGCGCGCGGAGATCATCGGGCTGGGTGAGCAGATCCGGCGCCACCCCGAGCTCGGCTTCAAAGAGGTCAGGACGGCGCGTCTGGTCGAGGAGACGTTCAAGAAGCTCGGCCTGGCGCCGCGCTCGGGGCTCGCGCTGACGGGCGTCCGCGCCGACGTAGAGGGGCGGGCAGGCGCGGGGCCCACGTTCGCCGTGCTGGGGGAGCTGGATGCGCTGGTCGTGGCGGGGCATCCCGAGGGTGACCCGCAGACGGGCGCGGCGCACGCATGCGGCCACAACGCTCAGATCGCGGGGATGCTGGGAGCGGCGATGGGGTTGCTCGACGCGACGGCGTTCGACCACCTCGCCGGCCGGGTCGCGTTCTTCGCGGTGCCGGCCGAGGAGTACGGCGACATCGAATGGCGGGTGAGCCAGGCTCGCGCGGGGAAGCTCGAGTTCCTTGGCGGTAAGCCCGAGCTCATGCGGCTCGGCCACTTCGACGACGTCGACCTCGCGATGATGATCCACGCGACCTCGCGGCCGGAGGACGGCAAGGCGGGGGTGCCCGGGTCGAACAACGGCTGCATCGTGAAGACGGTGCGCTACATCGGGCGCGCCGCTCACGCCGGCGGTGCGCCGCACATGGGAGTGAACGCGCTCTACGCGGCCCAGATCGGCCTCATGGCGATCAACGCGATCCGCGAGACCTTCAAGGACGAGGACACGATCCGCGTGCACCCGATCATCACCCACGGGGGCTCGCAGGTGAACGTGATCCCGGGCGAGGTGCGGATCGAGACGTACGTGCGTGGCAGGACGGTCGAGGCGATCCTGGACGCCGACAAGAAAGTGGACCGCGCGCTGCGTGCCGGCGCGCAGGCACTCGGCGCCAGGGTCGAGATCGAGACGCTGCCCGGCTACATGCCCATGACGTGCGACGCGACGATGGCGCGCTGGTTCAAGGAGAACGCGGCGGCGCTCGTGGGCGAGGAGCACTACCGCCAGATCGGCCATCGGACGGGCTCGACCGACATGGGCGATCTCTCCATGGTCATGCCGGTCCTGCATCCGTACGTCGGGGGCGCCCGCGGCACCGGCCACGGGGCGGACTACGAGATCGTCGACCAGCCGCTCGCGTACCTCGTCCCCGCGAAGGCGCTCGCGGCGATGGTGGTCGACCTCCTCTGGGAGGGCGGAGCCGGCGCGCGCGAGGTCCTCGCCCAGGCCCGGCCCCCGATGACGCGCGAGCAGTATCTCGCCTTCCAGCGCGGGCTCGCGAAGCGCGAGGTGTACGAGGGCTAGCCGGTTGTACGGCAAGACGGCGATCGAGCTCCCGCAGCGGATCGTCTGCCTCACCTCGGAGACTGCCGAGATCGCCTACCTCCTCGGCGCCGGCGACCGGGTGGTCGGCGTCCCCGGGACGGCGCGCCGGCCCGAGGCGGCGCGCGACAAGGCGCGCGTCGGGGGCTTCACCACATTCAGGCTCGACAAGATCCTGGCGCTCGAGCCCGATCTCGTTCTCGCATTCTCCGACCTTCAGAAAGACGTCGTCCACGACCTGATCGGAAGCGGAATCACGGTGCTCTGCACGAACCAGCGCTCCTTCGACGACGTGCTGCGCGCGATCCTCCTCATCGGCGGGGCCATCGGGCGCTCGGAGGCCGCGCACGCGCTCATTCAGGACATGCGCGACGAGGTGAAGCAGATCCGGGAGTACTCGGCCGTGTGGCCCGACCGTCCGCGCGTCTACTTCGAGGAGTGGCACGATCCCCTCATCGCGGGCATCCGCTGGGTCTCCGAGCTGATCGAGATCGCCGGCGGCCGAGACGTCTTCGCCGAGCTGCGCGACCGGCGGGGGGCGCAGGACCGGATCGTGCCGCCGGAAACGGTGAGGGAGCGAGATCCGCAGATCATCCTCGCTTCGTGGTGTGGTAAGCCCGTCGATACGGCGTCGATCGCGGCGCGCGCGGGTTGGGACCGGATCTCGGCGGTGAAGGCGAGCGAGATCCACGAGCTCGAGGGCGCCGACGTCCTGTCGCCGGGGCCGTCGCTGATGGTGGGCCTCAGGCGCATCCACGAGATAATCCAGGGGTTTCAGGCCCGCCGCTAGGCCCGACCCGCCAGCGACGATCGAGACCGCGGAAAAGTTTGAGGGAGCGCGAGGCCCGCGCTAGGATTGGAGCCCTCTGTGGCCGCCGACGGGAGGCGACTGACGAATGACTGAGCTTGCTCGCACACGCCCCGAGAGCTTCTTCGCCGATCGCTTCAACGTTACCGGCGGCCTTCTCGAGCGCGTCCTCGGCTCGAACCTCCTCGGACGCGCCGACGATGCCGACATCTACCTCGAGTATCGTGTGAACGAGGAGTTGCAACTCGAGGAAGGGACGGTGAAAAAAGCCTCCCGCCACGTGAGCCAGGGGGCCGGGGTCAGGGCCCTTTCCGGAACGCGCACCGGCTACGCCCACACCGACGACATTTCGCTCCAGAATCTCGAGGAAGCGGCGCGCCAGGCGCGCGCAATCGCCGATCGCGCGGGCGTCTCGGGCGCCGTCGCCGTTCCCTCGCGCGGCCGACCTCACGACCTCTACGCGCTCGCCGAGCCTCCGCTCGTCACCGACCTCGCGAAGAAGCTCGACCTCTTGAGGAAGGTGGACGGCGCCGCGCGTGCGGCCGATCCGCGCGTCAAGCAGGTCATCGCGTCGCTCACGAGCGAGGAGGTCGTGACGCTGGTCGCGACGGCCTCGGGCTGGACCGTGGGCGACGTACGGCCCCTCATGCGTCTCAACGTGACCGCGATCGCCGAGGCGGGCGGCAAGCGCGAGATCGGCGCCTACGGCGGCGGCGGGCGCGTCGCGTTCGACTTCTTCCTCGAAGACGGGCGCTGGCGTCGGTTCGCGCTGGAGGCGGCGCGCCAGGCCGTCCTCAAGCTCGGCGCCGTGAACGCCCCGGCCGGGACGATGACCGTCGTGCTGGGCCCGGGCTGGCCCGGCATCCTGCTGCACGAGGCCGTCGGTCACGGGCTCGAGGGCGACTTCAACCGCAAGGGGACGTCGGCGTTCGCGGGACGGATGGGCCAGAAGGTCGCCTCCGAGCTGGTGACCGTGATCGACGACGGGACGATCCCGAACCGCCGCGGCTCGCTGAACGTCGACGACGAGGGCACGCCGACCGGGCGGACGGTGCTGATCGAGAAGGGAGTCCTCGTCGGCTACATGCAGGACCGCCTGAACGCACGCCTCATGGGGATGGCGCCGACCGGCAACGGACGGCGCGAGTCCTACGCGTACCCGCCGATGCCCCGAATGACCAACACCTTCATGTTGGGGGGCGAGGACGAGCCGGAGCAGATCATCAAATCGGTCAAGCGCGGGCTCTATGCGGTGACCTTCGGCGGCGGGCAGGTGGACATCACGAGCGGGAAGTTCGTCTTCTCGGCGAGCGAGGCCTACCTGATCGAGGACGGGCGCGTGACCGCGCCGGTCAAGGGCGCGACGCTGATCGGCAACGGTCCCGATGCGCTGACGCGCGTCGCGCGCGTCGGTCGCGACCTCAAGCTCGACGAGGGCGTTGGCACCTGTGGCAAGGAGGGCCAGTCGGTCCCGGTGGGTGTGGGGCTCCCGACGATCCGCATCGACGAGCTGACCGTGGGCGGGACGGCAGTATGAACACCGATCTCCTGATCGGCGTCCTCAAGCGCGCCGTCGCGACGGGCGCGACGGCGGCGGACGGTTACCTGATCGAGGAGAGCGCCTTCGGCGCCACCGTCCGGCTCGGCGAGGTCGAAACGGTCACCCACTCGCGCGACCAGCGGCTGTCCCTCCGAGTGTTCGCCGGCCGAGCTTCCGCCGGCGCCTCGACGTCGGACCTCTCGCGCGAGTCCCTCGAACGCGTCGTGGACGAGGCGACCTCGCTCGCGAAGGTCACGGCCGAGGACCCGTTCGCCGGCCTCCCGGACCCTGAGGAGCTGATCACCGGCGTGCCGGACCTCGACCTCGCCGACGCGAGCCCTGCGCTCTCACCCGAGGAGAAGATCGAGCTCGCGCGACGGTGCGAGGCCGCGGCGCTCGAGAGCGACCCGCGCATCACCAACTCCGAGGGCGCCGAGTGCCACGACCGCCGCGCGCGTTACCTCTATGCCACCTCGCACGGCTTCGCCCGGGACTACGCGACGACGAGCTTCGGGATCAGCGTCGCGCCCGTCGCCACCCGGAACGGCGAGATGCAGCGTGACTACTGGTACTCGAACGCGCGCAAGCGCTCCCGGGTCGAGGACCCGGCCACGGTCGGCCGCACGGCCGCGACGCGCGCCGTGAGGCGGCTCGGCGCCCGCAAGGTCAGGACCGTCGCAGTGCCCGTCGTCTTCGATCCCGAGACGGCGGCGAGCCTCGTGCGCTCGATCGCCGGGGCGGCGAGCGGCCCGAGCCTCTACCGGCGCGCGTCGTTCCTGCTCGACCGTCTCGGGACGAAGATCGCGTCGCCGGCCGTGACGATCGTGGACGACGCGCTGATCCCCGCCGGACTCGGCTCGCGCCCGTTCGACGGCGAGGGGCTCTCGACCGGACGCACCGTGCTGGCGCGCGAGGGTGTGCTCGAGTCGTACCTGCTCGACACCTACAGCGCCCGAAAGCTCGGGATGCAGTCGACCCATCACGCCGCCCGCGACGGCAGCGGCGTCACGGTGTCCACGTCGAACCTGATGCTCCTGCCGGGCCGGGCGACGCCGTCGGAGCTGATCGGGTCCATCAAGCGCGGGCTGTACGTCACGGAGCTGATCGGGTTCGGTGTCAACAACGTCACGGGCGACTACTCGCGCGGGGCGGCGGGCCTGTGGATCGAGGACGGCGAGCTGACGTATCCGGTCGAGGAGGTCACCGTCGCCGGCAATCTCCTCGAGATGTTCCAGGCGATCGACGCGGTCGGCGACGACCTGGTGCTGCGCGACCGAACCGCGGCGCCGACGCTCATGATCGGCCGCATGGTGGTGGCGGGGAGCTAGCAAATCGGAGGGGGCCGTCGCGGCCCCCTCCGAGCCACCCCCAGGACGGCTGCGCCGGCAAAGCCGGCGCTCGAACGGAGGTTATTCTGACGCCCTCCTCGGGGCCGACGGGAGACGCTCGGAGATGATCATCGACAGCCACTGTCACTTCTCCGAGTTCGGCGACCTCCGCGAGACGCTGCGCACGGCGCTCGCGCACGGCGTGTGGGGCGTGGTCGCGGTGGGCTGCGACGCGGAGACGAATGCGCGCACGCTCGCGGCGGCCGCCGCGGCGCCCAAGTCCGTCTGGGCGTGTCTCGGGTTCCACCCCGACTGGACGCAGCTCACCGACGAAGACCTCGACCTCGTGGCGGCCCAGATCGCGGTACACCACTCACGGATCGTCGGGCTCGGCGAAGTGGGGCTCCCGTGGTACTCGCTCGAGGGCCGAGCCGACGCCGCGGCGCTCATGGCACGTGGCCGCGCCCGCCTCGACCGCCTGCTCCGGCTCGCGTCCCGCTGGGACCTCCCCGTGGCGCTCCACGCGCCTCACGGCGCCGCCGTCGGCGCACTCGGGGCGCTGAGGGCGCACGGGATCGAGCGTGCGGTCTTTCACTGGCACAAAGCGCCGGCCGACGTGACGCAGGCGATCGTCGACGCGGGCTATTACGTCTCGGTGACGCCGGAAGTGGTCTACCGCGACCGCGACCGCGAGCTGGTGGCACGGGTGCCGCTCGACGCGCTGCTGGTCGAGAGCGACGGGCCGTGGCAATACGACGGCGAGTTCGAGGGGTTGCCCTCCGGGCCCTGGTTCGCGAGCCGCGTCGCCGAGGAGATCGCGAAGCTCAAGCAGCTGCCCGCCGACGATGTGATCCACCAGCTCTCGACGAACGCCTGCCGGCTCTTCGACCTCGTCTGGGCGTGAGGCTCCGCGCGGGGGGATCTGGTGGCGCCGAGAGCGGTGGTTCAGCCGCGGAGGACGACGAGGAAGATCGCGAGGGCGAGCAGCAACCGGTAGATCACGAACGGCCTCAGCGAGCGTGTCCTGAGATAGCCGACCAGGAACCACACCGCGCACCAGCCCGAGAGAAACGCGGCGAGCAACGCGGCGAGAAGCGGTCCGAGCTCCCCGGGCGGGAGGCCGGTCTTCGCGAGGTGGAGCGCCTTCAGGCCGCCGGCGCCCGCGGTGATCGGGATCCCGAGCAGAAACGAGAAACGCGCCGCCGTCGCCCGGTCGAGGCCGCCCAGCAGCGCGGCCGTGATCGTGATCCCCGAGCGCGACGTGCCTGGAATCAATGCGAGCGCCTGGGCACACCCGATCACGATGCCCTGCCCCCAGCCGATCCTCTCGAGCGGATCGCCGACCCCGCCGGGGGCGCCGCGCGCACGCCGATCGGCGGCCCACATCACGAGTGCCCACGCTCCGGTCGAGATGGCAATCGCGAGGGGCCATCTCAGGTGCTCCTCGATGAGCTTGCCGAAGAGCACGCCGGCGAGCGCGCCCGGCAGCGTCGCCACGACGACGATCGCGCCGAGCCCGCGCGAGAGCTTACCCGTCGCGAGCGCGATGAGCTCGCGCCGGAAGTAGGCGAGGAGCGCCACGAGCGTGCCGAGATGCATGACCGCGTCGAAGGCCAGACCCTGGTCGGGCCAGCCGAGGACGTGCGGGACCAGGATCAGATGGCCGGAGGAGGACACGGGGAGGAACTCCGTCAGCCCCTGGACGACGCCGAGCACGACTCCCTGGAGGTAGGTCACCCGACGACTTCTTCACCGCCGTCGACGCCGATGACGTTCCCGGTGATCCAGTGCGTGTCGGGGTGCGCGAGCACGACGATGGCGCGCGCAACGTCCTCCGGCGTCGTCAGGCGGCCGCTCGGGTTGCGCCGCTGGGCGCTGGCGACGATCGCCTCGTGGCCCGGGATCTTCTGGAGCGCGGGCGTATGCGTCACGCCCGCGCGGATCGCGTTGGCGGTGATAGAGTGCGGCGCGAGCTCCAAGGCGAGCTGGCGGATGTGCGACTCGAGCGCGGCCTTGGCCGCCGACACGGGACCGTAGAAGGGCAAGACGCGCGCGCCCCCGGAGGACGTCATCGCGTAGACGCGGCCACCGCTCGTCATGAGCCCGCGTCCCACGACTTCCTGAGTCCAGTACACGAGGCTGTGCGCCATCACGTCGAGCGTCATGTCCATCTGCGCCTGGCTGACGGCATCCTTCATCGGGTTCGCGATGTACGGCTTGAGCGTGCCGAACGCCAGCGAGTGGACGAGGACGCGCAGCGTCCCCCCGTCGCCGCGCTCGACGAGGACCCGCTCCATCTCGCCCACGGCTTCCGCGCAGCGGTCGGGGTCCGCGGCGTTCACGTTGAAGAAGCGCGCCTCGCGGCCGAGCGCACGGATCGCGGCGAGGATGCGCTCGGCATTCGCGAGCGTCGCCTTGCGGTCGAGGTGCACCCCGAAGATGTTCATGCCGGCGCGTGCCAGCGCCAGGCTCGTGGCTTCGCCGAAGCCGGAGGAGGCGCCGAGAATGAGCGCCCAGCCGGTGAGACGGACCGGAACGCCGTCGGTCACCGGCGCATTGTAGCATCGCGGACCGCCGGTGATAGAATCGCGTGAGACTATGCCGAAGACCGCGGGCATCATCCTCATCGGCAACGAGATCCTGTCGGGCAAGATCGCGGACGTCAACGCCGCGTACCTCTGCCGCGAGCTCCGCCAGCTCGGCGTGGACGTGCGCCGGATCTCGGTCGTCCCCGACGAGGTGGAGCTGATCGCGCGCGAGGTGGTGGCGCAGAGTCGCGACTTCGACGTGGTCTTCACCTCCGGCGGCGTGGGGCCGACGCACGACGACGTGACGATCGAGGGCGTCGCGCGGGCGATGGGCGTGCCGGTCGTGCGCCATCCGCGCCTCGTCGCGACCCTCGAGGGCTACTATCGCGGGGAGCTGAACGACGCCCATCTCAAGATGGCGGAAACGCCGGAGGGCGCGGAGCTGGTGGGCGGCGAGCCGGTGCGCTTCCCGACGATCCTCATGCGCAACGTGTACGTCCTGCCGGGCGTGCCCGAGATCTTCCGCACGAAGTTCGAGGCGCTGCGCGAGCGGTTCCGCGACGCCCCGATCCACTTGAAGAACGTCTTCGTGTCGATCGGCGAGGGGGAGCTGGCCGACTACCTCAACGGGCTGCTCGCCGACTTCCCGCTGCTGCTGCTCGGCTCCTACCCGGAGTTCTCGAACCCCGAGTACCGGGTGAAGGTGACGCTGGAGTCGCGGGACCCGGGCTATCTGGAGAAGGCGCTGGCGGAGTTGCTCCGTCGCTTGCCCGTCCGCGCCGTGGTGCAGGTCACCTGACCGCGTCCCCCGGGTAGCCGCGTCCGGTGCGAGGCGTCCCCTTCGGCGTCGCCGTCGTCGCGGTGGGCCTGTACCTCGTAGGGCTCGGCGCGGCGCCGTTCATCGATCCTCCCGAAGGCTTGCACGCGGAGGTCACGCGTCAGATGGCGGCGCTCGGCGACTGGATCACGCCGCGGGTCGACGGCGTCCGCTACTTCGACACCCCGCCGCTCCTCTACTGGCTCACGTCGGGCTCGTTCGCCGTCGCCGGGACGACGCCAGCGGCGGCGCGGCTCTGGCCGGCGCTCGCGGCGGTTGGCGTCGCCGCGGTCACGGCGCGCCTGGGCGTGATGCTCGGCGGCCCGCGCGTGGGCCTCCTCGCGGGCCTCATGGTGGCCACGAACCTCGGCGTGTTCCTCTGCGGTCGCATCGTCGAGCCGGACCTCGTCTTCCTCCTCTGGCTCACGCTGGCGTGGGCGGGCTTCGCGATCGCGTACCGCGGCCGCGGCCGCCGGGGCCTGGTGCTCTTCTACGCGGCGCTCGGTCTCGCGGCGATCACGAAGGGCATCGTGGGCGCGCTGGCGCCGCTGGTCGTCGTCGCCATGTTCTTCTGGCTGACGGGCGAGCGGCCCCTCACGCCGTGGGTTCCGTGGTGGAGCGTCCTCCTCCTCGCCGCGATCGCGCTGCCCTGGTACGTGCTCGTCGAGGCGAGGAACCGCGGCTTCCTCTGGTACACGCTCGTCGACAACCACGTGCTGCGCTTTGCCCGGCAGCGCGTCTTCCCGGACGAGGACGTGCCGCTCGGCTCGAGCGCGTTCCTCCTCGTCACGCTGCTCGCGTTCCTGCCGTGGGCGCTCGCGCTCCCGTGGGCCCTGTTGCGCGCGTTCCGCCGCCCTTGGGAGGACGCGCCCTCACGGCTCTGGCTCCTGTTCGCCCTGTGGGCGGTGGTCGTCGTCGGGTTCTTCACCGCGTCGCCCTTCAAGCTTCCCCACCACGGCCTCCCGGCGTTCCCTGCCTTGGCGCTCCTCGTCGCGCGCGTGTGGGACGAGACGATCGACGCCGCGCCGGGCTCCGCCCGGCCGCGCGCGCTCCTCGGGCCTCTGCTCGTCCTCTTCGCCCTCGCCACGATCGCGCTCGTGGCGGCGTGGAGCGGCGTCGTGCGGATCCCGCCGGACGTTCTCGCGACCCTCGATGGGTCCGCACGGAGGCTCGCCGCGACAGGCCAGAGCGCGCCCGGCTCGCCGCTCGACGCGTGGCGCCCTCTCCTGGCGCGGGGCGCCGTCATCTTCGGGATCGGGACCGTCGCGATGGCGGTCGCGCTGTGGCGGCGGGCGGCGGCGCTCGGCGTCGGCGTGGCGCTCGCCACGACGATCGCGTTCCTGCCGACGGTGGCCGCGGAAGGGATGGCCCAGTTCGTCCGGGCGCGCTCGGTGCAGCCGCTGGCGGCGACGCTGGCGCAGCGTCTGCGACCGGGCGACGTCGTGCTGCACGAGGGCGCCATCGAGCACAGTGCGTCGGCGCTCCTCGTGCTTCCGGCGCGGGTCGGCATCGTGAACGGGTTCCAGTCCAGCCTGGCGTTCGGCGCCACGTTCCCCGAGGCGCGAGAGGTTTTTTGGGACGCGCCGCGGCTGCAGGCGGCGTGGTCCGGGCAGAGGCGGCTGTTCCTCCTGTCGGCCGTGGACCCGGCGCGCTCGGTCGTGCGCACCCTGGCGCCGGCGAGCGTCCACCTCATCGCGCAGACGGGTGGGCGATGGCTCTATTCGAATCTTGCCGATCCGGGTACCTCCGTCCGATGATGGTGCGATGAGTGGACTGACATCGCGCTACGTCCTCAAGCCCGACCCGCACTCGAGCCACTCGATCATCTTGCGCTGGCTCGGCGAGGGGCGCGGCCGGCGGCTCCTGGACGTGGGCGCGGCGGACGCGCTGCTGAGCCGGAAGCTCACCGAGGGCGGCTGGCGCGTGACCGCCATCGAGGGGGACCCGGCGCTCGCCCAGGCCGGGGCTCAGCACTGCGAGCGGATGATCGCCGCGAACCTCGACCGCGAGATCCCCCGGCTCGAGGCGCCGTTCGACGCGATCGTGTACGCGGACGTGCTCGAGCACCTGACCGACCCGCTGCGCGTGATCTCCGACCTCGACCGGCACCTCGCGCCCGACGGCTTCGTGATCGTCTCGGTGCCGAACATCGCCCACCTCTACATCCGGCTCCTGCTGCTGTTCGGCCGCTTCGACTACATCGACCGCGGCATTCTCGACCGGACGCATCTGAGGTTCTTCACCGCGCGCTCGCTCCGCGACTTCATCGCCGACGCCGGGCTCGTGGTCGAGCGCTTCACCGCGACGCCGGCGCCGCTCTATCAAGTGTTGCCGCCGAGCTGGCACAAGCGCTGGGTCGCCGCGACGCACACGATCAACGCGGTGATCGCGCGGAGCCTCCCGCGACTGCTCGGGTACCAATTCATCGTGCGCGCCCGACCCAAGGGTAGCGCGGTGACGGCGAGCCATGAGTGACGAGGCGCGGACGCCCAAGGTCGTCGTCGTGATGCCGGCCTACAACGCCGGGCGGACGCTCCGGATGACCTACGAGGAGCTGCCCAAGGACACCGTCAGCATGGTGATCCTCGTGGACGACGGCTCGACCGACACCACGCTCGAGATCGCCCGGCAGCTCGGGCTCGAGATCTTCGTCCACAACCGGAACTACGGCTACGGCGCCAACCAGAAGACCTGCTACGCGGAGGCGCTCCGGGCCGGGGCCGACATCGTCGTCATGGTCCACCCCGACTACCAGTACGATCCCCGGCTCGTCCCCCAGATCATCGAGCCGATCCTCCGCGACGAGGCCGACGTGGTGCTGGGCTCGCGGCTCAAGACGGGCTCGGCGCTCCGGCAGGGGATGCCGTGGTGGAAGTACGTCCCGAACCGCTTCCTCACGGCGGTGGAGAACTGGGTCTTCGGCCTCAGGCTCTCCGAGTACCACACGGGCTACCGCGCCTTCCGCCGCGAGGTGCTCGAGAGCGTGAACTTCGGAGCGAACGCCGACGGCTTCGTCTTCGACCAGGAGATCATCGCGCAGGTCGTGGCCACGCGGTTCCGGATCGCCGAGATCGCGGTGCCGACGCGCTACTTCCCAGAGGCGTCGTCGGCGGGGTTCGTCGCCTCCACAATCTACGGCCTCCGGATCCTGGCCGTCCTCTTCTGGTACACGCTCCACCGCCGGGGCCTCCGGCGCTCGCGGCGTTTCGACAGCCTGCGCGCGAGGTACACCCGCCTGCCGTGACGGTCCTCGCCCGCCCGCTCGACGCGCTGGCGGCCGGCGTCCTCCTCCTGGCCGTCCTGGTGGTCGCGACGGGCGGCTTCACGGTGCGCGGGCTCCCGATCAACCGGCCCGAGGACCTCCTGGTCGTCCTCGCCACGGTCGTGGCGCTTCGCGGGCTCGTGGCGCCGATCGCGCTGCCGCGCGTGCGCCCGGCGCGCGCCGTCGCGGCCGGGGTCGGGGCGTACGCGCTCCTGATGGGCTTCGTCGTCGGGAGCCGGCACGCGGCGCTCCAGACCCACGCGCTCGACCTCGGCTACTACGTCCAGGTCGTGTGGTCCATTGCCCACGGCCACGGCGCCTACGTGACGCTTCCGCCCATGCACGCCTGGGGCGACCATTTTTCGCCCATCCTCTACCTGCTCGCCCCGCTCGGGCGCCTGGCCCCGGGCGGAAGCGCGCTCGTTCTCGCACAGACGGTCGTCCTCTGCTCCGGCGCGGTGGCGGTCTTCGTCTACGCCGCCCGGCGTCTTCACTCGGTGTCCGACGCCGCACGGCCGGCGGCGGCCCTCGCGCTCCTGTACCTCGTCAACCCGTCGCTCCACGGCATCAACATCCGGGACATCCACCCGCAGGCGTTTGCGATCGCCTTCCTCGTGTGGGCCGCGGCGGCGTTCGACGCCCGGCGCTACGGATGGTGCGCGTTCGCGCTCTTGCTCACGCTCGGGGGCAGGGAGGACGCCGCGATCGCCGTCGTCGGCTTCGGTCTCTGGCTCGCGCTGGCGCGCCGGCGCTGGGCCCTCGGCGTCACGGTACTCGCCGCGAGCGTCCTCGTTCTCCTCATCGATCTCACGTGGGTCATGCCATACTTCCGCGGCAGCCCGTATCCACACCTCGGCCGCTACAGTCATCTCGGCGCGTCCCTCCCGGAGATCCTCGTGACGCTGGTGGCGCGGCCGTGGCGGTGGGCGCCGGTCATGCTGACGCTGCCCAAGCTCGCGTACCTCGCGGCGATGCTGGCGCCGCTGGGGTTCCTACCCCTCCTGGCGCCGCGCGCGCTCGCCGCGGCGCTCCCCGGCCTCGCGATGAATCTGCTGAGCCTCGACCCGGTCCTGTTCAACTACCGCTCGCAGTACCAGTCGTTCGTCCTGCCGTTCTTCGTCCTTGCCTCTGTAGACGGCTACGCTCGACTGAGGCAGTGGCGGGCGAGCGAAGCTGGGGGAGGGGGCGGGGCCCGGCCCCTCCCCTCGCGTCTTCTTTCTCCCACTGCCGTGCTCGCGTTCGGCTTCCTCGCGAGCGCAGTGCTCACGGCGCGCACGGTGAACGATTTCATGGTGACGCGCTGGTGGCCGAACGATGACCGGCGCGCCGCCGGCGCGCTCATGCGCGAGATCCCGGCGGACGTCGCGGTGAGCGTCAACGAGCGACTCGTCCCGCATCTCGCGACCCGCCGCGAGGTCTATATCTTTCCGACGGGCGTGGACACGAGCCGCTTCATCCTCGACCGCGTGGGGGAGGTGGCGAAGACGCCGCCCGCAGGGTTCACCCTCCACCACCGCGAGGACGGCTGGGTCCTGCTGCGTCGGGGCGAGTAACTCGTCGGAGGGGGCCTCGACGGCCCCCTCCGAGACCTCCCCCAGGATAGTGGCGCCGGCAAAGCCGGCGCTCGAAGGGCGGCGCTCGAACAGCGGATCGTCAGACGCGTAGACTAACGGGCGAAGGCGGTCATCGCAAAGCGCGGGTAGATCCTCGCCACGGTGTCCTTCACGCGCGTCCTGAGGAGCTCGAGCTCCGCGTCCGTCGGCTCGGGAGTCACACCGGCCGCCCCATCGTACGTCGGGGCGAAGCCGGTCCGTCGCCCGAGCTCCTCCCGGCTCACGCCGGGGTGGAGCGACTCGACGACGAGCGCCGCGCTGCCCCGGTCGTAGCGGAAAACGCAGAGCGGCGTCACGGTCTTCCACGGGCCGCCCGGGCGGACGACATCGGACGGTGTTGACCCCGGGCTCGTGACCGTGTCCACACGCTCGACGAAGATCCTGGGCGAGTGGTCGGCGCGGAAGACGACCACGCGGTGGGGCAGGTAGTAGAGCATCGCCGCGCCTGCGCCGCCGGGGAAGCGGACGTCGGGCCGATCGTGGTCGCCGACGGTGATGAGGTTCAAGTTGCCGTGCCGGTCGATCTGGCCACCCGAGAGGAAGAAGAGGTCGAGCTTCCCACGCTGGGCGAAGTCGTAGAACTCCTTCGAGCCGCCGCGGAAGGGCCAGTAGTCCGGATGGTTGATGATGATCACGGTCGCGCGCGGCGCGTGGGTGAAGTGGGCCAGAAGCACTCCACACGCGGGGATGGCAGCGAGCGTGCCGACCGCCACCGTCTCGCCGTCGCGCACCTCGCGGGCGATGACGCACGCCATCAGCTCTTCTTTGGTGTAGCGCGCGACGTCAGCCGTAGATGTGCCGGTCAAGATAGCGCTTGAACGTCGCGTCATCGGTCGCGGCGGCAATGTACTCGCGGATCCGATCCGCGTCGAGGGCGTACGCTCCGCGGACGAGCGTCGGCAGGGCGCCGCCGGGAGCCTCGACGAGCGCGGTGACGTGGATCCCCTCGAGGATCACGCCCTCACCGGAGCGACGGAGCTCCTGCGATGAGACGACCCGCTCCGTGGACGCCACGACCGTCCGCGACGCCTGGGCGAGGAGCGCGTCGTCCTCCATGTGGTCGAGGAGGAGCATGCCGTCTTCCGTCGCCGCGATCGCGTGGATCAGCGCCACGTCGGGGCTGATCGACGGCACGAGCATGACTCGCTCCGACGGTGCCCACGGGTTCTGGATGACGCGGAACTCCGGTCTCAGGCGCTCGTAGTCGGAGCCGACGTGACCCCGGACCGGCATGAACGGTATCCCCTGAGCCCCCGCCTGGAGCCCCGCCAGGAGCCCGGGTCAGGTATGGTCGAGACACCGGAGCCGGCCGCTCTCCGCGTACCGACGGAAGTTCGGCGCCGGGCCGAACTCGTTGAGGACGATCTGGGCGAACTCCACCGAGGCCACGGCCCCGGCGCCGATCATCAAATCGATGCCGAAGCCGCCCGTCGAGGACGCCACCACGCGGAGGTCGCGCGCGCCGCTCCGGAGGACTTCGCGGATCATCGCGATCGGCGTGATCATGACCGGCCCGCCCCCGACGCCGATCATCATCCCGCTCTGCACGTAGCGCGGCACGTCGCTCAGCGTGATGCGCTTGTCCGCCATCGTGCGGCTATTGTCGGCCGCCGCCTGGGCCAGGTCAAGGAAACGAGGTCAGGCGGCGGTTTCCGGCATCGAGCCCAGGACGTGCGAGGCGTGATGGTGGACCATCCGCCACCCATCGGGTGCGCGCTCGAAGAGGTTCGTCGCCAGCACGGCGGTCACCGAGACGCGGCCGTGCACCTCCGAGAGGATGTTCTCCGTGCACGTGACCCAGGCGAACTCTCCCGCCACCTCGACGCGGACGTCGCCGAGGGTGAAGCGCATCTCCTCCGTGCTCTCGAAGATCGCCTCCCAGGAGGAGCGCACCGCCTCCCAGCCGGTGAGGAGTGGCCAGCCCGGGTGGACGCACTTGGCGTGGTCGGCGTGCGCCCACACCGCGTCCATCTGAACCAGGTCGAGCGTCTCGAAGGCGCGATAGAAGCGCGCGTTGGCCTCCTCGACCTCGTGCGCTTCGCTCACGGGCAGGTCACCACGAGGGTGTCGCCGTCCACGCGAAGCGGCAGGCGGCTCAGGCGATCGCCCACGCACGGCCCCGCCGTGCAGAGCCCGGTCGCGGGCTCGTAGATCGCGCCGTGGGTTGAACAGATCAGGGCGCGGCCGTCCTCGGTGAAGAACTCGTTCGGCCAGAGGTCGAGCGGCGTGCCGACGTGCGCGCACCGATTGAGGTAGGCGTGGTAGCCGCCGTCGAAGTTGACGACGAACCCGCTCACGCGGCGCCCGCCGCACTCGAGGCGGAACGTCGCGGTGCGGCCTGGCGGCACGCTCGCCGCGGCGCAGCGCCACTCGCCAGGGGTCGTCATGCACCGCATGTTACCATCGGGGCCTGTGCTCGCGATCGACGCCCGGGACGTGACGAAGACTTTCAAGTCGGGGTGGTTCCGCCCGACCCGCACGGCCGCGCTGCGCGGCGTGTCGCTCACCGTCCCGCGCGGCGCCATCGTCGGACTGCTCGGACCGAACGGCGCGGGGAAGACGACGCTCCTGTCGATCCTGGCGACCCTGCTGACGCCGGATTCGGGGAGCGTCACCGTGCTGGGCCACGACGTGGCCCGCGACGCGGCCCGGCTCCGCCGGCGGCTCAACATGGCGAGCGGCCGGCCGTCGTTCCTGTGGAGCCTGCGGGTGGGTGAGATCATCGGGTTCTACGGGCGCCTCTACGGGCTCAGCGGACGGCAGCTCCGCCGGCGCGTCGACGAGCTGATCGAGCTCTGCGAGCTCTCCGCCCACCGGCGGACGCCCTACAGCGAGCTGTCCACGGGGCTCAAGCAGCGCGTCGCGCTCGCCAAGTCGCTCGTGAACGACCCCGAGCTGCTCTTCCTCGACGAGCCGACGCTCGGCCTCGACCCCGACGTGTCCGTGCGCGTCCGCCGCCACATCGCCGACCTCCGGCGGGAGCGGGGGATGACGATCGTGCTGACGACGCACTACATGCGCGAGGCGGACGAGCTGTGCGACGAGATCGCGTTCATCAAGGCGGGTGCGATCCTCGCGCGCGGCACGCCGGGCGAGCTCAAGCGCCAGATCCGCCTGGGCGATGTGATCGCGCTCCGTCTCGACCCGCCCGCCGTGCCCTGGCTCGCCGAGACGCCCGGCGTGCTACGCTGCGCCGAGGTGGCCGGCTGGATCGAGTGCACGGTGGACGACGCCGAGAAGCGGCTGCCCGACCTCCTGCGCGCGCTCCATGCGGAGGGCGTCGTGGTGAGGAACATCCGGGTGAGGGAGCCGGAGCTCGAGGAGGTGTTCGTTGAGCTGGCGCGCTGAGCTGCTCGCGGTCTGGGCCGTGGTCGTCCGCAACGCGCTCATGGCCTCGCGCAACGTGTTCTTCTTCTTCGAGCTCCTCTTCTGGCCGATCGTGGGCGTGCTGTCCATCGGCCTCATGACCCGGTTCCTCCACCTGACGCCGGAGCAGGCGTCGTTCGTCCTGATCGGCACGATCGCGCTCTCGGTCGTCAACGTCTGCCAGCTCGAGGTCGCGTACGCCGTTCTGTTGGATGTCTGGTCGAAGTCGCTGAAGCACCAGTTCCTCGCGCCCATCGGGATCCGCCACCTCACGCTCGGCTCATGGCTGGTCGGGATGGCGCGGGGCGGGGCACTCTTCCTCCTGCTGGCGGCGCTCGGCTGGTGGGCCTTCGACTTTCGGGTCCTCGCGCCCGGATGGCTTCCGGTGGCCGTCTTCGTCCTGGGCTGCTTCCTCAACGCGTGGATCGTCGGCGTCTTCGTCTGCGCGCTGATCACGCTCTTCGGCAACCGGGCGGAAGCCTTCGCGTGGGCCAGCGTGAACCTCGTGCTCGTGCTCGCGGGGCTCTACTACCCGGTCTCCGTCCTGCCGGAGCCCGTCGCGACGGTCGCCGCGGCGATCCCGCTCACGTACTTCCTGGACGCGTACCGCGCGCACTTCGGCTTCGCGCCGGAGTTCCGCGCCCCGATCGCGGCCGGGCTCGCGCTGTCGGCCGTCTACGCGACGCTCGCCCACTGGTGTTTCTTCGCCGCGCTCCAGCGCGCGCGGCGCACCGGGCTCCTCCTCAAAATGTCCGAGTGACGGATCCATGAAGGTCACCATGCTGTTGGCGGATTCTGCCCAGGCGATCAATGGCAAGTTCTACATTCTCGGTGGAGGATGGTCGATCGCCGACCCGGGTCCGGTCGTCATGGCCATCGCAATGAAGATCGAAGTGCCATGGGATCAAGCGAACGTGCGCCACAGGTTCAAGCTCTCTCTGCTTACGGCCGACGGCCAACCCGTGAAGGTTGCGACGCCCACCGGTGACCGCCCCCTGGAGCTGGCTAACGAGTTCGAGGTGGGGCGACCTGCCGGCGTCAAACGTGGAACACCCTTGGATCTGCCGATCGCGATCAATCTGAATCCGATACCGCTTCCCCCAGATGGTGTCTTCGTCTGGCAGTTGTCGATTGACGACCACTCCGAGGAGGACTGGCGACTGACGTTCGCAACGCGGCCCGCGACCCCGCACGCATAATGTCGGAGTGACCGCATGGACATCGACGCCTTCGCCAAGCTCTCGCCGACGACATTCGCCGACGTGCTCACGCGTGACCGCGTGATGGATCCCGGGCTCCGCCCGCTCTGGAGCCCGATGCCGCGTCTCGCAGGCCCCGCGTATCCGGTTGCGTGCCCCGCCGGCGACAACCTGATGCTCCACGTCGCGATCCACCGGGCGCCACCCGGCTCCGTGATCGTGTGCGCCGCGGGTGACTCGAACTGGGCGATGGCGGGCGGCAACGTGTGCGCCTACGCGCAGCAGCGGTCCATCGCCGGCTTCGTGGTGGACGGCGTCATCCGCGATCTCGCGGAGACCCGCGAGCGCCGCTTTCCCGTCTTCGCGCGCGGCGTGATCCCGATCCCGGGCGTCAGGAAGACGGCCGGGCTCATCGACGTCCCTGTGGTGTGCGGTGGCGTCACCGTCGCGCCCGGCGACATCGTCGTCGCCGATGAAGAGGGGATCGTCGTCGTGCCGAAGGGGCAGGCGCAGGCGATCCTGGCCCAGGCGA
>Ga0209056_10002846_pt1 | contig 18537 bp, 17 predicted proteins | sample GraSoiAngelo_114_FD_185876 | JGI IMG/M metagenome (GOLD analysis project Ga0209056, IMG submission 185876) | Grasslands soil microbial communities from the Angelo Coastal Reserve, California, USA - 14_0903_13_40cm (SPAdes) (version 2) | ecosystem: Environmental > Terrestrial > Soil > Grasslands... | reverse complement strand
CAATCTAAATCTTTCGTTCAAACTGCCGCAACGCGGACAGCGTGGGAGTAACGTCGCCGTTCGATCTTCAAACTCGAACGCGCAAATCACGCACCGTAACCGGTAGCGCAATGCGCGTCGCTCACGCCGGCGCCGGTTCCACTCACCTACTATCCAGAGAAGGAAAATCGTGGCAAGGGAAAGCAGCAGATAAATTGTAACCAGCGCGGCGAGACTAACCCGAATCACGGCGCGCTCGACGTCGGTTTTGTATTCGCCGGGGCCACGTCGTTGCCCCACTCAGTTGTCGCGATTCCCCAGACTAGCGAGTCGCCGGCAGATGTCGCTCCTGTCCGCCATGGGACGGACTCGCCCGGGGGAGCCGGGAAACGGCAGAGCGCGAGATGATCTCTCGCCTGTTCGTCCAGTGCAGCATCGCCGGAAGAACCCAAAGCGAAACAGTAGCGAACTGCGCCCTGCGGATCGACGGCGATCCGAAATTGGACATTTTGTGCCGGCTCGCGAGTGGAGGCTTTAAAATTTGTCTGGGCAAACTTCGGCTGGCCGAGTCGATCGAGTTCGTTTGAAAAAGTCACTTTGGTCGGGACCACTCCGATCGGGTTCGCCGGAGCTCGAAGTGATGCAGGCACTGGGCCGGGTGTTTGTGCGCTCGGAATCCGAAGATCGACCGTCAACGGCGGTGCTTCTTTCAGCGCCGGTTCACTGGCGGAATAAGAGGGAATGTGTTCGACTTTCCCGATTTCGCGGCGGCGCATGTAGGGCGGCCTTCTCGTGGTTGAAACGAGAGCGGGATCTTCCGCGTCAAGCCAGCGTAACAGCGTAACAGCCTGTTCCGAATTCGCGCCGATCAGATTCACTCGTTTCGGCGCCGGCGTCAGCGAAACAGTTGATGGATAAACAATTTGGAAAAGATAAAAACCTGCCGCGTGCGCCGCCAACGAGATAATGAGAAAACCAGTTATCGCGAGATTGCGCCGGCGTGGCGCGTCCCAGTTGAATAGCAACGGCGCCGTGATCGAAGCATTCATTTCGGCGGAGCGCCCGCCAATGAGACCGATGAGATTCCATGTTCGAGCGCCGCATTGGTCACGGCGACGACCAACTCGTACGGCGTCTGGCGGTCCGCCTTAATAATAATGGAGCGATTTTCGCCCTTGGCCACATCGAGCAACGGCCCGAGCCGCTCGAGCGAGAGCCTTTGGTCGCGAAAATAAATCGCCGGGACCGCGCCGCCGGTGATGCTAATGATTTGTTGATTCTGCTGCGCGCCGAGCAGGAACGGCGAGGCTGGCGCCGAAACGGCGATCCCCGGTTGGAAAACAAAGTTCGAACTCAACAGCAGGAAAAAGATGAGCAGAAACACGACATCGATTAATGGGAACACGACTAGCCAGCCGAAATTATATTCCTTGGTGCGGCTGAGCTTCATACTTGTGCACCGTCATTGTCGATCTTGCGATTGCTCGCCACGGCGAATCCGTCCTTTGGCGGACCGATCTAACGATCGCGATGCGCTTCCCGCGAACTTGTCAGCGTTTCGGGGGATTGCTGAAAACTGATGATGCCACTGAGCGCTTCGCTGTCCTTCAACATGTGCACGATCTCGATGCCGGCGCGCTCCATTTCGTGCAACATCGTATTCACCCGCGACGAAAGATAACTGTAAGCGACGAACGTCGGCGCGGCCACGACAAGGCCGGCCGCGGTAGTAAGCAGACTTTTGTAAATGCCGCCGGAAAGTTCAGTCACAGTCGCGTAGCCGCCGTGGGAAGCGATCGTTCCGAAGGCATCAATCATTCCGGAAACGGTTCCGAGCAGGCCAAGTAAGGGCGCGAGAAAAGCCAGCGTCGCCAAAACGCCAAGAAAGCGTTCGAGCTTCGGAACCTCCAGCTGCCCCGCTTCCTGCACAATTTCACGCAGCTCCGATCGGGACATGTCGTGTCGAAGAAGCGCAGAATGAATAACGCGCGCGACCGGGCCGGGGGTGCCGGCCGATTCGTGTAACGCTTCGGCGAAATTCCGGCGTTGGACCAAATTCGAAAGTCCTTTTAGGAATTCGCCGACGTGGATGGTAGCGCGATGCAAATAGAAAAAGCGCTCGGCGAAGACAGCGATGGCGATAATGCTGCAGGCCAGAATCGGCCACATGAGCAGTCCGCCCTTTTGGATGTAGTCAATCATGGGGGTTACCTTCTTAGCTCTTTTTCGGAGCGGGAGCAAGCTACCGTGGATCTAATTCTGTTCGCAATTTCCGCCTCACCTCTATCCTCTCCCTCAAGGAGAGGAGGACGCGAAGAGTCAGCTGCGGGTTGACTCACAACGTTCGAAACTATTTCGCGAGCGCATGACGAGGTTTGGAGGACGCCGTAGGTGTCGGCGAAGCTACGCCCGAGAGTAACTTGCCAGTCGGATCGAAAACTGAGTAGCCGATCTGTTTCCCCTTTGAATCGTACTTGTAGACAATTTTGTTGATGACTGCGTCGTCTTTTCCGAGGTGCGTCTCTTCTTCGAGCCGGCCGGCCGCATCATATTTGTATACGCTTTTGAACAGGAACCTTCCGTCCGGTCCGAAGACAACCCCGCTGACGAATCGTCCGGCGTCACCGATCTGATAAACGATTTTGCCGCGCGGTTTTCCGTTGGGATCAGTCGTGGTCGCGATTCCTTCATGCTTCGCATTGTCGAACTGATAAATGGTGCGCGAGCCGTCGGCATTCAGCGTGACCCTCACTCGAACAGCGTCGTTTGGGCTGGTCGCCGGCGTTTGCGCGATGATCGGCAGAGTCGAAGGCAGAGCGATCGCGAGAAATAGTAAAAGTGAGTTGGGCGACATTGTTCGAGATGCGGAGTTTAAATGAACAAAAACGGGCGGCAAAGCGGGCAATTAATTTTTATTGACGGCTGGCACGGAAGGTGGTTAAAAGTGGGGAAAAGTGGGTTAGAATGGAACATTTCTCCACCCGCCAATGCATACGTCCGACCAACGCTTCTACGCCGGCGAGTTTCGTCACTCCATTGACGAGAAAAATCGAATCACCATTCCCGCGCGCTGGCGGCGCGGTGACACCGAGGAATTCATCATTCTTCCGGAAGCGACTCACCAATTTCTTTTGGTCATGTCGCCTGAAGAATTTTCTCGTATGAGTGGTGCCGCCGAATCGGATCCGAATGTTTCCGCGCGCGATCGGCGCATTTTTTTCCGTCAACTCCACTCTCGCGCGCAGCATGGCGCAGCCGATAAACAAGGCCGCCTCGTTTTGCCGGAAGATCTTTGCAAAAAAGTTGAATTGAAGGGCGAGGTCGTGCTGGTGGGGGGCCGCGGCCGTTTTGAAATTTGGAATTTGCAGCGGCGGAAGCGCGCTCAGGAGGAAGAGACGCCCACTTATCAGCACGTCGCCAACGTCATTGGTTTGTAATCAACCCCATTATGAAGGCATTATTATTTGAGCGGCCAGTTTGGTTTGCGACCGGGCCGCTCGTTTGGGAAGAGGAGCCGCAGGAAATGGAGGATTTCACTTACCATCAACCGGTGCTAGCCGCCGAAGTGGTGGAATTGCTCACGCCGCATCCGGGTTCAGTCGTTGTCGATGGAACGGTCGGCGGCGGCGGTCATACCGAAATGATTTTGAAAACGGGCGCCGACGTTCTCGCGCTCGACCAAGATCCGGAGGCGATCGAACAGGCGCGGGAGGAACTCGCCCATTTCGGCGGCCGCGTCACCCTGCGCCAGGCAAACTTTCGGAACGCGGACAAGGTCCTCGACGAACTCGGTGTCCAGAAAATCGGGGGTGCCCTTCTCGACCTCGGTGTCTCCTCGCGTCAACTGGAAAATGCGACCCGCGGGTTCAGCATGATGCGCAACGGTCCGCTCGACATGCGAATGGACCCAAGATCGACAATCACGGCCGCTGACATTGTGAACCGCAGCACCGAAGAAGCGCTGACGCGATTGTTCCGCGACCTCGGCGAAGAACCGGCAGCGCGTCGCATCGCCAGCTTGATTGTGAAGATGCGCAAAGATTCGCCGTTCACGGAAACGCTACAGCTCGCGCGAGCGATTGAAAAAGTTGTCGGCCGCCACGGACGCAGACATCCCGCGACGCAGACATTTCAAGCGTTGCGAATGGAAGTGAACGACGAGCTGGGCGCGCTTGAACAAGGCCTGCGCGTCTTGACAGCGCGCCTCGAGCCTGGCGCGCGCATCGCGGTCATCACTTTTCATTCTCTCGAAGACCGGATCGTGAAAAATTTCATCCGCGATCACAGCCGCGAATGGCTGGACCGGCCGGAGTGGCCGGAGCCGCGGCGCAATCCGGAATACGACTTGCGCGCGATCACTTCGAAACCGGTTGAGCCGGGCGAGAATGAACAGAGACTGAATCCGCGCTCCCGGAGCGCAAAGTTGCGCGTGGCGGAGAAGGTCGGATGAATCGGTCCCGCCGAAAGAATTGGAACACGGTCAATGCCGCCTCGCTTGCGCGCTGGATTGTGCTGACTGCGTTTCTGGCGCTAACGGGGTTAAGTTATGTTTATCTGACCCTGCAACTCTACCATTTGGGTGATCGCAAGAAGGCGCTCGAGACAGAAGCGGCAAATTTGCGAATGCAAAATGAAGTGGCGAGCGCACAGATCGCCGCCCTCACCTCGCGCTCGGCATTGCAACGCCGCCTGAAGGAAGGTTATCTCAAAATGATTCCGATCGCGGAGCATAACATTGTTCGACTGACAATGCCGACACGAAACCAGGAAGACATTCTCCAGCCAGTTTCCAACCAGCGGGCCGCGAGATGAAGTGGAACAGCCGGACAAGATGCGCACTGGTTTGCCTCGGCTTCGTTCTACTCTTCAGCGCGTTTTCGTTTCGCTTGATCTATCTCCAGATGATCAAGCACGACCAGTACGCCGGGCTCGCGGCTGAGAAACACGTTTACAAGCAACCCATTTTTGCCGAGCGCGGCACGATTCTCGACGCTAATAACGAAGTCCTGGCGCACAATGTTCCGGTCGAAACCGTGGTCGCTGACGCGACTCATCTGACCGACACCGACGCGACTGTCGATCTTGTAAGCAACGAGCTGAAGCTTCCGCGCGAAGAAGTTTCGGAGAAGCTTCACGGCGACCGCCGTTACATCGTGCTGAAACGCGAAGTGCCGAAAGCAATCAGCGATTCGCTCCGCCAAAAACTGCGCGCCCAAAATTTACGCGGCATTTATTTCGAACGAGACGCGACCCGTATTTATCCCAACGGCTTGATGCTTTGCCACGTGATCGGATTCACCGACTTCGAGCATCACGGCATCCAAGGCGTGGAAGGTTCGCTCGATGAATATCTGCGCGGACAGGATGGCTATCGTTACATTGAGCATAACCGCGCCGGCCAGGAGCTCGTGCTTTATCGCGGCCAGGAGCGCGCGCCGCGCAACGGCTATCAGGTCCACCTGACCGTCGATCTAAATTTACAGAACATCGTGGAGAACGAACTCGACGCCGCCATGCGCGAGTATTCGCCGAAAAAAGCGACCATCATTTTGATGCGGCCGCAGACCGGCGAAATTCTGGCGATGGCCAATCGGCCCGCGTTCGATCTCAATCACCGCTCCGAGGCGAAACCGGAGCAAATGAAAAATCGTGCCATCAGCGACATGATGGAGCCTGGCTCCACGTTTAAGATTGTCACCGCTGCGGCCGCGCTCAACGAGCACAAGTTCCGCCTTGATTCCTACATCTTTTGCGAAAACGGAATTTGGAACTATGGCGGCACCGCGCTGCACGATCACGCCGCTTTTACCGACCTGAGCGTCAAAGACATTCTCGTTAAATCGAGCAACGTCGGCGCAGCAAAATTGGCTGTCAGCGTCGGCGACCAGAAATTTTACGAATACATCCGGCGCTTTGGTTTCGGCGAGCGGACCGGAGTGGAGCTTCCGGGCGAAATTCCAGGACTAATCCGTCCGCCGCAATCGTGGAGCAAAATTTCGATCACTCACATTCCGATGGGCCATGAGATTGGAGTTACTGCGCTCCAAATGACTGCGGCCATGGCCGCGATTGCCAACGGCGGCAAATTAATGACGCCGCGCATCGTAAAATCGATCACCACCAGTGATGGAAAGACAGTCAGCACGCTTTCGCCGATTGTCTTACGTGAGGTTATATCGCCGCAGACCGCAAGCCAGATTGGGAGCGCACTCCGCGGTGTAGTCAGTGATCGTGGCACCGCCGCGGCCGCCGCTGTTCCGGGTTTCATAATCGCCGGAAAGACCGGCACCGCTCAAAAAGTCGATCCACGCGGCGGCTATGAAAAAGGACAGTATGTCGTTTCGTTCTGCGGTTACTTGCCGGCTGACCATCCGGAATTTGTCGGACTCGTTGTCTTGGACGACGCACAAACAAAACCTGAGCTGAATTACGGTGGCCTTGTTGCCGGCCCGATTTTTTCCCGTATCGCCGAAAAGGCCGCCCGTTATCTCGATCTTGAGCCGCATGAGGAAATTCGCAAAGCCATCCCAGTCGAGCGAGTTGCCTTAACCAACGCCCCGCGCCATTGAGTCCTTGGCATAAGAATGGTCAATCCTCATGCAGCTCAAAACTCTTCTCGCCGCGATTCCCGTTCGCGAAATCATCGGCCCAGTTGGTCGCGCGGTGGAAAGCATCGCGTATGACTCGCGCCGTGTGCAGAGGGATGGGCTATTCGTGGCATTGCGCGGTGAAAAAAGCGATGGCCACGACTTCATCGGCCAGGCCGTTGAAAAAGGCGCCACGGTGATCGTTGCCGAGCGCGCTGAGAAACATCCACGCGCCACCTGCGTCGTTGTCGAAAATACGCGCGCCGCGCTCGCGGATCTCTCCACGCGATTTTACAATTTTCCCGCGCGAAAATTGAAGCTCGCCGCCGTTACGGGCACCAACGGCAAAACGACGACCACTTTCCTGATCAAGCACATTTGCGAGAAAGCGGGAATGCGCTGTGGTTTGCTTGGCACGGTGCGCTATGAAATCGGTGAGCGCGTTTTGCCCGCGGCCCGTACGACACCCGAATCGCTCGATCTTCAGGAATTGCTTGCCCAAATCGCGAACGCTGGTTGCCGCGCCGCCGCCATGGAAGTTTCCTCGCATGCGCTCGCTCAAGAGCGCACGCGCGGCATCGAGTGGGACGTCGCGGTCTTCACCAATCTGACGCAGGACCATCTCGATTATCACGGAACGATGGAAAATTATTTCGAAGCGAAGGCGAAGTTGTTCAAACAACTCCCGTTGCAGGGGAAAAAAAAGAAACCGGTCGCGATCATCAACATCGACGATCGTTATGGACGGCGGTTGCTCGAGAAGATCGACAAGAAAGTTTCGGTGGTAACTTTCGGAATGGGAGCGCTCGCCGATTTCCGGGCATCCAATTATCGAATGGAATTTGGAGGAACCTCGTATCAGCTCGATGCGCGCGGCAAAAGTTATCTCATCCGCGTGCCATTGATCGGCCGGTTCAACGTTGCGAACTCGTTGGCTGCGCTCGCCGCCGCCAACGCGCTCGGAGTCGGCTTGCGCGAGGCCGTGCTTAGTCTCGCTAAATCGCCGCAAGTTCCCGGTCGTCTCGAGATGGTTCCGGCGAAACGACAGTTCCAAGTTTTCGTTGATTACGCGCACACGCCCGACGCGTTGCTTAATGTTCTAAAAACTTTGCGCGAACTTGGCCCGCGGCGCTTGATTGTCGTCTTTGGTTGCGGCGGTAATCGCGACCGTGAGAAACGGCCGCTCATGGGTCAGGTTGTCGATCAGAATGCTGATTACGCCGTCATCAACTCTGATAATCCGCGCAAGGAAGATCCGAACAAAATCATCGCCGAAATCGAAAAAGGATTTCGCGGTAATCATTTTGAAAAAATCACCGACCGCGCATCCGCGATTTCACGCGCAATCGAAATCGCGCAACCGCGTGACATCGTCTTGATCGCGGGCAAAGGTCACGAAAATTACCAGGAGTTCTCCGATCACACCGTGCCGTTTGAAGACATTCAAGTGGCGCGTCGGGCGCTCGAAAATCATCCGGTAGAATTTAAATGAATCCGTTGTCGATCTTACAGATTGTCGATCTTTCCGGCGCGAAGCTCGAACAAGGCGACGGAAAAAAAGCGGTCGAAAGAATCAGCACCGATTCACGAACCATTAAAAAGGGCGAGCTTTTCGTAGCGCTGCGCGGCGAAAATTTCGATGGTCACAAATTTGTCGGGGCGACGGCAAAGGCCGGGGCCGCCGGCGCGATTGTCGATCTTAAATGGAAAGGAAAAGTTCCAAAGAAGTTCGCCATCATTCGGGCCCAGGACAGTTTGCTCGCCTATCAAAATCTCGCCGCGAATTATCGGAAATCGCTGCCGATCAAAGTTCTAGCCATCACCGGCAGCAATGGAAAAACGAGCACGAAAGATTTTGGTGCGTCGGTGCTAGGTCGAAAATTTCGCGTTACGAAAACGCAAGGCAACTTCAACAATCACGTCGGATTGCCACGCACAATTCTGGAAGCCACAGCGCGGGATGAAGTCGCGGTCTGGGAAATTGGGATGAACCATCCGGGCGAAGTCGCGCCACTCGCGAAAATTGCGGCGCCTGACGCCGCCATCATCACCAACATTGGCATTGCCCACGTTGAGTTCATGGGAACGCGGGAAGCGATCGCGAAAGAAAAAGGCGCGCTGGCCGAAGCTGTCGGTGCTGAAGGAACAGTGATTTTGAATGCAGACGATCCTTTCAGCAAAGGCATTGCCGGGCGTAGCCGCGCCCGCGTGATTTTCGCCGGCACAAAAGACGGAACTATTCGCGCGATCGATATTCAACAAAGCGCTGATGGATCAGAATTCACAATTTTGGAAGGAGCGCACCAATGTCGCGCGCAATTGCCTGTTCCTGGACTGCACATGGTGCAAAATGCGCTCCTCGCCGTCGCGGCCGGGCGCACGTTCGGTCTTTCGCTCGAAGAAGCGGCAGCCGGTCTGGCTAGCGCTCCGCTCACGAAAGCACGTTTACAAATCAAAGAGATCAACGGCGTGCAATTTCTCGACGACAGCTACAACGCGAATCCGGATTCGATGAAAGCGGCGCTGCAGACGCTGGTCGAGTTGGACACGGATGGAAAGAGAATCGCGGTCCTCGGTGAAATGCGAGAATTGGGAGAAGAAACACAGCGGGGCCATGAAGAAGTCGGAGAAGAAGCAGCGGCGTTCGGCGTCGATCAATTGATCGGTATTGGCGAAATGGGTGCCGTCATCTCGCGAGCGGCAGAAAACGCCGGGCTAGAAAAGAGCGCCGCCGTCGGATCGACATCTGAAGCCGCAAAGTTGCTGCGGAACATCGCCGTGCCGGGCGACCTCGTGTTGATCAAAGGCAGTCGGCTCGCTCGCACCGAAAATGTGATTGAAGCATTCGCGAAGCAGAGTTCGCCAGAAAGCGCGCGGGTATGATGTATTTTCTTCATCGGCTAAGCGATCACGTCGGCGGATTCAACGTTTTCTTTTACGTTACGTTTCGCGCGGTCGCTGCCGCGATCACAGCGTTCGTAGTGTCGCTCCTGTTCGGAAATTTCGTCATTCGAATCTTAACGGCGCTCAAACTCGGCCAGCCGATTCGCCAGGCAGCTGAGGTTCACCGGCTTGCAGAATTGCACGGGGGCAAACAAGGAACGCCGACGATGGGCGGCGTCCTGGTAATTGGCGCTGTCTTCATTTCCAGTCTTCTCTGGGCGCGTCCGGACAATCGTTTCGTCTGGCTCGCTCTCTTCGCCATGGTCTATCTCGGCGTGCTTGGCTTCGTTGATGATTATCTCAAGGTAACAAAGAAAAAATCCGACGGCGTAAGCGGCCGGATCAAACTTCTTTTCCAAATCGCCCTCGCTTTGATTATCACGGCGGTCTTTTTGACGAGCCCGCTTTTGGAAGTGCAGGCGCGCTCCCTTTATGTCCCATTTTTCAAATCGCCCGTGGTCACGAACATGGGCTGGTTCACGATCCTGTTTTTCGCGCTCGTGATTGTCGGGTCATCGAATGCCGTGAACCTGACCGACGGCTTGGACGGTCTCGCCATCGGCTGCACCGTCACGGTGGCTTTTGCTTATGCGTTTCTTTCCTACGCGGCCGGAAATTTTCGGATCGCGGAATATTTGCAGGTCCCATTCTATCCTTACACAGGCGAGCTGACCGTTGTTTGCGCGGCGCTCAGCGGCGCCGGTTTCGGATTTCTTTGGTTTAACTGTCACCCGGCGAGAGTTTTCATGGGCGACACCGGTTCACTCGCGATCGGCGGCTTGATCGGCGTCGTGGCGATCTGCTGTAAACAAGAATTATTACTCGTCGTTGTCGGCGGCGTCTTCGTCATTGAAGCCGTCTCGGTCATTATCCAAGTCCTGAGTTTCAAACTGACCGGCAAACGCATTTTTGCGATGTCGCCGCTCCATCACCATTTCGAACTCGTGGGTTGGAAAGAAAACACCGTGATCGTGCGGTTTTGGATTTTGTCTGGAATTTTCGCGCTGCTCGGGCTTGCGACTTTGAAGTTGAGGTAGAAATTGCGTTACTCGAATCAAAACGTCGCAGTTCTGGGGGCCGGCTTGAGTGGAGCGGCCGCGGCGCTTTTACTCAAAGCAGAAGGCGCAAACGTCACCGTCCTGGACAGCGCCGACGAGAACAAATTGCTCAAGTCGACCATCGACAATTTGCGCGCGCAAAACATTCGCGTGATTTGCGGGCAAGCGGCCGACCAGGATTCAGGCAAATACGATTTCGTTGTCTCGAGCCCGGGAATCGATCCGGCCTCGGCCCTGGCGCGCAATTTTTCGGCGCGCTCGCCACGGGACGAGTCCATCCGATCAGCGGACAAAATCGACATCATCGGCGAGCTCGAGCTCGGCTGGCGTTCCTGCGAAACGCCAGTGATCGCGGTCACCGGCACAAACGGCAAGACCACGACCACGGAAATGCTCGCGCAGATGTTGAATGATTGCGGGCAGGAAACAATTGCCTGCGGTAACATCGGCAAACCGCTTTCCGAAGTCGCGCGCGAGAAAACGAAATACGACGTGCTCACCGTTGAAGTGAGTTCGTTTCAATTAGAAACGATCCAGACCTTTCATCCGTCGATCGCGCTCTGGCTGAATTTCGCGCCGGACCATCTCGATCGCTACCGCTCCGTGGCTGAATATCGCGCCGCCAAGCTGCGACTTTTTGAAAACCAGACAGCCGATGACGTCGCGATCGTGAACGCGGTTGAAAGTTTGCCCGAGCTTCGTGCGCGTAAAGTCACCTTCAGCGCCTATACCAATCGGGCCGACTTTCGTTTGGCTGAAGGCGCCATCGTTTTTGAAAACAAACCGGTCTTGCGATTGAATCAGACAAAGCTGCGCGGCTCGCACAACATCGAGAATCTGATGGCGACTCTCGCCGCCGGTCACGCCCGCGGATTGGCATTTGAGAAAATGGTCCCACCCCTTTGCGCTTACGAGCCGAAGCCGCACCGCTGCGAGTTCGTTCGGCAAATCGGCGGCGTGGATTACATCAACGATTCCAAGGCGACAAATCTCGACGCGGTCGAGAAAGCTTTGCTCACGCAAAGCAAACCGGTCGTTCTCATCGCCGGCGGAAAAGACAAAGGCTTCACCTTTGAGCCGCTTCGCAAATTGGTGAAAGAGAAAGTTCGATCGACAATTCTGATTGGCGAAATGGCGGAGCGGATTGCGCATGATTGGGACGGCGCAGTCAAAACGGAGCTCGCTACCTCGCTGGCCGACGCCGTTGAGCGCGCTTACGCCACCGCCAAATCCGGCGAAGTCGTCCTTTTTTCGCCGGGCACGTCTTCCTTCGACATGTTCAAGAGTTACGCGGATCGCGGCGATCAGTTCCGCGCCCTCGTCCAAGCCCTCCCTCAATGAAAAGGAAGTTCAAAATGCCAAAGCTGCTCAAATTCAGAAGAAAAAAACTCCGCGCCACAGCCGTGCGCCGGCCGCTTCGCATTGGTGCGACTGCGGCGGATTACGGTGACGTCGCCGAACCGAGCATGAAGCTATCCCGGGCGTTACTGATCGTGCTGCTGCTGCACGTCGTCGCAGTGGCCGGGATCATTGCGTTCAACGCGATCAAGACGCGGCAGGCGTCGCTGCCTTCTCCGCCAACGCCAACCACTATCGGAATCGCTTCGGCCGATACAAAACTGCAGGCGTCGGCTCTCAATTCACCGACCGCGCAGAAAGCGATTGCGAAGGCACAGCCAAAGGTTAGCGACTCCGGAAAAGTTTATGTTGTCGCGAAAGGCGATAATCCGGTGACGATCGCGAAGAAGTTCAAAGTCCCTTACGACGACTTACTTGCGCTCAATCGCATCGACGACCCGCGCAAATTGAAGATCGGACAAAAGCTTTTGATTCCCGGGAAAACATCGAAAAAGAACCAGTAATGTCATGTATCGGAGAAGCGCTTACTTCCTGTTCGTTGCGGTGCTTGGGCTGCTCGTCATCGGCATCGTGATGCTTTTCAGCACCAGCGCTTTTGCCAAGGATAGCCATGGCGACCCCTACTTTTTTCTCAAGCACCAATCGCTCTGGTTTGGAGTGGGCCTCGCTGTTTGCATCGCGGCGGCGCTGATCGATTACCATTTCTGGCAGCGCACGTGGTGGATTTGGCTCGGCGTCGCAACGATCACGCTCGTATTTTGTTTCATTCCGCACATCGGAATGCGGATCAACGGCTCGCGTCGCTGGATTGGATTCGGGCCGATTGGTTTTCAACCATCCGAGATCGCGAAACTCGCCGCGGTATTTTTTCTCGCCTGGTGGTTCGCGCGTTATGAGAAGGCAGCCAGTCATCCGCTGTTCGGCTTTGCTATTCCGTTGGCGATCATCACTGCTCTGCTCGCGTTGATTCTCTTTGAAGTTGATCTCGGAACGACCGCGCTGATCGGGGCGACTGCATTCACGGTGATGTTCGTCGCTGGAACGAATCCAATTCTTCTCGGTCTGCTCGCAGTGATCGGGAGCAGCGTGATCTTTGTCGCCGCGACGCACTCGCGTATGGAGCGCTTGGTCGCATTCACCGATCTCCAGCGCTACAAAGAAGACGCCGGACTCCAGCAAATGCAGGCGTTGATTGCGTGGGGCAGCGGCGGCATGGAAGGACTCGGGCTCGGCAACGGTCGCCAAAAAATGCTCTACCTGCCCTACGCGCACACCGATTTCATTTTCCCAATGATCGGCGAGGAGCTTGGATTGCGAATCAGTCTGCTCGTTGTTTTCCTTTTCGTGGTCGTAATTGTTTGCGGAATCGTCATCGCGCTCCACGCCAAAGACCGGTTCGGTTTGCTGGCTGCGTCCGGTGTCGTCTCATTGCTCGCGCTCCAGGCCGCCGTAAACATTGGAGTCACCACCTCGCTTTTGCCGAACAAAGGTCTGCCGCTGCCGTTCATCAGCTACGGCGGCTCGAACTTGGTCGCCTGCCTCTTCGGTGTCGGACTGTTACTTAACATTTATCGCCAGGCCGTTTTGGAACCGGCCAGTAAAAAACGCACTTCATTCCAGGTGCGAATGACGCCGCGAATTTAAAGCACAAGATCGACAATCACGGAATGAACGCGGTCATCGCATGTGGAGGCACGGGTGGACATCTCTTTCCCGGAATTGCGGTCGCTGAAGTACTGCGCGAGCGCGGGCACGAAGTGCTTCTGTTTGTTTCCGAAAAAGAGATCGACAGCCTCGCGCTCTCCACCCGCTCCCAATTTCGGTTCGAAAAATTGCCAACCGTCGGATTTCCGTCCGTTTATTCGCCGGCCATCTTTGGTTTCATTCGCCGGTTCACCGAAAGTCTTTCCCGCTGCCGATCGATTTATCAGAAGTTCAAACCGCAGGTCATTCTGGGCATGGGTGGATTCACTTCGACGGCGCCGATTTTGGCCGGCCGCATGCGCGGCATTTCCACGCTCATTCATGAATCGAATGCGGTCCCGGGAAAAGCGAATCGGCTCGCGGCGAAAATGGTTCGCGCGGTTTTACTCGGCTTCAAAGAATGCGCCGCCTTCTTTCCTAAGGTGCGAACGGAGCTGACCGGCACGCCGATTCGCACAGAGCTCAAACGCTTGGATCGACGATCGGCACGGCAAAAACTCGGATTGCAAACGGATGTCACGACGATGCTGGTGATGGGTGGAAGTCAGGGCGCGAGCGGAATTAATCAAGCGATCATCAAATCGTTGCCATTCCTGCGCCACGCTGGATTGCAAGTGATTCATCTTTCCGGAGCGCGCAATGAACGGCTGGTGGCGGACAATTATCGACGCGAACGAATCTCCGCTTACGTCGCTGCGTTTCATCATCATATGGAAGAAGTTTACAGCGCCGCCGATTTCGCGGTCGCACGCGCGGGCGCCGCCAGTCTGGCCGAAATCGCGTCCTTCGAGTTGCCCAGCATTCTGATTCCGTTTCCCTACGCCGCGGACGATCACCAGACTCGCAACGCCGAAATCTTCGCGCGCGCGGGCGCAGCATTTGTTTTGAAGGAATCGGAGTTAACTCCCGAACTAATTACTCAGAAGGTCAAAGAGCTGATCGATCGGCCGGAGCGGCTTCGACGCATGTCCGAAAACTCTGCGCGGCTCGCGCCGCGAGACGCCGCTGATCGCGTTGCTGCAACAATGGAGAAGTACACGCAGTCATGACGAAGGATCTCGACCTTGCAAAATTCCTGACGCAGGAACGGCACGCCGTTCATCTCATCGGTGTTGCCGGCAGCGGCATGAGTGGAATTGCCGGCCTTCTTCTACAACTCGGGCACGAAGTCAGCGGCTCGGACAAATTAGATTCGCTGGAAACCGATCGGCTGCAGCGGCTCGGGTTAAAGTTTTATCAGCAACATCGCGCCGCTGACGCACGCGACGCCGAGCTCGTCATTTATTCTTCGGCTATCAAAAAGGACAATCCGATCCTGAACAGCGCCCAAGAAAGCGGAAGGAGAACTGTGCGTCGCGCTGAAGCGCTAGCCGCGATCATATCGGCAAAACGCGGAATCCTCGTCGCCGGAATGCACGGTAAAACCACGACGTCGGCGATGACCGCGCACGTTTTGCGCGAAGGCGGGTTGCATCCGTCGCATTACGTCGGCGCCGAGATCCCGATTCTCGGGACGAACGCGCACTGGGACGCGCGCGGCGAATTTTTCGTGGCCGAAGGCGATGAAAGCGATGGCACGATCGCCTTGTTTCATCCCGAGCACGTCCTGGTCCTAAATATAGAGGAGGAACATCTCGACTTTTACACCGATCTCGCCGCGATCGAGAAAGCCTTTGTCCAGCTGATCGGACAAACGACCGGCCAAATCTTTTATTGTGCCGATGACTCGAACGCAGCGCGCATATGTCGATCTCGCGATCGTGCAATTTCCTACGGCTTGACCGATAACGCTGACTATCGCGGGACCGATATCGAACTGCGCGATTTCACGTCAGTCTTTTGCGTTTATCGGCGCGGAGAAAAACTTGGCGAAGCGGTGTTGAATGTTCCGGGCGAGCACAACGTTCGCAACGCACTCGGTGTCATCGCACTTGCAAGTGAGCTCAGCGTTCCGTTTGAAAAAATCGCGAAATCGCTGACGAAGTTCCAACACGCGCGGCGGCGCTTTGAAATTAAGTACGACAGTCCGCGTTTTCTGTTGGTCGATGATTACGGACATCATCCGACTGAAGTCAAAGCGACGTTGAAAACGGCGAAGTCCATTGAACGCAAACGCGTGTTAACGATGTTTCAACCGCATCGCTACTCGCGAACTAAAGCTCTGCGTAAGGAATTCGGGCGCGCGTTCGATCAAGCAGATCGCGTCGTCATCACTGATATTTACGGATCAAATGAATCCCCAATGCCGGGTATCACCGGTCAAATCATCGCGGACGAAATCTCGGCGCACGGTCATCGTGGCGTCAGTTACCAACCGCGTTTGGAATGGGTGCACCGCGATGTCGGGAACATGCTCGAATCCGGCGATCTCGTTCTCAGCCTCGGCGCGGGCAACATTCACGAGCAATTGTCGACCCTGGCCGCCGACCTCGTCATTGCTGAGAAATTAAAAGAGATCGTGGGCGAGGATGGCGACGTCCGACTTTACGAGCCGCTTTCGAAACACACCACGTTGCGCGTCGGCGGTCCGGCGCAATTTTGGGTCGAGCCGCGCAACGAAGCGGCATTGAGCGAACTGATCCGGTTTTGCCGGCGCGAGAATCTTCCGCTCTTCGTCATCGGACGCGGCTCGAACTTGCTCGTGCGCGACGGCGGAATTCGCGGCGTGGTTGTTCATCCTTCCGGCGGCGACTTCGATAAGATCGACATCTACAGAAATGAAATCACCGCCGGCGTTGGGGCGAAACTGAAAGAGATCGCCTATGCCGCGCGCGGCGCGGATTTAGGCGGATTGGAATGGATGGAAGGAATTCCCGGCGCGGTCGGTGGCGCGCTGCGCATGAACGCGGGTGCGATGGGCGCTCAAACTTTCGAAAACGTTGTCCGCGTTCGGTATTTGGACTCAGAGGGAAACGGGCACGATAAAGATCGATCTGAACTGGAAGTGCATTACCGGCATTTTCCTTTGCTCGAACAAAACTTCGCCGTTTCGGCCACGTTCCGCGGCACGCCGGCCGCACGCGAACAGATCGAGTCGCGTCTCCATGAGTCTCAAGAAAAACGGCGTACCACTCAGCCGATCGCGAAAAGCGCTGGCTGCATTTTCAAAAACCCGGAGAAGTGCCCGGCCGGAAAACTGGTCGATGAACTGGGTCTAAAAAATTCGGCGGTCGGAAAAGCGCGCGTTTCAGAGGTTCACGGCAATTTCATCGTGAACGATGGCGGCGCGACCGCGACGGATATGCTCGAGCTGATCGAGCGAATCAAACAAACCGCGCGGACCAAGCGCGGAATCGAATTAGAAACAGAAGTGCAAATTGTGGGAGAACCGGTTTGATGAAATCGAATGCTTTGCCAAAGAAGATTGCGGTGTTGATGGGCGGCCCTGGATCGGAGCGCGATGTTTCGCTGGCGACCGGCCGCGGAGTTTCGAAAGCGCTCCATTCGTTAGGCGTGGTTGTCATCGACGTCGATGTTCGTGACGAGAATTTTCCGTTACCGAAAGATGTCGACCTTGCCTTCATTACCATTCACGGAACGTTCGGCGAAGACGGGCAGTTGCAGAAAATCTTAGAAGACCGCGGCATTCCCTACACTGGTGACGGAGTCGAAGAAAGCCGGACCGCGTTCGACAAAATTTTGTCGAAAGAAAAATTTCAGAGGCACAGCGTGGTCACGCCCGAGTGGGAAGTGATTGAAGTTGGTCAGCGCCCAAAAATTCCGGTGCCGCTGGTGGTGAAGCCGTCGCGTCAGGGCTCCACCGTTGGCGTCGTAATCGTAAAAAATCAGAGCGAGCTTGAGTCGGCGATGAAAGAAGCGGGCAAGTACGATCGCAAATTGTTAGTGGAAAAATTTGTATCTGGCCGCGAATTGACGATAGGTATTCTCGGTGATCAAGCCCTGCCGATTCTTGAAATAATTCCGAAGGGCGGTTTTTACGACTTCAACAACAAGTACCCGTTCCTGAATCCGCAGTCTGGTGGCGCTGCCGAGCACGTTTGTCCGGCCGAGATCGATGCCGGTAAAACAAAAAGAATCCAGGAGCTGGCACTGCAGGCATTTCGCGCTCTGGGCCTGGTCGTTTACGGACGCGTCGATGTAATTCTGTCTGAGACGGGCGATCCGTTCGTGCTCGAAGTGAACACGATTCCGGGAATGACCGAGGCGAGTCTGCTTCCGGAAGCGGCGGCTGCGGCCGGAATCAACTATATCAATCTTTGCCTGCGTATTATCGAGTTGTCGCGCGCGAGAAGGGAGCGCGCTCAAGGATGAGGCGACAGCAGCGGACCCGCGCGCGCAATCAGCGTCTCTCCAGCTTCCGCCAACGGCGGCAGCAACATTTGCTCGATGTCAAAGTGCGCTCGCGAAAAGCGGTCCAGTATCGCAATCGCAAATTCCTCGTCCTGTTCTCAAAAATCGCGCTCGTGATTGCGTTGATCGCCGCGATTTATGTCGGCGCTCGGGTCGCAGCGAAACGGTTCTTCATCGACAATCCGGACTACAAGCTCAGCGCGATTGAAGTGCAGACCGATGGAACTTTACAGCGCGATCAGGTTTTGAGCGTGGCCGATTTGCGTGAAAGCGAAAACATTTTCCGGGTGAACCTGGCGCGCGTGCAGGCGCGATTGCAGGAGTTGCCGCAGGTCGATGAAGTTGAGATTACCCGAAAGCTTCCGTCCGAAATCGACATCCGAATCGTCGAACGCAAGCCGATCGGCTGGATCACAAGCGAGAAACAAATCGCGGATCCGTTTGCCTCCGACGCTGCTTTTCTGGTGGACGCGCGTGGCGTCTTGATGAAAGAGAAGAAATTGCTGCCGGAATATTTGGGACTGCCGTTGATCCTGGGTTGCGCGAGCGAATCGCTCGCAGCGGGAAAAACCGTGGCGTCGCCCGAAGTCAAAGCG
>Ga0209056_10002845_pt1 | contig 18538 bp, 14 predicted proteins | sample GraSoiAngelo_114_FD_185876 | JGI IMG/M metagenome (GOLD analysis project Ga0209056, IMG submission 185876) | Grasslands soil microbial communities from the Angelo Coastal Reserve, California, USA - 14_0903_13_40cm (SPAdes) (version 2) | ecosystem: Environmental > Terrestrial > Soil > Grasslands... | reverse complement strand
GGATTTTTGTACGGCTGGACGTTGTTTCTGGTGATTCAAACGGGGACCATCGCCGCGGTGGCGATTGCGTTCGCGAAGTTTCTCGGCGTTTTCGTCACGGCAGTTTCACCAGACAATTACCTTGTCGCGCCAATCGCGTTCGGCGGTTACGCGATCAGCTTGTCGGTGGAACAACTGGTCGCGATCGCGTTAATCGCGCTGCTGACATGGACGAACACGCGCGGGCTCGAAGTTGGGAAGATTGTCCAGAACACATTCACGTTTGCAAAGACTGCTGCGCTGGCCGCTGTGGTGGTGATCGGCTTGTCGTTAGGCTGGCATTCGAGCAGCGCAGCGCCGAACGCGGCATGGTGGAACTCGTGGGCTAACGGCTGGAGCCCGCAGATGGCACAGCCCGGTTTCACATTGGTTGGCGGACTAGGGCTCGCGCTCCTCTTTGGAAGATCGATGGTCGGTCCGCTTTTCGCGCAGACTGCCTGGACGAATGTCACGTTCATCGGCAGCGAGGTGCGCGAGCCAGGGAAAAATCTCGTGCGTGCGCTGGTGGGCGGTTGCAGCATCGTGGTCGTTCTTTATTTGCTGGCCAACGTTGCTTATCTCGCAGTGCTGCCGTTTGCGGAAATCCAGCACGCCCCACAAAATCGCGTGGCTGTGGCAATGATGAACGCCGTGTTCGGTCGCTCGGGCGCGCTGTGCATGGCCGCTGCGATCATGATTTCCACGTTCGGCTGCGACAACGGGCTCATTCTCGCCGGAGCACGCGTTTACTATGCGATGGCGCGCGATCGATTGTTTTTTCAAAAAATCGCGACGACAAACCGTTTTCGCGTTCCCGCGGCGGCTTTGGTGGCGCAGGGAATTTGGACCGCGCTGCTGACGTTACCGCGCACCGTTGCAGTCGATGCGGCGACGCGCCGAATCACTTACGGAAACGTTTACAATCAACTGCTCGAATACATCGTCTCGGCCGACTTACTTTTTTACCTTCTGATGGTTGTTGCGCTAATCATTTTGCGCCGTACGAAACCGGATGCCGAGCGTCCATATCGCACCTGGAGTTATCCCGCGGTGCCTATCATCTCGATTCTGCTATCGGGAATGTTGATTGTTGATCTGGCGTGGCTCGCGCCTGCCACATCGGGAATTGGCATCCTGATCGTGTTAACCGGCATTCCGGTTTATTTCTTGTGGCGGCTGCGCCCAATACGGTGAGCCAGTCCGCTTTATACTCAGGAAACGAATCATTTGTGTATGCCTGCAAAATCAAAGAAACAGCAAATGGCTGCCGGCGCAGCTCTGGCTGCAAAGCGTGGCGAACGTAAGGTCTCGTCACTCAAGGGCGCTTCGCGAGGAATGTACAAATCGATGAGCAAATCGGAGCTGCGCAAGATGGCCAAGACCAAGCGCAAAGGCAAGCCGAAGCAGAAGCGGCGTTAACGATCAGCGAAAGTTTAGCCGAAGCGTGGGAGGAATCACTCTTTTTGCATTACCTCCATCACTTGTCTCAGCGGTTCCGTGCTCACTCTGTTCGCGCCCGTAAACGGATGGTCAAGGACGTAGATCAAAAATAAGATTAATGTAATCGTCACCGTAAGCGTAGTCGTAATCACGTACTGCGCCTTGATGTTTTTCATTCCGAAGAAAAAAGTGTACGACACGGTGAATACTCCACCGATAAGTAACACCAGCCAGATCGCTGATGGCACGGTGTCGTTCGCCGCAAATATTCTCAGCCGGCGGTACTCAGCGAGGTTGTTTACGCGTGTTAATGTGTCGGCGTAGAGCTCTCTGTTGGTTACCGACTTCTCATCCAGTTGATAAAATGTTGTTAGAAGCTTCGGCATGGCCCCGGTGGAGTGAAGCGCTATCTCGCCCTGTTGCATTCTCTTCAGTTCATCATAAACGGAAACCGTATAATCCATGAGTCCCTGGCGTATGACTGAACGGGAGGGTTCGGGCAATGCTTGCGCGCTATGAAAAATGTCGTCCACCTCGTTGGCTTCCATTTCCAGATTTTTGGTCCCGTCGGAGTATCCGCTCCAGGTTACGAACACAACGAACGCGACCATCACTCCGTAAAACAATCCGAAGGCGTTGAAAATGATTGCCGCTACCTCGTGATTTTCCTTTAACACCTCCGCGGGATACTTCCTTCTCACCAGGTAAAGGCCTGCGAGCGCAATTGCGGTCGTGATTCCTGATACGATCAAAAACGAAATCGCCGGCGGTAAGTAAAGCAGGGATTGCATTGTGCTCCTTCAGGTTCTGGCCAAGATTTCCATCGATTGTCGAGGGAAAAGAATTTTTCTTTGTAGCCGGGGGCGTTGACCTCGGCTAGCGACGAAACGATGCCACGAACCCGCCGGGGTCGTCGCCCCCGGCTACAGCGTCGCGCGCCGCAAATGCGCGAAAGATCCGCAGCAACCCAATATCGTATCTGTTGCCAAGGAACGCGCTGACATCCACAAGCTTTCCATTGTTGATTTGTCGAAATGCCGACTCGATTTCCTCCCTTTGCGAAGCCATGAAGAACCGATCGGCCTCGAGGGATTCGCCCGATTCAATCGCGGCTGCCAGATGCTCGTAAATCGTGCTTCGCACGAATCCGCGCGCGCGAGAAATATCTTCGACTGATTCACCGCCGCGAAAGCGCCGGAGCGTTTCTTTCTGGCTGTCATTCAAGCGCGACCGGCGTCGCGAAAGCAGCGGATCGACATTGCGTGAAAATGTCTGGCGCGGATTGGCGGCGAGATAATTTTTGACCTCACTGAGAAACGGCTCGACAAAATCTTTTGCCTTTTGTTCGCCCACACCGGGAATTCGGCGAAACTCGTTCGCGTTCATCGGATAGTTTCTCGCCATTTCGCGAAGCGACACGTCGGAAAAGATAATGTAAGCCGGCACGCCGCGTTCGTCGGCGAGCTTGCGACGCAGGCCGCGCAAGCGCTCGAACAGCGGTTCGTCGCATTCGATCGCGCCAGCGCGAGTTTTTTGATCGCGCGCGGCGATGTCGATTTGTTTTGTCAGCGTAATCGGCGTCCGCTGGCGCAAGGCTTCGTGCCCGGCTTTGGTGATCGTGAGCGTTGCGAACCTCCCGGGCGCGCATTCGATGAGCCCCAGCCGCAGCAACTCGCGTCCGATCGCCTGCCACGCTTCACGTTTCAAATCCCGGCCAATGCCGTAAGTGGACAGCTCGTCATGACCTCGCTGCCGGATCGCCTCGGTGTCTGCGCCACGCAGAACATCAACAACATGATTCAAGCCGAACCCGAATCCGCTTTTCGTGTGCACTCGATAAACGCAGGAAAGAAACTTTTGCGCGTGCACGGTTCCGTCGAACGTTTCGCGCGGCTGCAAGCAGTTATCGCAACCGTCACAGCGCTGTTCTCCAAATTTTTCGCCGAAGTACTCCAACAGCACGGCGCGCCGGCATTGGCGGGTCTCAGCGTAGTGCACCATCTGCCGGAGTTGTTCGCGGGCGATGCGCGCTTCGGTTTCGCTCTTTTCGTCAATGAAATGGAGTTGCTTGGCGACGTCGCTTGCGCTGAAAAGCAGCACGCATTCGCTGGGCAAGCCGTCGCGTCCGGCACGGCCGGTTTCCTGGTAATAACTCTCCAGATTTTTCGGCAGATCGTAATGCACGACGAAGCGGACGTTCGGTTTGTTGATGCCCATGCCGAACGCGATCGTGGCCGTGATCACGCGCACGTCGTCGCGCAGAAACGCTTCCTGATGTTTCGTGCGCTCGGTGGGCGTGAGGCCCGCGTGATACGGCTTCGCGCTCACGCCGTCTTCATTGAGATTTCGCGCCAACGATTCTGTGCTTTTTCTGCTGGCGCAATAGACGATGCCGCTGTCATGAGGCCGGCTCAGGATGAAGGCGAGCAGTTGTTCGTAGGGCGCCGATTTCGGAACGACTCGATACGACAGATTCGGCCGGTTAAAGCTAGCGACGTAACAGCGCGGTTCGCGCAGTTTCAGTTCCTTGATGATGTCAGCCCGCACCCGTTCGGTGGCCGTCGCCGTGAGCGCTATCATCGGCACGTCGGGAAGGTACGTCCGCAATTTTTTCAGCTCACGATACTCCGGACGGAAATCGTGGCCCCACTCGCTGATACAATGCGCTTCGTCGATTGCGAACTGGGCAATGTTCCAGTTGAGCGCGCGCTCCAGAAATGTATCGAGCATGAGCCGCTCCGGCGCGACGTACAGCATCCGGTATTCGCCGCGATGCAAGCCGCGCCAGCGCGCCTTTGCTTGGTCGCGATCCAGTGTGGAATTTAAGTACGTCGCCGGGATCCCGCTCGTTTGCAGCGCATCCACCTGATCTTTCATCAGCGAGATGAGCGGCGATACCACGATGGTCAGCCCATTGCGCAACAACGCCGGCAGCTGAAAGCAAAGCGATTTTCCACCGCCCGTAGGCATCAGCACAAATACATCGCGCCCGGCGAGCGCATCCCGGATGATTTCCTGCTGCAACGGCCGGAATTGGTCGTAGCCGAAATGTCTTTTCAGCGTGCCTAGCAACTTCATGCTCCCTTTTTATTTATCGAAGCGTCTGTCTTCTGGACAGCCTAATTCGCGCCCCCAGTCTGCCTGGGTAATGTTCGCCAATTGTGCCTGAACATCCAAGCGGGCGCAGTAAACTGGCGGTTGGTTGGGTCACCTCTCGTTTCGAAGTGGACAGGGAAGGATTGAGGGCAATCAGACGAAAATCGCGCGTGGAAGTGCCGCTCTTCGCCTTTGTCCTCTCATTGTCATCTCCCCAGCCGACGGGACAATCTGCTAAACTGACAATCAACGAACGCTGTCGCGACACGCTCTCAAAACTTTAGTATGTCGCCAAGAGCCGTCGCGTCGGTGATCGGCGCTTTGCAAGTGAAATTTTCGCAAACGTATGCGGCTGCCTTGCCGTCCACCGGCGACATCGCGCGGATGGCTTCGTTTGTTTCGCCGAGAAACTTCTGGCCTTCACCACCATCAGCCAGAAGGAGGATTGTCTTTGGCAGAAAATGGCGGTGCACTTCTTTGAGCAGCGCTTTCGTTTCCGCTGCGTCCGGTCTCCCAGCGATCACAATTTGTCGCGGTTTGCTCAACGAGTAATCGAGCGCCACCAACATTTGCGGCATGGCGCTGGGGAAATGGGAAAGCGTGGCCGCAAATGCATCGATCGTCTTTCTTGCGCACTCGGCTCCGGCGGCTGCCGGATCATCGAGAATTTGCGATAAGCGTAAGAGATTCAGCGCTGCGACCGAGCTCGCGGCCGGCTCCGCGCCGTCATTGTCGTCTTTCATCCGGAGAAAAACACTCTGATCCTTGCCACTGGTGCTGAAGTAGCCGCCGTTCTTCTCGTCGAAAAACAGACGGTCCTGCGTCTGCTGCAATTCGGTCGCAAGCTTTAGCCACTCCACATCGAATGATGCTTCGTAGAGATCGAGGAGCCCCTGGATCACCAAGGCGTAATCGTCAGCGAACCCTTCGATATCACTGCGGCCGTGGCGATAGTTGCGATACAAAATCTTGCGCGACGAGTCGTACAAGTTTGTCCGCAGAAAATTCGCGGCGCGTGTTGCAATTTCCAGGTAGCGCGGAGCATCGAGCACTTGCGCGGCGCGCGCGTAGGCGGAGATCATCAGGCCGTTCCAGGCGGCGATGATCTTGTCGTCTAGATGCGGGGGCGGGCGCCCGGCGCGAATGGCAAACAATTTCTCGCGACTCTGCGCAAGCGATTCTGCAGTTTGCTCTTCGGTCTTCTTAAAATGTTCTGCTGTCTTTGCGATCGTATGGCGTTCAATCAAAATATTTTTGCCGCGGAATTCATCATGCGGATCGCTTCCTTCCGGCGCGTTGCCGTGAGCTTGCACGCCGTAGTGAAAATCGAAAATCTCAGCGGCATCGCCAAGCGCTTCGTCGATTTCTTTTTTGCTCCAGACGTAGAACGCGCCTTCGGCGGTCTTCTCGTGACCGGGATCACCGATCCCGGCTACAACTGGGCTGTCGGCGTCTTCGGCGGAGAAGAAGCCGCCTTCCTTTGAAGTCATGTCGCGGGCGACATAATCGAGAATGTCATGCGCGACTGCCTCATATTGCTGGTGGCGGGTGATTTGAAATGCGTCGAGATAAGCGACAGCGAGTTGCGCCTGATCGTAAAGCATCTTTTCGAAGTGCGGCACGTGCCAGTAACGATCGACTGAGTAACGATGGAAGCCGCCGCCGACATGATCGTGCATGCCGCCTGCCGCCATTTTGCGAAGCGTGAATAGCGTCATTTCGAGCGCTTGTGAAGATAGCGCATGTGTCCCGCTTGCTTTGTCTGTGGAAGGCAAGCCGGAGGCATGCCCTACATTACGCGCGTAGAACCGTGTGAGGAAATTGAGCGCGACCGGTCGCGGAAATTTTGGCGCGTTACCGAATCCGCCTTCTTTCGGGTCGTAGCTGCGATCAAGCTGCTTGTAAGCGGCCTCCAAGATCCCAGCGTCGATTTTGCCTTCAGCGGTTCCCGATTGAGATTCCCGCAGAGCCTGAACTATCTTGCCGCCTTGCTCAACAATCTGGTCATGTTTCTCTTTCCAGGCAGTCGCGATTCTTTCGAGCACCTTCTTGAACCCGGGCTGACCATATCGGTCTTCTGGCGGAAAATAAGTTCCGCCGACAAACGGTTTCAGATCGGGCATCAACCAGACGCTCATTGGCCAGCCGCCCCCGCCGGTGGTTGCCTGGACAAACGTCATGTAAATCCGGTCAACATCGGGGCGTTCTTCCCGGTCCACCTTAATGTTCACGAATTGCCGGTTCATGATCGCGGCCACTTCTTCGTTCTCAAACGATTCGTGCGCCATGACATGGCACCAGTGACAGGTGGAATAGCCAACTGAGAGAAAGATCGGTTTGTTCTCCCGACGCGCTTTGGCAAACGCTTCCTCGCGCCACGGATACCAATCGACCGGATTATGCGCGTGCTGGAGAAGGTAAGGCGATTTCTCGTGCGCCAGTCGATTCGTGTGCTCGGCGCGAGCAGGCGCGTTCTCAGCAGAAGTGGTCGATGTCACCAACCACGTTAGCGCGAGAAATCCAAACCGGAAATGGCTTCTCATGCGAGGAATGAGTGCGGGTTACTGTGCCATTCTTGTCATTCCGAGCGAAGTCGAGGAATCTCTGGCTGTTTTAAACGGGCGTGCGGCGCTCTCGTAGAAATCAAAGATGTCTCGACTCCGCTCGACGTGACAAAGCATGGACACCACTCATCTCGTTCTCCTTTTTCTCACCATCGGGCTGATCGCATTTCTTTATTCGTCCGTTGGTCACGCCGGCGCGTCGGGTTACATCGCGACCATGACGTTGTTCGGCCTCGCGCCGACTGTCATTCGTCCGACTGCGCTTGTCCTTAACATTCTCGTCGCGTCCATCGGCGCGTTCCAATTCTGGCGCGCCGGTCATTTTTCCTGGAGACTGTTTTGGCCATTTGCCCTGTTTTCCATTCCGGCCGCGTACGTCGGCGGCTATTTGCAGCCGTCCGCTTCGGTGCTGAGGATTTTAATCGGGGTTGTCCTACTTTTCTCGGCGGCGCGCCTGGTGTTTCGCCGGAGCGATCCGCGGGAAACGTCCCCGCCGTCGCGACCGGTGGCGGTAAGCGTCGGAGCTGGGCTCGGATTTCTTGCAGGACTAACCGGAACCGGTGGCGGAATATTTCTCACGCCGCTGCTGTTGTTCTGCCGATGGGCGCACATTCGACAGGCCGCTGCTGTTTCGGCGCTCTTCATTTGGGTAAACTCGATTGCCGGACTTGTTGGTTACTTCACCAAAATTCATTCCATCCCTTCGCTTGGACTCATTCTTGCAGCCGCTGCAATCATTGGTGGCATCATCGGCTCGCATTTGGGCAGCAGGCGTTTTGCTGTTCGAGTGATCTCGCTTTGTCTGGCTACGGTGCTGCTCATTGCGGGGATGAAACTAATTTTTACCAGATAGAACCCACGGAGTGACGGCTTCCCAGCCCCGAACGCTTTCGGGGCTGCCCAAGCCGTCGCTCCTTGATCCTACCGAAGCTTCAGCTTGGGGGCGGTTTTCGGCGACCAAGGATTGGTTTTGTAGTCGGATGCGACGATCTGATCGGCATATGCCCGCAAGAGTTGGCGAAGCGCTGCGACATCCAAGCCGTGATGTCGCGGCATGAATCTGGACAGATTCTTCTCCGCGAGCCGGAACAATCGCACAGCAGGCGGCAAACGCTTGCTGTGTTTTGCGTGCGAAGGGTATTCGAATCGCTTCTGAAGATGAACAAAGGCGCCCGCGGCCTGGATCAATCCCTTGAAGAAATCCGCATCACGTGAATCGGTGTTGAGCCACAGCTGCTCAAGGACATCGTGCGCATCGTAATAGCGCTGCTCGTTCCAGCACTTGAAAAACGCCAGGTAAAACGGGTGCCTTGAGACGTCGGTCTCGGCTAGATCGATGGCACCTTCGGCCAGCTCGGCCACAAGCTGCGAAATCCTCTCGCCTTTGTTCATGGAGAGCCTTAATTTGCTTGCAGCTCAGAGAATGAGCAAACCACCAATCACCAGCTCTTCCGAGGAACACCCTCACCCGCCCCCTCTCCTCGTGAGGGAGAGGCGATCTTGCGGTGTGCGGTTCCGTAGAAAATGACAGTCCCCGCCTTGGTCATTTTGCTGGTCGCCATCGGAATTCTGATTTTCTGTTCCGCGCTGTTTTCCGGGCTGGAGACAGCGCTCTTCTCACTGAAGCGGCATCAATTGCGCCGGCTGGAAGCGAATCACGCCCGGCTCACGAAATTTATCCAAGTGTTCCGGGAAAATCCGCGTCGCGTTCTGAACATTCTGCTGCTGGGCGACGCACTGGTAAATGTGGTCCTGGTGGTGTTGTGCCTGGTGTTCTTGTGGGAAGGTCCGCTGGCAGGGCGCATCCCCCAGTGGCTGGCCGGGATTGTGATCTTTGCTGTTGTGGTGCTGCTCTGCGATTTGATTCCGAAAATCCTGGCGCTTTCGGCGCCCTATAGACTCTCAGCCATCGGCGCCTTCACCTTGCAAATATCAATGCCGCTCCTTGACCGCATCGGCCACGGACTCGAGACGATCAGCACGTATGTGCTCGATCGTCTTACGCCTGCGCATCTGCGCACGCGCCAGCGCTCGAGCGACGAGGAACTGGAGACCCTTGTCGAGATGGGACAAGAAGAGGGCGCGCTCTACGAAGGCGAAGCCGAGATGATCCAGGAAATCATCAAGCTCGGCGATAAAACGGCCAAGGACTGCATGACGCCGCGCGTGGATACTTTCATGCTGCCCGACGATTTGACCAATGAAGAGGCGATCGCGCGGTTAAAGGGGAAGCGCCATCGGCGCGTCCCGGTTTACGCCGATACACCCGATCAAATCCTCGGAATCATCGACGTGAAACTGTTCCTGCTCGGTCCGTCGGAGCATTACACCGAAAAACTGCTCGCGCCCTCGTTCGTCCCCGAGACGATGCGTGCATTGGAGTTGCTCAAGCTGTTTCTGACTCGTCCCCAAGGGATGGGAGTGGTGGTGGACGAATTTGGCGGCACCGAAGGAATCATCACTATGGAGGACATTGTGGAGGAGATCCTGAGCGATGCAGTGCCTCGAGGCGATGCCGCCCTTTACATCGAGCCGCTCGGAAACGGCAGATTTCTCGTGAGCGGCAACGCGCGCCTGGACGATTTAAGCGATCACCTCGGGTTTGAAATCGATGTGGAAGGAATCGACACGATCGGCGGCCTGGTCTTTACGCGTCTCGGTTATCTGCCGCCTTCTGGCACAAAACTGGAGATCCCGCGCCTTGCCATCACGGTGCGTCGCGCAGGGCGCAAGAGAATTGAGGAAGTTCTGCTGGAGAAAACAACGAACACGAACGCATTCGAGGCTGCGGCATGACGGTGGGCTTTGTCATTTTTTGTTGCTGGATTATTTCGTTTTTCTTTAACGGAATTGAAAGCGGACTGCTCTCGATCGATCCAGTGCGGTTGCGCCAAAACGTGAAGCATCGCGTGCCGGCCGCCTTGCGGTTGGATCGCTTGCTAAAACACCCGGAACGTTTGCTCGTGACCGTTCTCCTCGTCACGAATGCGGCCGACATACTCGGTCTGCTCCTGCTGACGCGCGAGCTGGTCGGGGCGTGTGGCTACGCCGGGTTCTTTTTCTCTCTGGCAATCGCGCTGCCGGTCTATCTATTTTTCCTCTCGGTCCTTCCTAAATCGCTGTTCCGGTGGTTTCCGTTTCGCGCGCTGGCCCGGCTTGCCGGAGTGCTGGAACTCGTGTCGATCCTGTTTTCGCCTTTGCTGGAATTTGGCGCACGATTGACCAAGCTGCTCTTGCCGGCTCGGACTAAAAAACGAGCACGGCTGTTTGCCGGGCGCGAAGAGCTAAAACAGATCACGACCGAAAGCGAGCGCCAGGGCACTCTGAGCCCAACCGAGCGCGCGATGATCCATAGCGTGGTGGACTTTCGCAGCATCAAAGTTCGCGATGTAATGCTGCGGTTGGCGAAAGTTGTCACCTTGCCGGCAGGCGCGTCAACTCAGGAAGCAATCGAGCTTAGCGCTTCTTCCGGTCTGGATCGTTTTCCGGTGGTTCCGCGAGATGGACAACCGGCTGGGTTGGTCAACGTCCTGGATATCCTGCTCGACCAAAACGGAAACAAACCACTGGGCAGTTATGTCCGGCGCATTGTCACCACTACCGAAGAGGAGCCAGCCTACCGCGTTGTGCAGCAACTCCGCGCCGCCCGGCTAGGGCTGGCTGCTGTTCTCGATCGAAAGAAGAATTTTCGCGGCATTGTTACTATCGACGATTTGATTCGGCGGCTTGTTTCTGCAGGCGGTTAGCGCCAAGGGCGCTGTTTCATCCTACCAGCCTTCCTGAGCGAAGCCGAAGGCTTAACATGACACCGCTGCTGTGTGGCTAGTTCTACCTCATCCAGGGAACACTTCCTCTTCGCCCAGCATTCGGGCGCAACTTACCAGCGCGACGTGCGAGAAGGCCTGAGGAAAATTTCCCAGCTGACGCTTGTTGCGTGGATCATATTCTTCAGAGAGCAGTCCGAGCTCGTTGCGCAGATCCAGCAGGCGCTCGAATAATTCGCGGGCTTCTTTTTTCCGGCCAAGGAGGTGCCAGCACATGGCTAGCCAAAAGGAGCACGGAAGAAACACCCCTTCGGTGCCTGGTAATCCATCGACGCGCGTTTCGTGCGGCCGATAGCGTCGCACCAGGCCGTCTTGCATTAATTCGTGTTCAATCGCTTCGATCGTTCCGCGGACGCGCTCGTCTGTGACCGGCAAAAACCCGCCAATCGGCATCGTGAGGAGGCTAGCATCCAACGCATCAGATCCATAAACCTGCGTGAAAGCCTTTTTCTTCGTGTTATAGCCGCGGTCGCAAACTTCCGCGTGAATCTGATCCCGAATTTTTTGCCAGCGGTCAAAGTGCTCGCTCGCAGCGCAGCCGCAGTCCTCCACCAGCTTGATCGCGCGATCGAAGGCCAGCCACGCCATCATCTTCGAGTGAGTAAAATGCTGGCGACCGCCGCGGACTTCCCAGATTCCCTCGTCCGGTTTTTGCCAGTGCGACTCCAGGAATTTCATCAGCTCAACCATGAGCGCCCATTCGGGTTCGCTCATTTTGATTCCGGCACGATCAGCTTGCCACATTGCGGCCAGCACCTCTCCATAGACGTCGAGCTGAAACTGATTTGAAGCTGCATTCCCGATACGCACCGGGCGGGAGTTTTCGTAGCCTGCCAGCCACGGAATCTCGTATTCGTCCAAGCGACGTTCGCCGCGCACACCGTAGATTGTTTGCATTTGTGCCGGGCTGCCGGCGATCGCACGCAGCAGCCATTGCCGCCAGGATGTGGCTTCCTCGCGATAGCCCGCGCGCATTAACACGAGTAAAATCAGCGCCGCGTCTCGCAACCAGCAGTAGCGATAGTCCCAGTTGCGCACGCCTCCTATTTGCTCCGGTAACGAAGTGGTCAGCGCTGCGACCAAGCCGCCCGTAGGCGCATAGGTCAATCCCTTCAACACCACGAGCGAGCGCACTACTGCATCGCGCCATTTTCCTTTCCCTTTAAATTGGGCCGCCCAATCGCCCCAGAATTTTTCCGTGTCGCGCAGCGCGTGTTCGGCATCTACCTTTCTTGGCGGATCCGTGTGAGAAGCAAACCACGTAAGCACAAACGGGATTCGGTCGCCTTTCGCCATGGTAAACTCGGCCACGGTGGTTAAATCTTTCCCGTGCGTTTCGACCGGTGTTCGCAAGATCAAGCCATCGGGACCGGCAATCGCTTCCAGTCCGTCGTGTCGCTTGCGTTTCCGCACCCAGGGCACAATCTGGCCGTAATCGAGGCGGATGATGAGTTCCATCTGCATCGGGACTTTGCCCCGCACCCCTTCGATGATGCGGATGATGTCCGGATTCTCGCCGCGCGGCGGCATAAAATCGATCAGGCGTACCGCGCCGCTTTTTGTTGTGATCTCCGTTTCCAGGACAAGTGTATCACCACGGTACCGGCGACGTGTCTCTACAATTTCCTCTTCGGGGAAAAACCGCCAGTGCCCGTTTTTCGCGTCGCCCAGCAGCGAGGCAAAACACGCTGGCGAATCGAACCGCGGAAAACAAAGCCAATCCACGCAACCATCGCGACTCACCAGCGCGCCCGTCTGCGTGTCACTCAGAAATCCGTAGTCCTCGATCTTGGTATTTTCCTTCGCCATGTAACCGCTCTTCCTCTCCGTCTTCCTCTTACTCTTGCTCGATTTCTTCTGTAGTGGCAGCCGTGTCGGCTGCTCCCGCCAGCTTTTCGATCCCTTCCCTAGTTAATCGGAAAACAGTCCATTCATCCATCGCTTTTGCGCCGAGGGCGCGATAAAACTTGATCGCCGGTTCGTTCCAATCGAGCACCGCCCATTCCATCCGGCCGCACCCACGATCCAGTGCAGTCTTTGCAAGAGCGATAAGCAATGCTCGTCCGTAACCTTTTCCCCGCTTTTCCGGCTTAACGAACAAATCTTCGAGGTAAAGCCCAGGCCGCCCGAGCCAGGTAGAAAAATTATGAAAGAAAACTGCAAACCCGACCGGCGAGTCTCCTTCCAAAGCAAGAAGCACTTCTGCCGCTGGCCGTTCGCCAAACAAAACCTCGGCAAGGCCTTCTTCCGTCGCAGTGACCTCCTCCGGCGCGCGCTCGTACGTCGCTAAATCGCGAATGAGTTCCAGGATGACCGGCACGTCTTCCACACGAGCCGGGCGAATCTGGAGATTAGCAACGTCCTTCATCCTAGCGAAGCTCCTCCGCAGACAGCATCTAACCACGAATGGACACTAATTCACACGAATGTTTTCGGTCGCCTCGGCGACCTTGGAGTGCCTGCCAAGCCGTAGCCTTGGCGAAGGCTGGCGGCGGCTTGACGCCGCTTTTGTAGCCGAGCACTCCGATTCCTTAAACATTCTGAAAAACTCTCGACATTTTTTGCGATCTCAACAAAATCGGTGCTCCACGAGGTGATGCGATCATGAGACAGCGAGACACCAAGACGGGGGAGCCCGCATCGTGAAAGCGCATCTTAATCAAGGCGCGTTTAACCTGCTTTTGTTAATGGCTTTATGCACGATGCCATTTGCACTCGGACAGCGAACCAGCGGCAGGGGCACTCCCGGCAACATCATCACAGTCACCAACACAAACGACAGCCGTCCCGACTTATTGCGTCAGGCCCTGGCGGATGTGAACGATGGTGACATGATTGAGTTCGCAGGACTGGCACGATCGGATTAACGAGCGGTGAACTGTTGGTGGACAACAGCATCACAATCTCAGGACCGACCGCTAACAACCTTGCAGTTAATGGCAACGCTAAGAGTACTGTGTTCCACATCGGTTCTGGTGAAACCGTGACCATTTCTGGCCTGAGCATCACTAACGGTTATACCATCGGGTTTGGCGGCGGCATCCATAACGACCATGCATCGCTGACACTCAACAATTGCACCGTTACCGCCAATAACGGGTCGGGCTTTCAAGGTGGCGGTATCTACAATGATGCGGAAAACTCGAGTGGCGCACTGCTGGAGATAAACAACTCCTCAGTTACGGACAACTCCGGGGGGGAGGCATTTATAACGATGCACTCGGCGGCGGCGTTGCGACGCTGAACATAACCGACAGCAGTCTGAACAACAATTCCGGCGGTGCTATTTCCAGCCGCGGCTGGCTCTGCACATTTTGCGGACACGGCACGGCAACAGTTCAAATAACCGACAGCTCGATTACTGGCAATGGCAGCACACCATTTGGCGGCGCGATCTATAGCGACACTGGAGCGTGCTGCCCCGTGACGGTATCACTCGCTAACAGCACTGTCAGCGCAAATGCTGGGGCCGCGGTGTATAACTTTGTCCTATCGACTACAGCAGTAAGTAACAGTACCATCAGCAACAACTCAGGCGGCGGTATTTACAGCGATCCCGGAGTCGCAGCAAGTGGATCATACATTGATAATACCACCATGAGCGATAACTACGTGGAGATTTGGAACACGGGTTTCAATGGCACATATATCAAAAACACCATCTTCAACGTGAGCCCTGGAGGACACAGCATCGTGACTAACTACAACGCGGTCACGTCAAACGGCTACAACGTTAGCAGCGATGATAGCGGCGGTTATTTGAACGGCTCGGGCGATCAAATCAATACCGATCCGCTGCTTGGTCCTTTGCAGGATAATGGCGGACCTACATTCACACACGCGTTGTTACCCGGTAGCCCAGCCATTGATGCAGGCGATCCAAACTTCGCTCCTCCGCCTTACTACGATCAGCGTGGGCCAGGCTTTGATCGCGTCCGAGGCAGTCGGATCGACGTGGGCTCATATGAAGTGCAGGCAACCTCAACGCCAACACCTACACCAACTCCGACGCCAAGGCCTACACGGATTCCGCGGCCTCGCCCTACCCCAGCCCCGCGCCCGTAAGTTTTGTAATAGCGTCCGCCTCCGGCCCCGCAACTCAAATGGAGGGCGAGCTCGGCGAGCTTCGGGCTTTATGCGAGCGTTCATGGACATTCGTTAGGCCTCGCAGAGCTCCGCTCTCCAGTGCAGGTCATTTGCCGCTATCCAGCGCGCGGCTGATGCGACCGAGTCCTTCGGCAAACATTTCGGTATTCACGCCCATACCGATGCGAAAGTGATTGGGCATTTCGAAAAAACGACCCGGCACGGCGGAAGTATCGAACTCCGATCGCAGGCGCTCCAGAAAAGCTTCCGCGTTTCCGTGTACGAATCGCAGGAATGCGGTGGTGCCCCGCTTCGTCGGTACCGCACACACCCCGCCCTGTTGCGCGAGGGAATCGCGAAGCAGTTTGCGATCTGCTTCCAGAATCCGGCGCGCTCTTTCACGGAGCAGATCGAGATGCTGAAATGCCGCGAGGCTGAGCAGTTCGCCGGGATAAACTGCTGTGGCGCTGTAAAGATCATTCAGGCGGCGCATCTTCCACGCGAGATCAGGCTGCGCCAAAATCCATCCGCATCGAAGGCCGCTGACGCCGTAAACTTTCGTTAAACTGCTGGTCACCACGAACTCCGGTCCGAGATGGAATGACGTGCGCGGTGTGTTCTCGTAAACCGCATCGAGATAAACTTCATCGACCAGCACGAGCGCGCCGATGCTGAGCGCGATATTGTCGATTTCGCTCAGCACTGATTCGGGCGTCAGAACACTCGTCGGATTGTGGAGGTTCGTGATCACGATGAGCCGCGTGTTTGGCGTGATGCAGCGGCGGACCTCCGCTGGATCAATCGCCCAGCCGTTTTCTTCAGCGCGCCGAAAGCGCTTTACGTTCGCTTCAAGGTAATGCGCGACATCGAGAATGGGACCATAGGCCGGATGCTCGATTAAAACTTCGTCGCCCGGCTCGATGATCGCTGCCATGGCCAGATGATTCGCCATGGACGTGCCCGCGGCTTCCACAACGCATTCGGGATCAACTCCACAATGCGCGGCGATGGCTTTCTGCAAGGGCGCATAGCCGTAGCTGTTGTCGCCATTGATTTCGAGCTCGTCCAGGTTGGCCGGCAGTTCGCGAAGAGAAACTGGCGCAACGCCGCTCGTAGCCAGATTGAACCGCGCGCTGCTTTGGGTCTTGGCCCAGTGCATGTAGTCGGAATGTTTGTGCCTCATGAATTCTCTCGTCCGAATCTCCTCCAACACCAGTAAACCGGCACTCCACTGAGCATGATGCACAGGGCGATCGCACTGTTCGCGGGCGCGGTAACAATGGCGCTGCCCAAAATTCCGACACACGACAAAACAAAAAGCAGCGTTGTGAACGGATGGCCGGGAACGCGGTAAACGCAGGCGTCTGAACCGATCTGACGCCGGCGCAAAATGAAGAGGGATACCGCGGTCATTCCAAAAAAAATGGAATCAACGGTCATCTCGAAATTGAGAATCTCGCCATAGGTTCCCGAACAAGCGATCACAAGTGCTGCGACACCCTGAAGGATGATCGCCACGACCGGCGCGCCTGAGCGTTGCGATAGTTTGCCGACGCTCTTAAGAAAAAGCCTGTCGCGCGCCATTGCGTAATACACGCGCGGCGCGGTGAGCATGCTTTGGCTCAGGAATCCGAGAGTGGAAACTGCAATGGCGAAAGCAATCCAACGCGCGCCGCGCTCGCCCAATGCGATCCGCATCACGTCCGATGCGGGCGTTGTCGTCGCGTCGAGACCAGTCGGGCCGAGCACAAACAAGCACGCAAGATTCACTGCAAGATAGAGCGCGACAACCCCCGCCACGCCGATCAGCAGTCCGCGGGACAAATCGCGCCGCGCGTCGCGCATTTCGCCCGCAACAAAAGTGGCGGTCTGCCATCCGCCATAGGCAAAAGCAACGGGAACCATTGCCGCCCCGATGCTCTTCAAAAGATCAAATGAAACCGGTTGTCCAAGCACGGTTTCCGATTTGAATCCCGCAGCCGCGGAATGGCCAACCGCAAATCCAATCAGTACGAGCGCGCTGATCGCGCCAATCTTCAACAACATGAGAGCGCTCTGCACGTTGCTACCGGCGCGCGCTCCCAAACAGTTAATGCCAGTCAGCGCGAGCAGCACGGCGGCTGCGGTTGCGCTCTCGTTCCACGCTGCGCCCGTGAGCGCGCGAAAGTATGACGCGAAAATGACCGCGACCGCAGCCATGCCGCCGGTCTGCGTGACCAGGAGCAGTCCCCATCCGTACACAAATGCAATCGCAGGATGATACGCTTCGCGGAGATAGACATACTGCCCGCCCGCAGCGGCGGGCAAACGCGTGGCCAGCTCGGCCCAGATGAAGGCGCCGCACATCGCCAGCAACCCGCCCAGCACCCACACGCCAAGGATCAGGAACGGCGTGTGGACATGGTGCGCTACTGCTGAAGGATTCGCGAAAATTCCCGCGCCCACGATGCCGCCCATGACAAGCATCACGGCATCGAAGAATCCAAGCTGACGGCGCGGCTTAATCACTGTTGTCATTCCGAGCCCTTCGACTTCGTTCAGGGTAAACTACGTCGAGGAATCCCTGAATCCTGCCTTGTCATTCCGAGCGAAGTCGAGGAATCTCTCGATTTCTCTCGCGGTTTACAGCAGAGGACCAAACGCAATGCGTTTTCACTTTGTGACCGAGACCAACTTGTAAATTCTAAATTCAGGCGTTGCTTCCACCAGCGTCGCGACTTTCGCCACGTGATCGGCAAATTCTGGATAAGAATCGAGCCACCAAAAAGTATTGCTGGTGAAAACTAGATGCGTCGCGCCGCAGCGACGCAGTCGTTCCAGATCGGCAATTGCCTGCTGACTGTTGCTGGGATTGCCGTTGTAGATTGCGTCGCTTTCGAGAAAGTGCCAGCCCTTGCGCTGCGCGTAATAAAACATCGTTGGATCGCCAGCGTCGGCGGCGACGATCAATGCGCCGGGCGCGGTAATCTTGTTTAGTTCCAAGCCGGCATCGCGCAGTTGAGCGGCTGATGGTTCGTAAAGTGGCCGCACATAAACGAAAGCCAGGATTAGAAACGAACTTGCGAGGATGATCGACAACGTCATCACCGCAATGCGCGAAGGGATTTTCGATCCAAAGAAAGCGCAAGCGGCGCCGGCGAATGCAGCGGCAATTGGTACCAGCGGAAGTTGATACCATGGGTGGCGATTGCCGTAACCGGCTACGACAATAAACACAACCATCGCAGCGAGCCACCAATGGAAAAGACGGTTGGCCTTGTCGCGTGGCGCGACGAACAAACCGATCACCGCCATGATTGAAAGAATCGGCGTCAGGCCCGAAGTTGCGGTGCGCCAGGCGATCTCCGAATACCACGAAAAATTTTCAATCCGAATCCCGCCGGCGCCGAAGAAATGGTGCGGATAAAATTTCTCCGCGATTTGATAGGCGTGCCAGTACCAGATGGCAGATGGCAGCAATGTGATGGCGGCGAAGAGAAGCAGTTGTAGCCGGGATCGGTGATCCCGGCT
>Ga0209056_10002843_pt1 | contig 18545 bp, 9 predicted proteins | sample GraSoiAngelo_114_FD_185876 | JGI IMG/M metagenome (GOLD analysis project Ga0209056, IMG submission 185876) | Grasslands soil microbial communities from the Angelo Coastal Reserve, California, USA - 14_0903_13_40cm (SPAdes) (version 2) | ecosystem: Environmental > Terrestrial > Soil > Grasslands ... | reverse complement strand
CTATCGTTTTGCGGGCGCAAATATTCCTCTCGTATGTGATGGAGCTCCAGTCAGTGCAGGAGACATCGTGGTGGCAGACTCCGATGGGGTGGTCGTTGTCCCCAGGGCCAAAGCTGCGGATGTGCTCGCCACCGCGCAGGAGATGGATTTCAAAGAGCACTCGATGTACGCCTGGATTGAGAAGCTGAAGTCGATTGAGGAAGCGGTGAAGAAGTTTGGGCGGCTGTAGCTGACAGCGATCGACATTTCTTCGCGTACTCCGGGTCCTTTGCGATCTTTGCGGTTAAGAGCTTTTAACCGCAAAGGACACAAAGAAAATCCGCAAAGATCGCAAAGAAAAGCGGAAGGAGAACAAGGAATGAGCAAACACAACGGATTCAATCGTCGCGACATGGTGAAGGCTTCGGCGCTTGCGCTTGGGGGCGGTTTGTTGCTGGATGAACGGCTCGAGGCGTATCCGAAAACGGTGAATACGAATTCGAGTCCGTCGGCGTTGAAGATCACCGATATGCGCGTGGCAACGATTGTGAAGCCCGGCCCGAGCCCATGTCCGATCATTCGTATTGATACGAATCAAGGTGTGTATGGGCTTGGCGAAGTTCGCGACGGCGCCAGTGCGACCTATGCGCTGTTCCTGAAAAGCCGCATCGTTGGCGAGAACCCTTTGCAACTCGACAGAATTTTCCGCAAGATCAAGCAATTCGGCGGGCACGCCCGACAGGGCGGTGGAGTGTGCGCGATCGAAATGGCATTGTGGGACATCGCCGGCAAAGTCTATAACGCGCCGGTATACGCGATGGTTGGCGGCGGTAAGTTCCGCGACAAGATTCGCATTTACGCGGACACGACGGAATCGAAAGATCCGAAAATCTACGCCCAACGGATGAAGGAACGCAAAGAAGTTATGGGCCTAACCTGGCTCAAAATGGACTTGGGTGTCGAGATGGTTTCGGACACGCCGGGCACGCTTACTACTCCTTCAGATCTCACGGGATGGGAGGAAAATCAAATCGAACACCCGTTCATTGCGAATGAGGTGACGGACAAAGGTATCGGCATGCTGTCGGAGTACGTCGCCGCGGTCCGAGATGCGGTCGGGATGGAAATTCCGCTATCGATGGACCATCTTGGCCACTTGGGCGTGAAATCAATCATTCGGCTGGGCAAAGCCTATGAAAAGTTCAACTTGTCATGGATGGAAGATGTGATTCCGTGGCAATACACCGATCTGTTGAAGGAAATTTCCGACCAGAGTCCGACCCCGATTCTCACCGGCGAGGACATCTACCTGAAAGAGTCGTTCCACGTGCTCTCTGAGAAACACGCGATCAGCAAGATTCATCCGGACCTGGCCACGTCTGGCGGAATCCTCGAGACCCACAAGATTGGAGACATGGCGGAAGAATTCGCCGTGCCGATGGCGATGCATTTTGCGGGCACGCCCGTCAGTTGCATGGCGAATGTGCACTGTGCAGCGGCGACGCAGAATTTCCTGGCGCTGGAAAACCATTCGTTGGATGTGCCGTGGTGGTCGTCATTGGTGCAGGAGTATGTGAAGTCTCCAATTGTGAACCATGGATGGATTGAGGTGCCGGACCGTCCCGGGCTGGGTGTGACTCTCAACGAGGATGTCGTGCGTCAGCATCTTGCACCGGGGACGGGCTATTTTGAGCCGACGGCCGAGTGGGACCACGAACGTTCGTGGGACCGGCTGTGGAGCTGACGCTGAAATCGCTGCGCTCTGAGAGTCTGTGTGAGAACGCTTCTTACGCCCCTTTGGGGCTGAGTCATTTCCCACTTGCACCCAGGGCTTCCGCCCTGGGCTGTATTCTAGCGCCGCTTCGCGGCTGGGAATTACGATTCGCTTGCCACCTGTGGTTCGGAGTCTGAGTTCTCACTCAGACTGTGAAGGGCGGTTCCATGGCGCTGCCAGAATTTGTGAATTGCGCCGCAGCCTGCAAAATCGCGCCTTGATGCAAGCTGCAAGATCGAAAAATGTTTCGCTCGGCCACATTAAGTAGTTCACAGCCTCGGACAAATCACTGCATCTCGATGGAGATCAGGCTTACCGGGCCGAGCAGGCCAGACTCCATGAGCGGCGAACTGGCCTTGTAAAACGGGAAATCGGTAAACGTATATTTCTTCTGCGTGTCGGGCTGCGCGTCACCGATCAACCGGTTCGGCCAGAGATTGGTGACTTTGATCTCGATGTGATTAGCACCCGGCTTAAGTGCGCGGGTGACGTCCGCGCGAAACGGCGGCTTCCACAAAATTTCGCCGACAGATTTTCCATTCACGCTGAGTTCTGCAATCTCTTTTACGTTGCCGAGGTCGAGAACTATTTTGGCCCCCGGCTGAAACCATGCTGCGGCAGCATCAATTTGCTTGGTATAAGTTGCGGTGCCGGAAAAATATTTCACGCCGACATCTGAAGAGTTCGTCCACGAAGACAAAATTTCGAGTGTGATTTGTGACGGAGCGCCCCAGTTCGGCGGGAAACCCAGATTCCATGGCCCTTGAAGGGTTACGAGGACTGTGCTGACTGGGTGGGGCAAAGTGCGCAATGGGGCTGTGGCGACGTGACGGAACACAACGAAAACAGAGCCATCAGGATCAAGATGCAACGGCACATTGGTGCGTCCATTTTCAATGTTGTATTCGGCCTGCTCGATTTCGCCTGTGTCCGGATGCCACAGCTCTGCCTGTTTTCCCTCCACGCGGAAGCTCGCCAGAACGTTGTCCGGATGAGGCCTCTGATTCGCGACAAAATAGAGATCGGCATCCGGTGAATTGCGATGTATCCAGACGAGCTTGGTGTCAAGGCTCGGCCGGTTGTACGCGAAATCGGCAAGCGTTTTAGCCGCGGCGAGAACCTCGGCAACTGATTTCCCCCAATACACTTTGCCTTTTCCGTAGCGATGCTCTGTGATGCTCTTCCCATCCACCGGTCCCCACACGTCGTTAGCGATCGCACGAATTTCATCGTCTGCGTTCGGATATCCGGTCAGGCTAGGCGATTTTCCAGGCCGCGGAGCAATCACGATCGCGCCAGCATCCACCAATTCGCGAATTTGTCGAACTACTGGAAGCGTGAGCCGGTCAATGTCGTCTGGAATGACGAGGGCTTTGTAACTCATGCCGCCGGGTAAAACGAGCCTGCCATCCTTCACCGACAGCCGATTCAATAAAACGTCGGTGTTCATGTAGTCATAGCTGTAGCCTTCGGGCGGAGCCGGATGAATTACCTTCCAATAGGGCACGGTCGCTGGCGCGCCTTCGCCGTAGTAATAGGCCAGGTCGGCAACGAACCGTCCCTGCTGCAACAAGTATGAACATCGGGCCAGATAGGTGTTCCACGCGACCGCCTGTTCTGCCCAGGTAATGTTGCGGCCATAATGCTGCCCAAAAAATCCCAGGGTCATGCCAGGTTTATGCGCCTCGTCCACAAACGGCTGTTGATCTGCGGTGTGGAAGATAATTCGGTTCACGCCTGCGGCCAGATAGGCGTCGCTTATGGGCTTCAAATAAAAAGGAGATTGGCCCCACGCCGGAATGTATGGCATGGAGGTGAACGACTCCGTCGCAATGATCGGCTTCCCGTAAATGTGTGCGGCGGACGAAGCCTCGCGCACATCAGCGGGATGATCGGGAGTGTCGGGCTGGGTCGGCAACGTAGTCCAGAATTCGCCCATGGGAATATCCACTTGTCCTTTATTTAGGAGGCCGTCGCCGACGGTCGGAAGGCCTGAGCCCATTGCTTCTGCGTACAAAGCAACTCCAGATTTATGGAAATACTGAGTGGCGACGGCGTAGTGATTCTCCGCCAGCAAATCTGCGATCGTTCGCCGATAATCCCAAAGAAAACGCTCACTCACATCGCTGCTCTCAATCACGCGCCCGGTCAGTACGGGCAGGTAGCGCGTTAAATCGTAGCCCCGGCGATTGCGGAACTCGGCGGCCATGTCATCAGTCCAGTTCTGGTCGCTGGCTTCCCAGCTATCCATAACGAAGTAACGAAAACTCTTGCCGAAGTATGGCCCAAGCGCAGCTGAAATCATGGCCACGTAATTCTTGGCATAATTCTCCACATACTTGTGGCTCAGCTTGTCCACTTCGTAGCCAGTTGCCTCGCGCGTCGCGGGGTGGTTCTTTTCACCGGTGAGCGAATATCCAAAGCGCATGATCGTCCACTTGCCGCGAGGAACTTGCCAATCGAGACTGCCGTCCGTGCGCATCTTTGAAGTGAGGTCAACTACGTTGTTCATTGCGACGGCATCGTTCGGCGCAACTGGCACTGAGCTGTTCTCGTATTCAAGCATGTTCGCGAAGGCGGCTTACTCCTGCCAGTGATTGATGCGCGCGCCGGAGTGGAACTCAATCTGCGCCAGCTTGAACGACGGAGCGGGCTTCATTGGAAACCCGAGGAATTCGCTCCACAAAAAGTCGGTCGGCTTCGGCTCACGCCGACGAAAAATCACGCGATAGAATCTGGCGGTGATGGCAGGGAAGGAATAGGTGCGTACGGGGAAACCGGCATCCGGATGACTGGGCCCGGGAAGGCTGGTGATTGTTGTCCAGTTGACGCCATCCGGGCTGGCCTGAACCTCACCATCGGGAATAGATGGACCGCCATAGGTTCGCGGTGTTCCTGCAGCAATCGTGAATGCCTGAGTGCGGAATGGCTGCGTGAATTCCAATTGAATGAAAGTTGGATTTCCGTTCTCAGCAAAGGGGAAGTCAAGGTTGTGGCGCCAGTCGCCATCTGTAAGCGATGCGAGGTTCAAGCCTGCGGCGCTCGCACTGACCTTGGGATGGAGACTTGCCATGCTCACTTCTGTGTCGGGGGTGCGGAAAGCAATCACGGCTGTGTCGGCGTAGAAAGTGGGATTGGGCGGAGGAGGCGCCAACTTGGGTTGCGGTTTTGCGCCCGGCATATCAACAGGAGGAAAATCCTCCTCAGCTGGGACGGGTACGTTCTGAATGCGGCCATTATTTGTCGGCGGATGCGGCAGCGTGCCAGAAAACTTCTTGGGGCCTTCCACCTCCAACTCGCTCCATACGATCTTTTTCATCGCCTCTTCTGGTTTTACCCACGGGCCAGCGGTCTCGCTCCAACCGCCCGATGCGGCCATCGCCATCTCGAGTCCGAGGCGATCGGCCTCGGCGCCCGCATGCCGGAAGGCATCTTTCCATTCCGGAGTCATCCACACGAGCTTCTTGTCCACAAAAACCGGAGTATTCAAATTTCCGTCGAACATCTGCATGCCGGCGATGTTGACGCGCTTCATCCATTCCAGGTCCGCAGTGATGCCTTCCTTTGTCACATTGCCATTCAGCCAATGCCACCACACGCGCGGCTTGGCGGAATCCGGCGGATTGCGAAAGCCGTCTGCGAGTGCACTGGTGGAATCTTGGGCGAGAGAGAATCCATGCAGGGCTCCCATTAAAAGGAGCACCGAGAAACGGCGAAGGCAATTATGGGCAATCACGGAATGTGTTCCTCCCGATCGTTAGCGCAGGAATATTCTCACCGCAACATGACACCGGTCAATTGAAATGGTGTCAGCGAGAAAAAAGGGGACTCACAATCTCAAAAACGGTGTCCACAAATTCCTCGTTCAGAGCAGCGTGCTTGAGGAGCAGGCGGATATAGAGTGGCCCGTAGAGCAGATCGAGGACGGTGTCGGGATCGAGATCCGCGCGGATTTCTCCAATTGTTATGGCTTGGCCCAGTAATCTGCGGGCTTCGACTCTGCGAGGTTCGACCCAGTGGCTGCGGAAAGCTTCCAGGATTTCTGGCTCAGATTGCCCCGCGCCAATTACGGCTGCGACGATCTGGCCGAGGGGGCTGCGGAATATTACCGCCCAGCGCCGCATTTGAACGTGAATAGACTGGAGGACAGGGCCGGCCGAGGGAAAGCGGAGTTCTTTTTCGACGGCTGAGACAAACGCGTCGATTACCAGTTCGCCTTTGTTCGCCCACCAGCGATAGACCGTGGCTTTACCAACTCCGGCGTGCGCGGCAACGGCTTCGACACTGAGTTCGTGAAATCCTGTTCGCTTGAGCAGGGCGAGCGTGCTGCGAATAACTGCCTTGCGAGCTTTCTCACTGCGCGGACGACCGGGGCCGCGCGCGACAACGGTAACGGCGGTCGCGTTCCTCGCCATGTCCTGTTACAGTAGCAAAAATAAATCCGATACGCACCGTATCGCATCTATTTTCTTTTGAACAAAACCGGACCGCGGACCCTCTCCGCGTCCTGAATTGGAAGGTCGGGTCAAGGGCAAATGTGGATTGTTGCTTTAGCGCTGCGCCGGCCATACACGTTCGTTGTGATGGCGCTGCTGATTCTGCTCCTCACTCCGGTTGTGGTGCTGCGCACGCCTACAGACATTTTTCCCGATATCGACATCCCGGTCATCAGTGTGGTGTGGGACTATCAGGGGCTTTCGCCGAAGGACATGGCGGACCGAATTGTTTCTCAGACGGAGCGCGGCCTCACCACTCTGGTTGACAACATCGAGCACATCGAATCGCAGTCTCTGAATGGCCGGGCGGTTGTCAAAATATTTTTCCGTCCATCCGCCAATATTCAGACGGCGCTCGCGCAAGTGACGGCGATTTCGCAAACGGCACTCCGTTTTCTGCCGCCGGGCGCAACGCCGCCGCTGATCATTCAATATTCTGCGTCAAGTGTGCCGATACTGCAGGTCGGCATGAATAGCAAGATCGAGCCGGAACAGTCTCTAAACGATTTGGCCATAAATTTCGTTCGCACGCAGCTCATCACGGTCGAAGGCGCTGCCGTTCCCTTTCCTTATGGCGGCAAATTCCGGCTGGTTTCGGTTGATTTAAATACGGCGGCTCTCCAGGCCACGCACCTGAGTCCGGTGGACGTGGTGAATGCCATCAGCGCACAAAATCTTATTCTGCCTTCCGGTACCGCGAAGCTCGGGGCGCTGGAGCATCAGGTAGAGCTGAATGCCAGTCCGCAGACCGTGGCTGAACTCAATGATCTGCCGATTAAGACCGTGAACGGCACCACCATCTACGTGCGCGATGTGGCGCATGTGCGAGACGGCTATTCGCCACAGACCAACATTGTGCGGCAGGACGGTGTTCGCGGCACCCTGCTCAGCGTGATGAAGAATGGCCAAGCCTCGACGATTGACATTGTGAAGAACGTCCGCGCTATGCTGCCGCAGATAGCGCAGACGCTGCCGGAAGACGTGAAGCTCACACCTTTGTTCGATCAATCCTTGTTTGTTCGTGCAGCGATTCAAGGCGTGTTGAAGGAAGCTTTAAGCGCAGCTTGCCTGACTGCAGCCATGATTCTGCTATTTCTGGGAAATTGGCGCAGCACTTTAATTATTGCGATTTCCATTCCGCTTTCGATTTTGACTTCTGTGATTCTGCTGAGCGCGTTGGGCGAAACCTTCAACATCATGACCCTAGGCGGCCTGGCGCTGGCGGTTGGGGTATTGGTGGATGATGCGACGGTCGAGCTCGAGAATATCGAGCGCAATCTTGGTATGAAGAAGGAGCTCAAGCAGGCGATTCTCGATGGCGCACAGCAAATCGCGGTGCCAGCGTTCGTTTCGACCCTGTCGATCTGTATTGTGTTTGTGCCGATGTTCTTTCTGACCGGAGTGGCGCGATATTTGTTCGTGCCTATGGCCGAAGCGGTTGTGTTTGCGATGCTAGCTTCCTATCTGCTCTCCCGGACGCTGGTGCCGACTATGGTCATGTATCTGTTGAAGGGGCATGAGGAGGACTCACATCGTGCGCCGACGACATTCTTTGCCCGGTTACACGCAGGCTTTGAACGTTGGTTCGGTCGGCTACGCGAGTCGTATCGCGGCACACTTGAAGTGATCATGGGGCATCGCGGTGCGTTCGTGACGGGCTTTTTGGGATTTTGCGTTGTCTCTGGCGCATTGGTATTTTCCCTGGGTCGAGATTTCTTCCCGAGCGTTGACGCTGGACAATTTCGTCTTCATCTCCGCGGCCGCGCCGGGCTGCGAATCGAGGAGACCGCGAGACTGGTTGATCAGGTTGACCAACAGATCAGGCAGGAAGTTCCTAGCCACGAAATCAATACGGTACTGGATAATATAGGGCTGCCTTATAGCAGCATCAATCTTTCCTACAGCAATGCGGGGACAATCGGCACCTCGGATGCAGAAATCCTGGTGTCTTTGATACCGGGTCATCGTCCAACGGAGGAGTACGTTCATCGTTTGCGGGAAGACCTGCCAAAGGCCTTTCCGGGTGTGGAGTTTTTCTTTCAGCCGGCAGATATTGTGAGTCAGATTCTCAATTTCGGGCAGCCATCACCCATTGATATCCAGTTGTCCGGCCAAAATTACCCGCAGAATTATGCGATCGCGCAACAGATTGCCAATCGTCTTCGTCATGTGTCCGGCGCAGTGGATGTGCATGTACAACAATTGATGAGTAATCCGACATTGCACCTGGATGTGGACCGGGTGCGCGCAGAACAAGTTGGCCTGACCGAGCGCGATGTGGCGCAGAACTTGCTGGTCTCGCTGAGTTCCAGTTTCCAGACTGCTCCAACTTTCTGGTTAAATCCAAAGAACGGCGTTACCTACAGCCTTGCCGTGCAGTCGCCGCAATACCGGATCGATTCTCTACAGGCATTGATGAACACCCCCATCAATGGCGCTGGAGCCTCCAGCCCGCAAGTATTGGCGAATCTCGCAACGGCAACGCCGTTGACCACACCAGCGGTTGTGAGTCATTACAACATTGCGCCCACGGTGGACGTATTTGCCAACGTGGACGGGCGCGACCTGGGTGGAGTCGCGGATGACACGACTGAAGTTCTGAAGCCGTTCGAGAAGCAACTGCCGCGGGGCACTCAGATGCATGTGCGTGGGCAGGTGGACACGATGGAGTCATCGTACTTCGGCTTGGAGATCGGCCTAGTCATGTCCATCGTGCTGGTCTATTTGCTGATCGTGGTGAATTTTCAGTCGTGGCTCGATCCGTTCATCATTATTACGGCATTGCCGGGAGCGCTGGCCGGTATCCTGTGGATTTTGTTTCTGACGCATACTACGTTGAGCGTTCCTGCGCTGACCGGGGCGGTCATGTGCATGGGAGTAGCAACTTCCAACAGCATCCTGATGATTTCGTTCGCGCGCGAACGGATGGCGGAAGGCGCCAGTGCGGTTGAAGCGGCGGTTTCAGCAGGTTATACGCGAATGCGGCCCGTGATCATGACCGCGCTGGCAATGATCATCGGCATGGTGCCTATGGCACTAGGCTTCGGGGAGGGCGGCGAGCAAAATGCCCCGCTGGGACGAGCGGTCATCGGCGGATTGGCCATTGCGACGGTCGCTACACTGTTCTTTGTTCCGGTGGTATTCAGCATTTTTCATGGCATACGGATGAAGCGTGCGCAATTGTCGGAGAAATTTTGAAGTTGGTTGTGAGGCTAATTATGGTTGTGAGGCTTAATTATGGATCATCAGACGGTCCTGGAACCACAAACTGAAACCGCGCCGCTACAGCGGCCCAAAACACCGCACAAGCGGGCGAGATACCTTGCGCTGGCGATTGTGGTGCTGCTTATTGTGGCCGCCGTGGTCGGGTTCTCTTCGCGATTTGGCGAGCGCCACGCGCTGGCCAAAGAAACCGAAGAGCTGGCTGTGCCGAACGTAGTTGTGATCCAGCCCAAGGCCGAACCTTCGCAGCAGGAGATGGTGCTTCCCTCGAGCTTGCAGGCATTTACGGAATCGCCGATTTACGCGCGCACCACGGGATATCTGGCGCATTGGTACAAAGATATTGGCAGCAAGGTGACCAAGGGACAGTTGCTCGCGGACATTGAGACTCCGGAAGTAGACCAGGAATTGTCGCAAGCGCGCGCTGTCCGCAGCCAGGCAGAGGCGCAACTGGGGCTAGCGAAGAGTTCTGCCGAACGTTGGGAGACGCTGCGGAAGATGGACGCCGTAGCGCAGCAAGAGACGGACGAAAGATCCAGCGGTTACACCCAGGGTCAGGCGGCGCTGGCTTCGGCCACCGCCAACGTGCGCAGGCTGGAGCAACTCGAGTCCTTCAAGCACATCTATGCGCCCTTTGCGGGAACGATCATAAGGAGGAATACGGACGTAGGCGCTTTGATCAATGCCGGAAACAGCGGTAACAACCACGAACTATTTGTCATCGCGCAGATCAGTCCGATTCGTGTGTATGTAGATGTGCCGGAGATCAATGCAGCGTCCATCCATCGCGGTCTTGCCGCGGAGATCGAGCTGCCGGCGGCCCCCGGGCAACATTTTTCCGGCAACGTTGCGCGAACGGCCGACGCGATTGATCCTGCAACCCGCACTTTGCGGACTGAAATTGATGTTCCCAATCGCGACGGCAAGCTTTATCCAGGTTCGTACGCGCAGGTGCATTTCGGCGTGAAAGCAGCGACGGCGCGATATTCGGTTCCAGTGAATGCGCTACTGTTTCGCGCCGAAGGGCCGCGGGCAGCGGTTGTGGGCGCCGACGGCAAAGTTCATCTCAAGCCGGTGGTTATCGGACGTGATTACGGGACGGATGTCGAAATTGTTAGCGGACTGGACGGCTCTGACTCGATCATCCTGAACCCGAGCGATGCGCTGGAGGAAGGACAACCGGTCCATGCGACGAGGGAAGGCAGCAAGTCATGAAGGGGCAAGGGCCATGTGGGACAGCCGTTTCGTCTGTCCAATCGAGCAAAGCTCCGCAAATTCGCACGCGTCAGAAGGACCGGACTTCCGTCGAGCCGCGTCCGAATGGACTGGCGGGCCGCCTGTCCCACGTAGTTATTGCCAGTCTCATGCTATGGAGTGTTGCCGCGTTCGCTGCAGACCCCAAGTACAAAAAGCCTGATGTCGCGACTCCTCAGACCTGGCAATCGCCGGTTCCATGGCAGACGGCGAATCCGATGGACTCTCTCCCGAAGAATGCCTGGTGGAAGATTTTCGGCGACAGCGAGCTTGATCAATACGAAGAACGCGCGATGGCTAACAATCAGAGCCTGCGGGCTGCAACGGCGCGGCTTGCCGAGGCGCGCGCGTTTGCCAGAGTAACTTCCTCAGGGCTGTTTCCGGAACTCGACGCCGGGGTAAGTGGGCAACGGCAACGTCTGTCAGGGAATCGTCCGACCAACGGCGCCACCATTACTCCGGCGGCAGTCACGCAAAATGTCTTCAGCATTCCTTTCACGTTGAGCTACGAAGTGGATCTATTCGGGCGAGTGCGACGCAGCCTGGACGCCGCAAACGCATCATTGCAGGCATCAGCTGCCGATCTTGAAAATGTGCGCTTGCTAGTCAGCTCCGAACTGGCGGCCGATTATTTCCAATTGCGCGAGCTGGATGCCGAAATGGCAGTGGTGCAGAAGGCAATTAATTTTGAAAAGTCGGGACTGGAGCTGGTTGAGAAGAGACATGCAGGTGGAGCAGTTTCCGGTCTGGATGTCGCGCAACAGCAGACCGTTCTTGATGCAGCTTACGCCCAACTGGCACTGCTTCAGCAACAGCGTGCACAGTTTCAACACGCGCTAGCCGCCCTACAAGGACTCGCCGCGCCGGAATTCATCGCGCCAGTCCGCGCACTGAATACGCAACCGCCGGCGGTGCCAGTGGCGCTGCCCTCGGAGCTGCTGCAACGGCGCCCTGATGTTGCGACGGCGGAACGACAAGTTGCCGCAGCGAACGCGCAGATTGGAGTAGCGAAGGCGGCGTTTTATCCGAGCATCTTTCTTAATGGTGGAACAGGCTTCCAGAGTGCGGATATCGTCAAGCTGCTGAACGGGCCAAGCGCGGTCTGGTCGTTGGGATTGTCGGCGCTGGAGCCGGTAATAGCGGGAGGACGCAATCGTGCGCGATTTGAAGGCATAAAAGCGACATACGATGAAGACCTTGCCAATTACCGGGAAACCGTCTTGATGGCATTTCAGCAAGTCGAAGATGCGATTGCCGGTCTCAATGCTCTTTCGGTCGCATCCGAGTCGCAGCTTCGCGCCGTCTCTGATGCCGATCGCTCCCTGAACCTAGCGAATGCCCGCTATACCGGCGGACTGGTAACGTACCTCGACGTAATCACCGCTCAGGAACAGGTCCTGACGAATGAACGCCTGGCAACTCAAATCCAAGGCCAGCGCTTAGTGACTGCGGTCTTGCTGATCAAAGCGCTTGGCGGAGGTTGGGACAGTTCGAGCATCGCCGCCGTGGCCGTCAAGCCAAACCTGAAGCAAGCAATTCAACAATAAAGCAAAAACACAGCCGCCCGGTTTGCGTCCTTAAACTCAGTGGATGAGTTCGGCGTTTCCCGCAGTCAGCGTGACGGTGTTGTCGCCGGCATTCAGCTTTGTAGGCACATCCCAGATGAGCGGACCGTCGGGACCCACGGCAGAGCAAAAGACGAAGTAAGTACCTGCGGGGACTGGCACCGTGAGGATGATGTTGCCGGTGCTGTCGAAGGTACCCTTGCCCACATAGTACGGGTGCATCGCAGCTGCATAGCCCGGGCAGCTCTTAGGCGGAAGACAGTTGGCTGAGTATTCTGCGGCGGCCCTCCCGGGGGTATCCTTCGCCGCGATTGGCGCGCCGATTTTGCGCAGCAGAGTGTCGAATCGCTCACTCATCAGGGTGACCCCTTTCCCAGCTAGTGGGTTTGCCCCGCCGGGAAAGGACGTACTGATTGCGAGGTTCATACCCGCGCCGCCCGCAGCAGTGGAACCGGAGACGGGCGTTGCCGGTGTCATGACTGGAGCGGGAGCAGGCGTTGCGGTGGCAACCGATGTTGCGGCCGTGGCGCCGGTCTTCGGACGGAACGTGCCGACCTCGCAGCTTTCACTGTGCGGCGCGAATGCTACATCGTCGCCGTTCATCCCGGTGACCAGGCGGCCGTTGACGGAAGTGCTTCCGGCACCGCGCAGAGAATTGTCTGGCTCCAGGGCGAGGGTGAAAGGGCCGCCAGAGTTCTGCACGTGGATGACGAATGTGTTGGGCGCATTCTCGACAGCGTAGGGCTGGCGAACATGCGCCTGGCCGCAATCGAGGATGAGAGAGTTTCCGCTGAAGTCGAGCAGCAACCTGCCGTCGCTGTACTTGCCGGTCATGCGCAGGCCGCCACCCCCGCCGATGGGAGCGCCACCCCCGGGAGAGAGCATGTCGGCGAGCCCGGTGACCAACGAGGTTATGCCTGAGTCCTTGGCAGGCTGTGCAGTGGCGGGAGCGGGTTTGGGGCTCGGCGGCATGGCGAGCGAGCCGATGCTGCAGCGCCCCATGGCGGGCGCGTAGTCGGGGACGCGGGTGGAGGTCTGGCAGGGTCCGTTGCACTGGTCGGGCGTGGCGGGAACGCCGTTGATCATGAGCGTGGAGGTTACGGTGTGATAGCCGACGATGATGCGGCCTTTAACGTCGATCAATCCCGGACCGGTGAGACCGCCGTCAGGGCGCATCGTCAGCACGATGGGGTTGGGTTCATTATCGACCGTGACCCGGGCCGAGCTTGGCCGTTTGTCGATGGTGTAACCGTGCGAGTCGTCGACGAGTTTGCCGCAGCCGCCGATTGTAACGCCGCTTTCCCCAAAGCCCAAGGTAGTGACGGTAGCGGGATTTTTATAAAGGCCGCTGAGGACTACGCCGGCTTTGCCTGGTCCGGTGAGTTCTTCTTCAGCTTCTGGGGTGAAACCGATCAGATCCTTGAAGCCGGACATAAAGCCTTTGCCCACGCAACCCGCGGAAGATCCGCCCAGTTCGAGACAACGGCGCGTGGCGACGGCGGTGGGATCGTTTGAGAGTCCTTGCGTCCCGAATATCTGCTTATCGGCGGCCTGCTGTGCCGCGCTGTCCCGCTTGTAGTCAGCCATCTCCTGTTCGTAGTGCTTCTGGCCGGAGGCGGCCAGACCGGCCTCCGCGCCTTTGTAGGCAGCCGCAGATTGCGGGCCGATCAGTCTTGTGGACCAGTCCTTGTAGAAAACACCGTTCATCTCGTACTGGCCATGGAGGCGCTCGAAAGCCGCCGCTTCGGCCGGAGCATGAGTCTTCGCGAAATCCTGCGACATCTGGTAGGCGGCTAGCCTATAGGCTCCCATCATTTTCTGCTCGCCGGGCGAGAAAGGGCCGTCCACGGTGCGGTTGTACTTGATGCGGTCGATATACGACACCAGATAGGTGAAGACCGCGACTTGGCGCGCGAGCGCGTCCGTCGGATCCGAGCCTTTGATCTCCGCCTTCACCCGCTCCACCGAGGGTAGGTCATTGGTATAGTCGGAACTCGCCGCCGGTGTGTTCCCACCCTGAGCCGCTGGACCGCCCTGCGTCGTGCACATCAATCCCAACGCCGCGGCTTGCGCCTTGGGCATGGATATCTCATCACCCATCGGCCCATTCGGAGCGCCTTTTACGAGAGAACAGACTTCCGCCCCGCCTCTTTTTTCGCAGTGCTTCACCACGACGATCATGTTCCCGGGACAGTTGTAAGGCACGTTGAGCCGCAGAGGAGGTGGCTGCTGCGCGCCAACCGAGACTGATGCAATCATCCCGAGCGCCGCAGTCGCGAAGAGATTTCGTTTCATCCATACCTCCTGGACCGAGAATCTGTTACCCGCAGTTCTGAAAACTCAGGACATTGCTAAGCTCTTCTTTGCGACCTTTGCGAGTCCTTCGCGATCTTTGCGGTTAAACGCTCTTGACGTGGCCTGACTGCGGAGATCACAACTTGCTTAGGAATCGAAGAGGGACAACTATTTTTTCTTCGTCAGTCTCGACACCATTCCGCCGGGTGGCCCGTTGAGCGCGCCATCGTCATCCACGGTGAACGCGAGTGTTTCCCCGGGACCACAATTGAGGGTGACATTCTTTCCGCTCTCGGTGTAAGTGCAAGTATTCGTCATTGGCCCCATCGACATGTAGGCCTTGCCACCCGACTTGAATTCAATTTGGACAACGTTGCCATTGTCAACGTAAGTGTTGCCCTTCACGCCGCCACCGCAGGCAACGGCTAAGGTCAACACTCCAACTGTGAGAACCAGCGCTATCTTCGATCCCGCAAATTTGTCTTTCACAGACGCCTTTCCATTCCTAGTTTTTGGAACGTTAATGATTGGCAGCGAGCGCGCTGCCGCCGAGCATCGTCGCAAGACTCGTCTCCGACGACGGAGTGATAGCGATCCGCTTCAGCGAATTGTCATCCTGCCCGAGCACAAATAATGTCCCGTCCGGTTGAAACTCAAACCATTTAATAGCGCCATTATTGATTCCTAACGTGCTCAAGGCTTCGGTTTGCGCAACCGGCTTGCCATCGATCACGATGCGGAATTGAAGTGTTGAGGGTACGGCTTGAAACCATGCCAAATGTTTGCTATCGGGGTTGAACGTCAAGAAGTTTGTATTCATCCCATGATTGATCGGCGTGTACTTGCCATCCAGAAACAGGCCGTGCTCGTCGTCTCCCGTAGTCTGTGGCGGATAGCCAAAGTGGGCGACGTGCTTGCTGTCAGGGCTGAGGCTATATTTTGCGTAGATCGCCAGATTTGTCGGTCCGAAGCTCGATGCTGCTTGTGGCACTCCGTCCACTACCAGACGAGTGCCATTTCCGGAGTCTAGCGCGACATAGGCGTAGTGGGTTCCGTCGGAGGTGAACCGCAATTGCGATATGCCTTTGAGCCCGGGTCGAATGGTTTTGCCGTCTATGTATAAGATTTGGGAATTGTTTTCCCCCTGAACGAGGGCGCCCACGCGATTGCCGACGGGGGCGAGCAGAGGATCAGAGGCGAGGCTTTGAAAAGCGTAGGCATCGGACTCTTGGTCTCCGACCACGACGAAGCTCTTATTGTTGGCCATTGCTGAATACACAACCTTCGAGGAGTCCGTCGTGAACTTCACATGCTGGATCTCCTGATATTCAGTTTGCTTCTTGCCATCCACGATAAGCAGCTTGGTCTGATTGCGTCGACACAGTGCCGCGTAATGTTTGCCGTCTGGACTGAAGACAACTTGATCAAATCCTCCCGGTGCACCAATCTCAGTACCGGGAACGCGCCTTCCATTCACGGCCAGGAAAGTCATGGGGGCGGACCGGGATCCACCGGTCGCGATCGCAACGGTCATGTCTCCGACAGGAGCGACGTAGAGTTGAAAGCTAAAGGCGCGAGCGATTGGCTTGCCGTCCAACAGCAGGTCGGTAACAGTGCCATTTTCCGTTGCAACGTGTTGCTGCTGCTGCGTGTACAAGTGCTTGCTGTCGCCACTCCATTGCGGAGTGCCCGCCAGATATGGCGCGAGCTTTCCATCTATCACAAGCGCATATCGGTCTTGATGATATGGATCGCTGATCGTCAGGATGTACGCGTAGTGATCACCGTCGGGGCTAAAGGAAACTCCACCGGCGCTTCCAGTGGGGCTGGGTTTTCCATCGAACCAGAAACGCGTGAAGTTCTTTCCGCGCTGGGTGTCTATCAGCACCCTGCTGGTCCAGAACACGTGCTTGCTATTGGACGTAAAACCGAGATGACAGCTTTCGCCGTCAAAGCGGCCCGAGTTCGCTTCTGAACTCCGTGCCAGTTCTTTGCCGTCAACCATTACGACATATTGATCACCGGCGCGGGCACAGTACGCGTAATGCTCTCCATCCGGACTAAAAGAAACGTGCGTTCCCGTCCCCGTCGACTGCGTGATGATCTCGTCGAATTTCGGGCCGACCTCACCGTCGTAATACACCACTGCCCGGCTGCCAGCATTCTCGGTAGTGGCCACGTGAACCCCATACGGACTGACTTCAAACTGCGCGCGTTCCTGCATGGGCGCCATGATTTTTTCTTCGATCTTGGTTCCCGCAGGCGGCTTGAACGGGCCGGAGTCGTTGACCTGGGATTGATTTTGGGGGGACGGGCGTCCTCGCCCGTCCTGACGTTGTGCCGGTTGCTGGCCGGGCTGGGGCTGCTGCTGAGGCTGCTGACCCTGCGCCGCCCCCTGCTGTCCGGCCTTTTTGATCTTGTCCCAGACGCTTTCTTTCTTTGGAGTCTGGGCGCTTGCGGTGAGAGTGATCAGTCCAATCATTGCCGCCAGGCAGGCGGACGACGACAGCGTGCTTCTTCTAGACGAGTGGCACATCTTAATCCCCCAATCGCAGCGGCGTTTGGCGCGAGCTACGCCGCCGGATCTTGTCGCGAAATTGTCAGCCATTGTACATCTCTCGCTTCGCGTTGGAACACATTTCGTATCTTTCATGGATGATGCGCCCTCTGTGGTAGGGGCCAACGCGTAGCCACAGAGGACAGCATGCACAGAAACAGTCACTTTGAATTCGCATTTGCAGGCGCATTCTTCTGCGCTTGCGTTTGTTGCTTTGCCGGTTTTGCCGGGCTCGGCTTGACCGGCGCAACGGGAGCTGCCGGCTTTGTCGCATTGACCGGAGCGGCTGTCGCCGCACTACGAGCCGTCACGGCCGTCTGGGCATTGGCAGCGCTTGCAACGGCACTTCTGGCGGGAGTTGTCTGGGTTGTCCTTGTAGCCGTCGCAGGAACCGACTTCACAGGCGTACTGGCCAACGGATTAACCGGATTGGTTGTCGCCTGCGGCACAGCTGTTCTTGAGGCCGCTTGTTGCAACGGATTTGTTAGAGTTGTTGGCGCGCCAGCGCCATTCGTGGTCACAGCCGCCGTTGCGGGAACTCCTGCGGCATTCGGATCGCATCCCACTGCATTCGTCGCCTGGCCAGGGTTCGCCGTCTTTTTGTGGTGGAACATGGATCCAAGATTGGAGATTGCAGTAGCCGCATTCGAGACTGTGGAAGCGGCCTGGCCGGCACCTTGGCCGAGAGATCCTACTGTGGCGCAAGGATTCGACAGCGCACTCGCGGGATTCGAAATGGCGCTACCGGCAGAGCCAAAAGCCGAAGCGCGTGCGAACATCGGCGATGCCGCGCCTGCTCCGTTTTGCAGGCCGTCAAAATGGATCGGATACTCTTCGCCCAAGGTGTGTTGATTGCCTTCGAAGCTATTGATTTCCGCAACCGCCAGATCGAGGGCGTAGGTGAAGCCGATCACTTGCGGCCAGCCCTGCAAAACCAACTCAAATTGCGCATCGCCGAACCCTGCGGGCCGAACTACGAACTTAGGATCAAAGTTACCGCCTGCTACCAGGCCGATCCCGTGATAGCCGTTTGCCCCTCCAACGATGGAGCGATTGCCACGATCATCGGTGGCAACCCCCGAGCTCACGACGTAGCCGAGAATGAGCTGCTGCTGGGTCTTATTCTGGAAACGCATGGTGACGTCCATCACGTGATAATTGTTCACCACGCTGGTGCGAAAGTGCGTGATGGTCGCAGCGAAGTCCGCCGACTCATAGCAGAGAGGCTGATTTCCGCAAATCTGCGGTGCCCCGGTTGGCTGAGCCTGTGTTGCTGGTGCAGATTGGTTAGCTGCTGGAGTGGTTGGCGTTGATGCGCCTAGTATCTGCGCAAAACTTGGGTTCGAGAGAGCGGCCAGAGCTGTAAGGATCAAGAGCAGGGAAGCGTTGCTGATATTCGAGTG